>WNFR01008627.1_pt1 | contig 19596 bp, 17 predicted proteins | sample 5400221 | NCBI WGS metagenome assembly WNFR01 (sample SAMN13153357, study PRJNA577476) | soil metagenome | isolation source: 40 cm soil under Madrone tree | place: USA:California | collected 2016-06-14 | reverse complement strand
TGTATTTATCCACACCGGGGATGGTTCCGTGAAAGCAAATTCCTTGACCGGGAGCATCGATCTGCATACGAACGACGGCAGCATCACGGTGGACAGCCTGAAGGGCGACATTCGCCTGCGCACCGGCGACGGGAGCATCGAGGCGCGCGACCTTGACGGGAAAGTGGACGCCGACACCGGCGACGGCCATATCCGTATTTCAGGCCGGTTTGACGCGTTGAACGTGAAGACCGGAGACGGTAGCGTGGACACGCGCGTCCTGCCCGGCTCGAAGATGGTTTCCAGTTGGACGATTCGCACGGGTGACGGAAGCGTGGACCTCGTGCTGCCATCGGATTTTCAAACCAATATTGATGCCAGCACCGGAGATGGGCACATCAGCCTGGGCATTCCGGTGACGGTAGAGGGCACGTTCAGCAATTCGCAAGTCCACGGCAAGATGAATGGCGGCGGCCAGCCTCTTACCATTCATACTGGCGACGGATCCATTCGACTGAGCAAGAGCTAGGTCACAAGCCAAAAAAAGCAGGTACTACCCTGTTGGTTTTAGTACCGGCATGTCGTGCGCAGCTTCCCAAACTTGTCCGTTTTTGGCGACTCTTCTACATACTCGTTTCTGCGTAAATCACTGAAAACAAACACGGTTCCTTTGGCAACGAACCTGCAGTCCTTCCCGGTGAATCTTCAGGAGATACTGCTGTGATCGTTTTCTTGCTACTGGCTGCCATATTGATACTGGTTGGAATTTCCTTCATCAGTTCGATTGATTTCTCCAACGGCCGCCGCCGCTGAATTCAGTAACGCGGGAGCTAGCGGCTTCGTTCCCTAGCCTGCGTTCCCTGACTCTTCCCGCTTCCCCCAAGTTGGCGCATAATCTCTCTGCAGATTCCCGGTTCATGACCACTTCGCTACCAAACGTCAAACCACCACGCCTGTCGCGCGTCCGCGTTTGGACGGTACTTTTTCTCATTTACTCAGCGATCTTAGTCGTCGAGTTTGAATACAGGTACCTGGACGATCTTTCGCGGCAGCACGCGGGAACTTTTGGCCGGCGACTGCTCGAAGAGGCTACGGGCGTTTATTCCGTCTTTTTGCTTCTGCCGTTTGTTGTCCTATTCGCGCGCTACTATCTGTTCGAATGCCAGGGCTGGGCGCGGCGGATCGCACTGCATCTCACCGGAGCGGTTCTCTTCTCATTTCTTCACACCACAATGATGGCTCTGAGCCGAAGAGTTCTTGCTCCCGCGTTGGGACTCGGCGAATACGATTACGGCATCATGACGTACCGCTATGCGATGGAGTTTTCGAAGGATCTCCTTAGCTATACGATCATCGTTCTGGCTTATTACGCGTTCGAACGCTACCGGATCACGGAGGCCGAAAAACTGGCGACGGCGGAACTGCAAACAAAACTGGCGCAGGCGCAGCTCGAAAACCTGCGGTTGCAAGTGCAGCCGCACTTCCTGTTCAACACGCTCAATACGATTTCATCCGTGATGTACGAGGACGTGCATGCAGCCGACGCGATGATTACGCAGCTCAGCGACTTGCTGAGGCTGACGCTGCGGGCTTCGCGCGCGCAGGAAATTCGCCTCGAAGAAGAGCTGCAGATTGCGCGGCTGTACCTGGACCTGATGCAGAAGCGGTTCGAAAACAAATTGCGCATCAGCTATTCGATTGATCCGGCGCTGAAGAATTCGCTGGTTCCGCAACTGATCCTGCAGCCGCTGCTGGAGAATTCGCTCCGCCATGGAATGGCGGCGGGCGAGGCGGGGATGGATATTTCCGTCACGGCGCAGCGCGAAGACGGCAGCGTGATCCTTCAAGTTCTGGACACGGGATGTGGACTCGGATCGAGAGAGCCGACGGAGATGTTTGGACGAGGGCTGGGACTATCGAATATCCGGGACCGTCTCGCGCACCTTTACGGAAACGGCCAGCAATTTTCCATCACGAATCGAACGGGCGGAGGCGCCCAGGTGACGTTGCGCGTTCCGCTACACATTTCGAACCAGCCTAAGCAAGCCGTCGAATGACTTCACCGCCACTTCGCGTGCTCGTCGTGGACGACGAAGCACCGGCGCGCCGCAAAGTACTGCGGCTGCTTCGGGACGAAGAAAGCGTGGAAGTGGTGGGAGAAGCCGATGGCGGCGAGGCGGCGATCGCCGCGGTGCGGAAGCATAGCCCCGATTTGGTTTTTCTGGATGTGCAAATGCCGGGCGTGGATGGCTTTGGCGTGGTGCGATGCATCGTAGAGGGCAAGCTTCCGTTGCCGCGCATCATTTTTGTCACCGCGCACGACAAATTCGCGCTTCGGGCGTTTGAGGTGCACGCGTTCGACTATTTGCTGAAACCTGTGGGCGAAGAGCGCTTTCGAGCGGCTCTACGGCGCGCGCAGCAGCAGCACGAACAATCCACGGACGCTTTCGCTTCGCGGCTGCACGCTATGCTGGCGCAACTACACCGCGAAAGATCGTTTCCGGAGCGGCTGCTCATCCATGAAGACGCGCGCGCGTTTTTTGTGCCGGTGGGCGAGATTTTCTTGATTGAAGCGGACCGAAATTACCTGCTGCTGCACTGCGGGAAGAAAACGCATACGCTGCGGAGCACGCTGGACGCGCTGCAAGAGACGTTGGATCCAAAGGCATTTGTGCGCATCAACCGGGGGACGCTGGTGCGTTTGGATGCGATTCGGGAGCTACTGCCGTGGTTTCACGGAGAATACAAAGTGGTGCTGCACGACAACACGGAGCTGCGCTGGAGCCGCCGGTACATTTCGCAGCGGCCGGAACTGCTTAAACACCGCTAAGCGGGTGGAAAGAATTGTGTCTGCGGCCCGTTGGTCCCTTCGTTGGGCCCGCTCGTCCCGGAAGAGTTGCCTCCCAGAGAGATTTTTCGTTTACTGTCGTGCCATGAACACCACAAAACTGTTTTGCCTCTTCCGCTGGGTCGTTGTTGGATTCCTTTTATTGTGGTTCGTCACCCACGCTGTCGCGCAGAGCAAGCCGGACGCCGGCTGGCCGAACTATGGCGGTGACCCCGGTGGGGCACGGTATTCGAATGCGTCGCAGATCGACCGTTCGAATGTCGCGCAGCTGAAGGTTGCGTGGACGTATCGAACGGGGGCCAATGACCAGACGACGAAATTGATCCGAAAGGCCGCGTTCGAAGCGACACCCATTTTGGTTGATAGGAAGCTCTACTTCACAACGCCCTACGACAAAGTTTTTTCTCTGGACGCCGGAACCGGCGCGAAGCTGTGGGAGTACGACCCCGGTGTCAATCTCCAGCGCAATTACTCCGAAGTTGCTTCGCGAGGGGTTTCCGCCTGGCAAGACACGAAGAGAAAACGCGGACAGCCGTGCCGGACGCGCATTCTTTTTGGAACTTTGGACGCGCGCCTAATCGCGCTGGACGGCGAAACCGGGAAACCGTGCCTCGATTTCGGCACGAACGGCGAAGTGAATCTTAATGCTGACGCCGCGACGCAAACTGAATGGACAGGAGGCTATCAGGTGACGTCATCCCCTGCGATCTCGGGGGATTTGGTGATTACCGGGTCATCGATTGCGGACAACTGGAAGGTGGACACGGGGCGCGGTATCGTGCGCGGGTTTGACATTCGAACCGGGAAATTACGCTGGACGTGGGATCCCATCCCGTGGGCGAAGGATACGAAGCCGCGCACGGGCGCCGGAAATGCGTGGTCGACGCTTTCCGTCGACCGCGAGCGCGACCTTGTTTTCATTCCTACGGGAAGCGCGGCTCCAGACTATTTTGGCGGGATTCGAAAGGGCGACGATAAGTGGGCCAATTCAGTGGTAGCACTGCGTGCTTCGACAGGTGAATTTGCGTGGGGATTCCAGGTGGTGCACCACGATCTCTGGGATTACGACGTGGCCTCGCAGCCATTACTGTTCACCTGGAAGGATGGAACGCCAGCCATCGCGATCAACACGAAGATGGGTCACGTATTTGTTCTGAATCGCCTCACCGGAGCCCCTCTGCTTCCAGTGGAAGAACGCCCCGTTCCGCAATCGGACATCGCGGGCGAGCAAAGTTGGCCGACGCAACCCTTTTCGACCATCTCCCTGGTGCCGGAGAAATTCGAGCCCAGCGATGCGTGGGGGCCAAGCCCGGCGGACGTGCAGTGGTGCCAGGAAAAAATCAAAGCTTCGCGGTCGGAGGGAATCTTCGCGCCACCCAGTCTGCAGGGAACAGTGGTCGTTCCTGGAAACGTCGGCGGTGTGAATTGGGGGAGCGGAGCGTACGATCCGAAAAGCCACCTGATGATCGTGAACACAAATCGTCTGGTGGCGTGGGTCAAGCTGATCCCGCGGGACAAGTTTGACGAGGAGACCAACAAGAATCAGGATAACCGCATCTACGGTGAATTTGCGGAGCAAGACCCTTCCGCCTACGGCCTGTATCGGACGTTCCTTTTCTCTCCCAGCGGATCGCCTTGTAACGCACCGCCGTGGGGCACCACCGAGGCAGTGGACCTCTTCACCGGCAAGAAAGCCTGGGATGTGCCACTTGGCACAATGAATCCGGGTAAGGAAACCGGGTCGATCAATCTGGGCGGCCCGATCGTTACTGCGGGCAGGCTGGTCTTTACCGCCGCGACGATGGACTCGTATCTCCGTGCGTTTGATTCTGAGACGGGAAAAGAACTATGGAAGTATGAGCTTCCGGCGGGAGGCCAGGCCACGCCGATGACGTACACGCTCAACGGGAAGCAGTACCTGGTAATCTCCGCGGGCGGCCATGGGAAAATGGGCACGAAGCAAGGCGATTTTGTGGTGGCATTCACGTTGCCGTGAGAGCGGCGCATTTTGTGAAACGCAGGGTGCAGCAAATCAAACGGGAGGATAGCCATGGAATGGGAAACGCCGGAGTTTCTTGAGATTTCATTGGCGTGTGAAATCAGTGGCTACGCGAGCGCGGAATTGTCCGTGTCGGTTTCTGCGGCGCCCAAAGACGTGACGCCTTCCACGAAAAGTTAGCGCCCGCGAATCCGCAGAGAGTTGCATCGCCTTCACCAAAAACCGAAGACCGGGCAAGTCCTGACGTCCTGCACCAAAACTGGTCCATCGAGCAGTAGTCCGCGGACCTCCTCAGAGATAGTGTTTACGCACTAAGTAGTTCCAAAATTCGTACCAGAAGTGGGATAACCAATGAGAGTCCGGATCGTTGTTCCCGTATTCTTTGTGAGTATTGCTGTGTCGGCTCTGGCCTTTTCGCAGAACTTCGCGCACCGGCCGAATGTGCCTCCGGGAGCCACGGAAGCACTAGCCGCGTTCGACGATCAATCCAACGGCTTCGTCGCGGAGCAGGCCGATCACATTGCCGACGCCATGCAGTTCAATGAGCACGATTCCCTAACGCAAGGACTCGGGCCCCTCTATAACGCCGATTCTTGTGGCTCCTGCCATTTCAATCCAGTTGCCGGCGGCATCAGCGAGGTTACCGAACTGCGTGCCGGGCACATCGACCGCCATGGCATCTTCGTGGACGCGCCCGGAGGCTCGCTCATCAACAGCGCGGCATTGCCGGGCGTTCCAATGCCGTATGTGCCGGAGCGGGAATTTCTTCGAAGCTTCCGCACGTCGCTCAATATTCTTGGCGATGGCTACGTCGAGGCGATTGCCGACGAAACTCTGGAACAAATTGCGCGTTCGCAGTCTGACCGAACGCGCGGACGAGTTTCCGGACAGGTGATCCGCGTACCGTTGCTGGAAGCGCCCGGGCAAACGCGCGTGGGGCGCTTCGGATGGAAGAATCAGCATGCCAGCTTGACCAGTTTTTCGGCGGATGCCTACGTAAACGAGATGGGCATCACGACTCCTCTTTTCCCAACGGAGCGCACTTCACTTGGCATTGATGTTTCCTCTTTCAGCCAGGGGAGCGTACCCAATAATCCGGGAGACGACGTCGACACTTTTGCTCGTTTTCTGCGCGCCACGAAGGCACCGCCGCGGGATTTGGCGGCTGCCATCACTGCGGACGCTCAACAAGGGGCGCACGTGTTTGAAGCCATTGGCTGCGGCGTTTGTCACGTGAGCACCATTGTGACGGCCCCTGCGAACACGCTGATCAACGGCGGCACTTTGACGGTGCCAGAGGCGCTCGGGAACAAGATCATTCATCCATTCGGCGACTTTTTGTTGCATGACGTCGGAACCGGAGACGGCATCGTTCAGAATGGTGGGCAGGAAACGGCGACCAAGTTGCGGACAGCGCCTTTGTGGGGCGCGCGCATGCGAAACCGCCTTATGCATGACGGCAATTCGCTGACATTTGAGAATGCCATCGACCGTCACCGGGGAGAAGCCGATGATGCTTCGGATAATTTTCGGCGTTTGTCCCCACGTCAGAAAAACGCGCTGATCGCTTTCCTGCACTCTCTCTAGGTTTTCAGCACTGGCAAGGTTGCAAGTATGGCAGGCGCTCTTCGCCCGGTTTGAAGAGCACCACGCCGTACTCATCAGAGAAGAACTCACCAAACAAGCCGGCCGAAGTCCATTCGACCGTCATCGGAGCTAAATCATGCTTAATCGGCCGGCTAGGGTACAATCCACGTCCAGTGGAGGTAGAGAACCTGCGCATGCCAGCAAGTGCCTCGCATAGCCGCGGGCTACAGCTCATCGCGGCCTTCAAACTGTTGAAAGGCTTTGCACTGCTCGCACTCGGCATCGGCGCGTTGAAGCTCCTTCACAAAGACGTGGCTGCCCTGGTCGAGCACTGGATCGATGTCTTCCAGGTCGATTCGCAAAATTATTTCATTCACAAGCTGCTGGAGAAACTGGCGGCCCTGGACGATCGGCGGTTGAAACAGCTCAGCGTAGGCACGTTTATTTATGCCGCTATTTTTTTCACTGAAGGAATTGGCCTGGCGCTGCTCAAACGGTGGGCGGAATACTTTACGATTATCGTGACTTCTTCATTGCTGCCTCTGGAGGTCTACGCACTCGCCAAGCACCCTAGCGTTGGAGAAGTCTTCGCGCTGGTGATCAATCTCGCCGTCGTCGCTTACTTGGTGCGCGAACTGCGCCGAACGCGTGTCCCTCAGTAACGCACATGCGAGCTCCGAAGAAGCAGAGCAGAGCAGCACCGCAAATCCTGCACCCCAGCCAGTAATGGAATTACGCTCCGCCTAGCGGAACGGTACAATAGCAGAATGCAGCGAAAGGTATTTTGGTTGACCTTCGGCGTTCTCGGATTGATAGCGGATGTCGCGCTGCCGCTGTGGTGGGCGCTGGCGGCGACGATTCCGATTGGCGCGGCCAGTTGGTGGATCGCTTACCGCAGCGAATGGTTCTAGATTGCAACTCCGGCGCCGCGAAACGCCGGAGTTTCCCCTCGCGACATGTTGCCGCCCCAGTTTGCTATGGAATCGTCAGCGTGTTCCCTTCGCGCACGAAGGTGGCGGCTTCCCTGCCCTGGTAGCGGTAAATGACAATCAGATATTTGTCTGCGCCAACCGCCGGGTCCCCACCAAAGGCGCTGTTGGTCACAACGAAGTTAAGTCCTCCGGTGCGGGCCCTGCTGCGCAGTAAGTCCGTTACGTTGATGGTGCGTCCCTGGATGCCGTAGTAGGCGCGGATGATGCGGACGCCATTCCAATCGTCGCGGTCGCCGTTGTTTCCGCCGCGGTCGTCCCAGTCATCGCGATCGCGGCGGACCTCAAACATACGCACATCCACGAAAGCGCCTTCGCGGAAGGTGAATTCGCGTTCCTCGTTCCTTCTGTTCCTGGCGAAGATGCGCAGAGATTTATCTCTGCCAACGGCAGGATCCCCGCCCATGGTTTGGTTGTTCACAGCGACTCTGCCATTGACGCCGCCCCGCCCTACCAGGTCCTTGAGAATGTCGGTGACGTTGTTGCGCTGATTCTTGAAGCCATAATCGGCCCGCTGGATTTGCCAGCCCTCTTCCTGGGCACCCGCTCCTGAGCTGAAGACTGAGGCGCCAATCGCAAACAGAGCGAAGGCGAACGCAAAGATTCCATATCGAGTTGTCAACTTCATTCGAGGCTCCTTCGCGGGGGCCTCCCCGCGTTATTTATCCCACTTTAACTCTGGAGGATGTCCCGGAAAACGCTCAATTACAGCGCCCTTGTCCTGAACGTTCACAGGGACCGGCCGCCGGTTTTTCAGGTCCGACTCTCCGCTGTGAAAGTGCGTCCCCACTTTCCGCAGATTTGCAAATCCCGCGCTGTTCCCTCATCATTACTGGTTTGTTTGTGGATGCTGCGCGCTTCCGCAGCAGCAGCACTTATTCTGAATTCATTTTCTCGTCGATCGTTTTTGGATCGTTCATTCAAAGGAGTGGCATGGAAAAGCCTTCCAAAATCGCGCCTGCCAAAGGGAAACTGGGCGTTCTACTTCCGGGCCTTGGCGCTGTGAGCACGACATTTATGGCGGGGGTGGAGCTGGTTCGCAAAGGCAAAGCCCAGCCGGTGGGATCGCTTACCCAAATGGGGACCATTCGCCTGGGTAAGAGGACGGATGCGCGCTCACCGCTCATTAAGAAATTTGTCCCGCTTGCCGAGCTGAAGGATCTCACCTTTGGCGGCTGGGACATTTTCAAGGACAACGCCTACCAGTCCGCCGCGAATGCAGGTGTTCTGAATCCGCAGGATCTGGAAAAGGTGAAGCCCTTCCTTTCCACCATCAAGCCCATGAAGGCCGCGTTTGACCATGATTTTGTGAAGATGATCGACGGACCCAACATCAAGAAAGGCAAGAGCAAGTACGAACTTGCCCTGCAGATCAAGGAAGACATCGCGAATTTTCGCAAGACTTCGCGCGTGTCCCGCATGGTTACCTGCTGGTGCGGCTCGACCGAATCGTTCGTCAAGCCGGAAGAGGTGCATTCCACGCCGGAAAAGTTTGTCGAAGCCATGAAGTCTGACCATCCGGCGATCGCACCGTCGATGCTTTACGCGTGGGCCTCGATCACCAGCGGAGTCCCTTACGCGAACGGAGCGCCGAACCTCAGCGTGGATATTCCGGCCTTGCAGACGCTGGCGCACGACCACAACGTCCCCATCTGCGGGAAAGATTTCAAGACCGGTCAGACTTTGATGAAAACCATTCTCGCACCGGGTTTCAAGGCGCGCATGCTAGGCCTGGACGGATGGTTTTCCACCAACATTCTTGGCAACCGCGACGGCGAAGTTCTCGAGGATCCCGGCTCGTTCAAAACCAAGGAAGAATCCAAGCTGAGTGTGCTGGAGTACATCCTCCAGCCGAAATTGTATCCGCAGCTTTACGGTAAATTGTTTCACAAGGTGCGCATCAACTACTACCCACCGCGCGGCGACAATAAAGAGGGTTGGGACAATATTGATATCTTCGGATGGCTGGGCTATCCAATGCAGATCAAGGTGGACTTCCTCTGCCGCGATTCCATTCTGGCCGCGCCGATCGTGCTGGACCTCGTTCTGTTCCTTGACCTGGCACAGCGCGCGGGCATGCGGGGCATCCAGGAGTGGCTGAGTTTCTACTTCAAATCGCCGATGACCGCCCCTGGGTTGTATCCCGAGCACGATCTCTTCATCCAGTCCATGAAGCTGAAAAACACGCTTCGATGGATGAAAGGCGAAGAACTTATCACCCACCTTGGCCAGGAGTATTACGACTAAAAGAATAATCAGAGAGCAGATTTACCAGGAGCAAGCCTGCCCAAGGCGTGTCGCAGATTAGTCGGCGTGGGCCGCCGCTGATTTGGCTTCCACGGCATCGAGCACGCGCGAGGAATAGACGAGCGCAGCGCCCGCGTTCATGGCGACAGCCACTCCGAGAGCTTCGGCAATTTCTTCTTTCGTCGCACCTGCTTTGAGAGCGGCATCGGTGTGTACGACGATGCAACCGTCGCAGTGAGTCGTGACCGCCACGGCAAGGGAGATCAACTGACGCGTTTTTTCGCCGAGTTTGCTGGTCTTGGAATTGGCGGCGCTCAGGGTTTGGTAGCCACGAACGGTGTCTGGCGACACCTTCATCAGGTCGCCGATACGGGCGCCGACTTCTTTGTGGTATTGGTTCCAGTCCATCATCATGGATTTTCTCCTCTGTGAATTGCGAAATCCGACGCGATTATGAAAATCTGCGGCGCGCCGCAATCTTCACAAGACCGCAAAGCGGTTGAATTTATTCCAAGGAGCGGTGTTCATGAAGAGTTCGTACAACGGCAAGGCCATTCCCTCCGACGGCAAGCCGATCGGTTATAGCGGGGGCGACCTGCAGGTGCCGGACACGCCGATCATTCCGTTCATCGAGGGAGATGGCACAGGGCGCGACATCTGGAAAGCGTCGCGGCGCGTGTTTGACGCGGCCGTGGAGCAGGCGTATGGCGGAAAGCGGCGGGTGGCCTGGTTCGAAGTGTTCGCGGGCGAAAAGGCGTTTAATGCGTTCAAGGAGTGGCTGCCCAGCGATACGGTTGATGCGATTCGCGATTTTCGTGTGGCGATTAAAGGGCCGCTGACTACTCCCGTGGGCGGAGGCATTCGTTCACTGAATGTAGCGCTGCGGCAAATTCTAGATCTATATTCGTGCGAGCGGCCGGTGCGATATTTCACGGGGGTTCCCTCCCCCGTGCGCGAACCGGAAAAGATGAATGTGTTTATCTTCCGTGAAAATACGGAAGACGTGTATATCGGGATCGAATGGAAATCCGGTTCGCCAGAGGCGAAGAAGCTGCTGGAATTTCTGAACAATGAGATGTTGAAGGATGGGAAGAAGCAAATTCGCTGGGACTCGGGCGTGGGGATCAAGCCGATTTCGCCGACCGGAACGAAACGGCTGGTGCGGCGGGCCATCAAGTATGCGCTGGCGAACAAGCGCAAGAGCGTCACGCTGGTGCACAAGGGCAACATCCAGAAATTTACCGAGGGTGCGTTCCGCGACTGGGGCTACGACCTGGCGCGCGAAGAGTTCCGCGCGCAGACGATTACCGAGCGCGAGAGCTGGATTGTGGACAATCTCGACAAGAACCCCGCGCTGACGGTGGAGCAGAATGCGGCGCTGATCGAGCCGGGACTCGAGCAGGCCACGGATGCGTTCAAGAAGACGCTCTACGGCGAAGTGAAGGGGACTCTGGATGCGATCTACGCGACGCATGGGAAGGGCCACTGGAAGCAGAAACTGATGATCAACGACCGCATCGCCGATTCCGTATTCCAGCAGGTGCTGCTGCGCCCCGACGAGTACAACGTGATGGCGACTTCCAATTTGAACGGAGATTATCTGTCCGACGCGTGCGCGGCGCAGGTGGGAGGATTGGGGATGGCGCCGGGATCGAATATCGGCGACGGATTCGGCGTTTTTGAAGCGACGCACGGCACCGCGCCGAAGTATGCGGACAAGGATGTGATCAATCCAAGTTCCGTGATGCTCTCCGGCGCGATGATGTTTGAGTTCCTGGGGTGGAAAGAAGCAGCCACGCTGATCGAAGACGGGATCGCGCGTACCATCCAACAGAAACGTGTCACGTACGACCTGGAACGGCTGATGCCTGACGCAACGAAGGTGGGGACGTCGGCGTTCGCGTCAGCGATCATCGAGAACATGAAAGGCGTGGCGGCGGCTCGCTAGTCAAGAAAGCGAAAGAAAAGATAACGCAGAGACGCAGGGAGCGCAGAGGATTCGTAGAGAAAAGTATCATTGGAGCCGAGAGGAATGAGCAGAAAAAAAGTGACGGTGGTGGGCGGCGGATTCGTGGGTTCGACCACGGCGCAGCGCATTGTGGACAAGGAGCTGGCGGATGTGGTCCTGACGGACATTTTGGAAAGTTTGCCGGCAGGTAAAGCGCTGGACATGATGGAATCCGGGCCAATCACGGGGACGGATTCGCGCGCTACGGGCATTTCCACGGGCAACGGAGACTATTCCGCGACCGCCGGGAGCGACGCGGTAGTGATTACCGCCGGGTTTCCGCGCAAGCCGGGGATGAGCCGCGACGATTTGCTGAAGGCCAATTACGACGTCGTCAAGGCGGTCGTCGAGCAGATCGTGAAGCATTCGCCGAATTGCATTTTAATCGTGGTGACGAATCCGCTGGATGCCATGGCGCAGGCGGCGCTCAAGGTGAGCGGCTTCCCGAAAAATCGCGTGCTGGGGATGGCGGGCGTGCTGGACTCCGCGCGCATGAGCACGTTTGTGGCGATGGAATGCAAGGTGAGCGTGGAGAACGTGCACTCGTTCGTGCTGGGCGGACATGGAGACGACATGGTGCCGCTGCCGCGTTATTCGACCGTGGCGGGAATTCCCCTCCCGGATTTATTGCCGAAAGAGCGCATCGACGCCATTGTGGAGCGCACGCGCAAAGGCGGGGCGGAGATCGTCAACTTGCTGAAGACCGGCTCGGCGTACTACGCACCGTCGGCTGCGGCGGTGGAAATGGTAGAAGCGATCCTCAAAGACAAAAAGAAAATTCTGCCGTGCGCGGTGTACCTGGACGGCGAGTATGGGATCAAAGGATTATTTGTCGGCGTGCCGGTGAAGCTTGGGGCGAACGGTGCGGAAGAAATTATCCAGATCAAACTGACGGCAGAGGAAAATGCGGCGCTTCAGAAGTCAGCAAGCTCGGTGAAGGAGCTGGTAACGATCCTGGGGTTGTAGCGGATTGAGCGGCTCCCGAACAATACTTCAGCGGCTCCAACCCCGAACGGAATGATTCACAAACATCGCGGTATAGCGTGTGCCGGAAGAATCTGGGGAACCATAACTACACCAGCCTTGTTTGACCTTCTACTCTCTTCAAATCATCGTTACCAAGGAAGATGCTTGAAGACGCCGGCGCGAAACAACAGAGCCGCCAGAAACGCGGCGAGCACGGCCCAGGTATCAAGCGATAGCTTCCAGCGGCTGCCATTGCCTGCTGCTTTCACTTCCGTACTCATTGCTTTACTCCTTCAAAGCTAAGAGACCGACAGATGCTGTGGAGGAAGAGTCTTCCCTTCGCCATCCCAGAATGCCGACCGGAGCTCCTCCACTTCTCGCGAAGCTACGCGGCCCACGATCAATAAAGCAGGCGTAGGCAACTTTTCTTCGCTGGCGAGTCTTCCGACAGTGGACCAGCGCAATTGCTGCTGAGAGCTCGCCGCATTGGAAACGATCACGCAGGGAAGATTCGCCGGAAGGCCGCCCTCCAGTAATCGTTGCGCGACTTCGGTGTAGTCGGCGCCCGGCATGTAAAGAACGAGCGTGGTCGTACTCGTGACGCAGCCCCAGTCCATGACGCTGCCATCCGTTCCGCGTGAAAATGTGGTCAGAAGGATTTGTGACGCGACGCGGCGATCGGTAAGCGAAATCCCCGCTGCCGCCGCGGCTCCCAGCGCGGCAGTGACGCCCGGCACAATCTCATACTCGATTCCTGCTTTGCGCAGGGACTCAATTTCTTCCCCGGCGCGGCCGAAGATGGAAGGATCGCCGCCTTTCAAGCGGACGACGATTTCGCCCTTCTGGGCATATGAGACCAGAAGAGCGTTGATTTCCTCCTGTGTGAGGAGCTTGCGTCCGGCGCGTTTGCCGACATCAATGACTTCCGCAGCATTGGAAATCACCTCCAGAACGTCACGGCTGACGAGCGCATCGTGAAGCACAACGTCTGCGCGAGCGAGGAGGCGCGCCGCTTTCAAAGTAAGCAATTCGGGATCGCCCGGGCCTGCGCCAATGAGATAGACCTTGCCCATCACGCGACGCACTCCCCACGGCCGAGCTTCAGCGAATACGTTTCCGTGTCGCCCCAATCCACAAAAAGTTCCGCGGAAGCGTTCTCGACATCAGCCAGCGGCTTCAATCGTTCAACGATTGCCTTATCAGGCGTACGCGTGACCCAGGCGTTGAAGGATTCGCTGGACCAGCGATCCTCTCGATAGAAGAGCAAAAGTTCGCGGACAATCGCCGGGATGGGCCGCGCGGGGACGGATAGAATCTGCCTGGCGAAGCGCACGCCACTCGCATCCACTTTGCCGCCGAGCAGAAGCTGATAGTACGGGGCCTGCTGGTCTCCGATTTTTCGTACGTTGCCGTAGAAACCGATATCGGCGATGTGATGATGCCCGCAGGAGTTGGGGCAGCCGCTGATTTTGATGCGCAGTTTCTGAATTTCCGGATCGGTGTAGCCGAGGAGTTCGCGCGAGAGTACGTCGGCCAGCGTAAGCGAGCGCGTGATGCCGAGATTGCACGTTGTGGCGCCCGGGCAGCCCGTGACATCGGAGATGGTGCGCGCCCCGGGCTCCGCCAGATCCTGCGCGCTAAGCGCGTCGTAGACCGCGCGAACGCGGTCAAACGGCACCCACGGAATGACCAGATCTTGATTCACGGCAATGCGCACGCCGGTCAGATCGTTCGCCTCCAAAACTTCCGCAAGGTCGCGCATCTGGCTGCTGAGGAAGGTTCCCGCGGGAAGCTTGATCCAAATCGCGCCATAGCCCGCTTGCCGCTGGGACATCAAATTGTGCTCGGCCCAGAGATCGTATGCCGCGTCCGATTTCGGCTCAGGCACAGCCGGAGAAATTGGTATCGGCGCGATCGTGACCAGCGACGGCTGAATCGGAGTCGGGACCGTAAACTTTTCCGCCGGCGCCTGCGAGACCTTGCGCTTCTCTGCCACAAGGCGCCGCAATTCCTCGATGCCTTTGGCTCGCAAAACAAACTTCAGTCGCGCCATGAGCTTGTTCTTGCGGTTCCCGGTTTCCGTAAAAACTCGCAGAATCGCTTCAATGGTGGGCAGCAGCTCTTCTTCAGGGAGAAAATCCGCGAGGACCGCGGCTTCCGTGGGCAAGCTTCCCAATCCGCCGCCAACTAGAACCTTGAACCCGCGATGTGCCGTGCCGTTGGCGCCGCGCACCTGTGCGATTAGCCCCACGTCATGGATTCCGGCCACCGCGCAATTGCCGTCGTCTTCGCAGCCCGAGAACGCAATCTTGAACTTGCGTGGCAAGTCGTGAAAATCGGGATGTCGCAACAAATAACGCGAAACGCCCAGAGCGTACGGCGTCACGTCAAACGCTTCGCCCGGGCAAACGCCGGCGACGGGGCAGGCCGTCACGTTGCGCACCGTGTTGCCGCAAGCTTCCCGCGTGGTAAGTCCCGCGGCGGTCAGGCGGCGCATCGTGGCGGGCACGTTTTCCAGCTTCACAAAGTGGAATTGAACATTTTCTCGCGTGGTGAGATGTCCGCGTCCCGTCGAGTAATCATCCGCAATCCCAGCAAGTACGCGCAGCTGCTCCGGCTTCAACACGCCCGCCGCGATCTTCACGCGCAGCATCTGGAACCCCGGCTGTCGCTGGCCGTAGGTGCCGTGCTTCAAACGGAAGGGCCGGAACTGCTCCGGCGTGATCTCGCCGCTCTGAAGCTGCTGGACGCGCTCCTCAAAACGCTGAATCTCCGCCTCGATGGCTTCGGCGCTGTGCCGTTCCTCGACCTCGGTTAAAACTTCCACGCTCATGATTCCTGGCTCCCCCACTTCTCTTCCAGCGTCCGAAATAGCCTCGATCAAAAACAAAAAGCCCACATGACCAGGCTCTCTGGCATGTGGGCTTCGGAACTTTGTGATTAAGCTACGGCTAAGTCCGGAAACTCCTCTGGCCAGAGATGGGACTCGTGCAACACGCAGCGTTGCACGCGCAAGGACAACACATCGTCTGGCAGCAGGTTCTCATCAAGGTAGAGAATACTTTCCCGGGCTCCCGGAAGTCAAAGGGAAGCCCCTACAAAGTTTAGATGCATCGCATCCAAAAAAGTAATCAATGGCTACCCAAATTTATTGAGGCTTTTTCGCCGCCGGGGCTGCTGCCTTCGCCGCCGCGGGCTTGGCCGGGGCAGCCTCTGCGGCGGCTCCAACCAGCGTCGCGGACTTGATTGAATCCAGCTTCGGCCAGCCCTTATCCATATAGGGTTTGCCCTGCTTGGCGATTTGATCCTGATCGGGGCCAGCGGAGTCCCCGTATTGGTCGTAGAGCATGTCGACCACTTTCATTCCTTGCGCATCCACCACGCCAAACGGCGAAAAGCCCTGGCGGTCCAAACCGGCGTTGTCCTTCAAGTTGATGAAAATTTGCGTGGACCTTGTATTCGGCAATGACGTCTTCGCATAGGTCAAATAGCCCCGCTTGTTGCTCCCCGTCACGGGCTCATCCTTGATATTGGCATTCTGCCAAGCCGCCGAAACGGGAGGGTAGGCGCTGATGCCGAACTGCACCACGAAGTTGGGAACGACGCGAAAGAAGCTGGCGTTGTCATAGAAGTGATGCTTCACCAGATTGTAGAAGCGGTCCGCCCCAATGGGAGCCCACGCGCGAGTGACGCTCACCGTGAACTCTCCCCGAGTGGTCACAAATTTCACTTGATACGTTTCAGGGGCCTTTTCGTTGAACAGCGCGGGGCGAAGCAAAGCCCGATCATAGCTTCGCGCGGTGGCCGTCTTTGGTGCCGTGCCGGCCTTAGGGGCTGTGGCGGTTTTGGGCCTAGCGGGAGCCTGCGCGGGAGTTTGCGCCTCGGCTTGCGTGGCAATTCCAAGCGCTCCGGTAACGAGTAAGATTGCGAGTTTTCTCATTTCGCTTCGTTTCTCCTTTTCAAATGAGTTTCCAGAATTCGTGCGTTACTTCTTCGGCGCTGAGTTCAGCTCTCGGCTGACGCGTTCCACTTCCGCCATCACGCGCAGAGTATTTTCGCCGAGAATCTTCTTTACGTCACCCTCGGAATAGCCCTTTTGCAATAGGGCCTCTGTGATGACCGGGAGCTTCGTCGCATCCTCCATTCCGTACGGCATGTTGGCGCCGTCAAAATCCGACCCCAGGCCCACATGATCCACGCCGGCGGCTTTCACGGCGTGGTCAATGTGTTCGATGATTTTCGTGTAATCCACGCGCGGAAGTTTTCCCTGCGCGACGTACTCCCGCGTAATGCGGTCGCCTTCGATCAGCTGGCAGCCTTCGTTGTTGCCGCAGCGTTCCATGACTTTTGCGCTGATGGCCTTGTTGATCTCGGGATCGGCTTTTTCGGCGTTGCGGAATTCCTGGCTCAGGAATCCTACGTGATAGTTGATTTGGACAACGCCGCCCTTCGCGGCAAGGTCTTTCATCATTTGGTCGGTCATGTTGCGCGGAGCGTCGCAAATCGCGCGACACGACGAGTGCGAAGCGATCAGAGGTGCTTTGCTGGCTTCCAGCGCGTCATAAAACGTCTTATCCGAAACGTGAGAAACGTCCACCATCACGCCCAGCCGATTCATCTCGCGCACCACGTCCTTGCCGAACTCCGTGAGCCCGTTGTGCACTGCTTTGTCCGTGGAAGAATCCGCCCATTCGTCATTGCCGCTGTGCGTCAGAGTCATGTAACGCACGGCTAGCGCGGCATAACTCCGTAAGATACCGAGATCGGAATTGATCATATGGCCGCCCTCGACGCCCATGAGCGCGGCGATCTTGCCTTGCTTGCGGGCTTCTCGAATTTCGGCCGCCGTCGTGGTCAGAACCATATCGTTCGGATGCTTGCGGACTTGCTCGCGGACCGCGTCAATCTGGACCAGCGCGCGGTCCACGGCCTCGGGGCCGGTCACCTTGCTGGGGATCCAGATGGAAAAGAAAATTGCGCTCAGATTGCCTTCGCGCATGCGCGGAAGGTCAATGCTGCCCGTGGAGCCGCGCGTTCCCAGATCGAATTTTCCGTCGAGGAAGCGCTGCGTGGTGTCATCGTGCGTGTCTACGACGATGGACGAAAAGTGCAGCTTGCGAGCCTTCTCCGAAATGCCCTCCGATTTCATCGCACCCGCCAGGAGCACGCCGGCCGCGGCGCACGCACCTGCGCACAGAATCGCTCGCACCATTCCACGTCTCCTTGTTCTCCTATTGCGTCGCCTGCATCTCTTTGCTGACTTTTTCCGACTGCTCCATCACGCGGAGTATGTTGCCGCCGAGAATCTTGCGGATGTCGTCCTCCTTGTAGCCCTTTCGCAGAAGCGCTTCCGTGATTTTGGGAAGTTTAGAGCAATCTTCCAGGCCTTCAGGCATGTCCGCGCCATCGAAATCCGAGCCCATGCCGACGTGCTCCGGGCCCACAAGTTTAACGACGTGGTCAATATGTTCGACAATCTTTTCCCAGCTTACGTGCGGGAGCTTTCCGGCCTCCGTCAAATCCCTCGTGAGCTTGATCTCCGCTTTGCCGATGCACACATTGTCGTCGCCGCATTCTTTCTTGAATTTCTCCTCCATGCGGCTGACGTCCCCCGCGATAACCGCAAAGGCGCTCCGGTATTCCTCGCTGAGATAATTTCTCTCATAGTTGATCTGAATGACTCCGCCCTTGGCAGCCAGCGCCTTGATCATGTCGTCGGACATATTGCGCGGGTGATTCGAAATGGCGCGAACGGAAGAATGCGAGGCGATGAGCGGCACCTTGCTGACTTCGAGCGCATCGTAAAACGTCTTGTCGGAAACGTGAGAAATGTCCACGAGCATTCCTTGCCGGTTCATTTCCCGGACCACTTCTTTGCCGAAATCCGTCAGACCGTTATGCGCCGGCTTGTCCGTGGAGGAGTCCGCCCACTCATCATTGTAGAAATGCGCGAGCGTCATGTAGCGCACACCCAGGCGCGCGTAATTGCGGACCATGTGGATGTCATTGCCGATCATGTGGCCGCCTTCCATGCCCATGAGGATGGCAATCTTGCCTTGCGCGTGGGCGCGGCGGATCTCCTCCGCGGTGGTGGCCAGCATCAGGTCCTTGCTATGTTGCTGGACGTTTTGACGGACGATATCAATCTGGTCGAGAGCTTGTTGTATCGCCGGTGGCCCGAGAATTCTCCCGGAAATGAAAATGGAGAAAAATTGAGCGTTCAGGCCGCCTTCGCGCATGCGAGGTATGTCGACATGGCCTTCCTTATCGCGTTTGCCAAGATCGAAGTTGCCGGTCAGCATGCGTTGCGGCGTGTCCGCATGCGTATCGAGAACAATGGATGAGAACTGCAATTTTTTCGCGCGCTCCGCGATGTCATCGGCGGAAGCTGAAAATGCAAAAAAGAGGCTGGCACACAGACAAGCACTCACGCACAAAAACGCAAAGACACGACGCATTACTTTTCCCCCAGTTTGCGAATCGCGAAGAGAGTTTACCCTAGCCAGCCGAGAAGCGCCTGTTTCCAGGCATCGCGGTTGACGGCGGCAATCGATTCCGTCAACGGAATGTTCTTGGGGCACGCATGCACGCAGTTTTGCGCGTTAGCGCAATCCTGGATGCCGCCGGGACCCATAATCGCCGCAAGGCGTTCGCTCTTGTTCATCGCGCCCGTCGGGTGCATGTTGAACAGGCGCACCTGGCTGATGATCGCCGCTCCGACGAATTGACTGTGTTCATTCACCTGCGGGCAAACTTCCAGGCAGTTTCCGCAACTGATGCAATTTGATAGCGGGTAGCCTTGCTCCTGAATCTCCGGTGAAACGCGCGGCCCTTCCCCCAGGTCGTAAGTCCCGTCGATCGGAATCCATGCCTTCACGCGCTTCAGGCTTTCGAACATGAACTGGCGATCCACGGCAAGATCGCGCACCAGCGGAAATTTCGACATCGGCTCGATTCGAATGGGCTGGTCGAG
>WNFR01005636.1_pt1 | contig 19606 bp, 10 predicted proteins | sample 5400221 | NCBI WGS metagenome assembly WNFR01 (sample SAMN13153357, study PRJNA577476) | soil metagenome | isolation source: 40 cm soil under Madrone tree | place: USA:California | collected 2016-06-14 | reverse complement strand
CTGGGTGCCGGCGCACTTTCCGCGGGACGCTTTCGCCTTAGCGCGGTTTGACGGCTCGGCGTTGTACGAGCATCTCGATCCGCGCAAAGGTGAGCATCCCGATTGGGGCACTTACATTTTCAACTACGGCCGTAACGAGGTCCGGAATTTTCTAATCGGCAATGCACTTTTCTGGTTCAAAGAATTTCATCTCGATGGTTTGCGCGTCGACGCGGTGGCGTCGATGCTTTATCTCGATTACAGCCGCAAGGAAGGCGAATGGGAACCGAATGAGTTTGGTGGTCGCGAGAATTTGGAAGCGATTACATTGCTGAAAGAATTGAATGAGCTGACGCATCGCCTTTGTCCGGGTGCGATGATGATCGCGGAAGAATCGACCGCGTGGCCCGCCGTGAGTAGTCCGGTTTATGCAGGAGGGTTGGGTTTTGACTTCAAGTGGAACATGGGCTGGATGCATGACACGTTAAAGTATTTCCAGACCGATCCACTGTTCCGCATGCACAATCATACCGCGCTGACATTCGGATTGTTATACGCGTGGAGCGAAAATTTTATCCTGCCATTTTCCCACGACGAGGTCGTCCATGGAAAAGGCTCACTGCTAAATAAAATACCCGGGAGTGTCGAGCAAAAGTTTGCGACGCTCCGCGCGCTTTATGCTTATATGTGGGCGCATCCGGGTAAGAAGCTGTTGTTCATGGGAGGCGAGTTTGGGCAGTGGCGCGAATGGAACGACAGCGAAAGTCTGGATTGGCACTTGTTGGAGGATCCCCAACACAGAGGCGTTGGAAATCTAATTCGCGATCTCAACCGTACTTACAACGAATCCTCTTCTTTATGGGAGGTAGACGGTGACCCATCGGGCTTTCAATGGATCGATGCGGATAACTCTGCGGAGAACATTGTGTCTTTCATTCGGCGGTCGCCCTCTACGGGACAGGAAGTTGTTTGCGTTGGAAACTTTTCTCCAGTAATGCGCGCGAATCATCGACTGGGCCTGCCGCGGCCGGGTGAATATAAGGTCTTGATTAATACCGACGCTGCAAGTTACTCGCCATTCGGTTCTAAAACTTCTCCAGTTGCCATTCTCATACTGCCCAATATGTATGAGAAGTTTAAAGAAGTGGACGGAACGCATCCCTGGCGGGACGTCAGTCCTGATGGTTACGTTGATTATCAGGCCCGTTACCGCCCGCACGGTCGTGTTCTCTACGTGAATTTCCCTCTTGCCCGCGAGCTGGGTCTGATCCCGTCTGACCACCCACCCAATATCGATAAAGAACTCGAACAGGTGATTCTGGAAACGTTCTCATTACGTATCATCAACGAATATGATTTAAAGCAAGGCAAGAAATACCCGCCTGAAACCGTTAAACCCTACCCCTTCATGGCGACTCGCTATCTGCAAACTCAACATCGTAATAAGAGGGGCAAAACGTCGGGCGATGGTCGGAGTATCTGGAATGGATTTTTGAAATCCAACGGCCTGACGTTTGACATCTCGAGCAGGGGCACAGGCGCAACAATTCTGAGCCCAGGAGCGCAACAAGCCGAGGGAATCGTCGAGACCGGTGATGAGAGCTATGGATACTCTTCGGGCCTGGCAGAGTTAGATGAGATGTTGGGAAGCGCTGTCATGTCGGAGATCTTTTACCGGCAAGGTATTCCAACGGAGCGCTGCCTGGCGGTAATCGGATTCCCTGATGCGACAGCAATTGGGGTCAGAACCGCACCTAATTTGATTAGACCTGCACACATCTTTCGCTATCTCAAACAAGCCCGGCTCGTGGAACTCAGAGCCTCGATGGACTATTTCATAGATCGCGAAATAGAAAACGGATTTTGGCAGTTTTCCTGTTCGGGAAAGGAGCGCTACTCGAAGGCCCTCGACTACCTTGCGCGTTCTTACGCAAAGATGGCCGCCGTGCTTGAAGAGGAATATATCTTTAACTGGTTGTCCTGGGACGGCGACAATATGTTGGCAAGCGGCGCTATCCTCGATTATGGATCAATTCGACAGTTTGCCGCCAAGCACGACAAATATCGTTTCAAGGATGTAGATCGTTATTCAGCCTCTTTGGCGGAACAGCGAACCTGGGCGAAGACTCTCGTTCAGGTGTTTGCGCAAGCGATCGCATTCATTCAGTCTGGTGTGAAGCAAAGGCTGAACGTATTCAGAGACGCAGACTGTTTGCGTGTTTTTGATATTGCCTTCGCGGATGAAAGAGACCGCCGGCTGCTTTGGAGAATAGGTTTTACTCCAGAACAAATAGATCGCCTCATGAAAGGTGCGCAGAAGGAGATACGGGATTTTGACCGCAGCCTGAGCTATTTTGAGAGTCGGAAAGTTTCCAAAGGCATAGAAAAGCTTCCCGACGGCTTGACACACAGTCCGGTCTTCCTCATACGAAACCTGCTCCGCTTATTGCCAGCCTACTATGTAGCGCAGACGATAAGCCGCGTGGATGACGAGAGCGGGTACATGACGCCGGAAATCTTCTCCAAAATCATGGCGGCCTCGTATGTTGGTAGAAGAGATCTGAAGTTGACTCCGGCCCGCAATTCTCAGATCAAGAGGTTCCAGGAGAGTTACCTGCGGCTGGTTGCCTCACTGGGTGGACCGTTCGATGCGGCGTTGAAAACACTTCAGGAAAGATCAGCCATCATTAATCACCGGCATCGAATAACTGGAGACGCAGTCACCTTGATCATCGAAGAAGTCATTGCTATGAAAGGCAGGATTAAGATCGACGGTTTACAGGAGGCCTTCGACGCTTTCATCGATTCACAGGTTTTGATACCGGGGAAATGGCACCCCATTCCGCCCGAGCAACTCACCTCCAACACCCTGAAATCCCGACTACTTCAAAAGATTCACGAGAACTTGGAGGAATACAAAGAATCGATCTGAAAGTTGGAATTCAACTCACCAATTGGATTTCCGACGGGACTTCTGGATTCATCAACGACGCGCCGCCATCCGCGTAGATCACTTGCCCCGTAATCCAACCCGCCTCTTCGGAACAAAACAGTGCTACAACGTTACCTATATCTTCGGGCGTTCCTAAGCGCCCCATGGGAGTCCAACCGCGCTTATGCCAGTCTCTGATCAGATCCTGAGCCTGAGTCGGCAGCGAGTTCAATACGCTGTCCTCGGTCCAACCGGGGCTGATAGCATTTACCGTGATGCCACGTTTAGCCAGCGCGACGGCGAAGTAGCGGACCAGCGACTCCAACGCGGCCTTGGCTGAACCCATGCCGGCCCAACTTTGTAGTCCACCGGTACGGCTGCCCTGCGCGTACGTGATTGCAAAAATTCTCGCGCCCGCGCTCATAAGAGGAGCCGCCTGGCGAACTCCAACCAGGAATGCTTTTACCTGCGAGTCGAAGGCCGCGTCCCATTGTTCCAACGTGACCTCCATCGGTGGCTGAAAAAAGGCGGGTATCTCAGGCCGGGCATTGCTTACGAAGATGTCCAGTTTCCCAAATTGCATCTTGACTGCGTCGAAGAGTGCCTCGATCTCTTCTGGGCGCGAGACATCGCCTCGAACCACAAAACCATCGGAACCGAGTTTGCGGATTTCATCAAGAGTGTCTTTTGCGGCATTCTCGTTTTTATAATAGTGGACAGCTAGCCGGACATGGTTGGTTGCCAGTTTAAGAGCAATTCCCCTTCCTATGCCACGCGAACTTCCAGTAATTAAGGCGTATTTTCCGTCGAGCATATCAACCTCCACTCTAAGCAGTGCGTCCTTGCAAAGAACTCAACCGCCGGCAGCACGACACGAGAAGAACTTCTCGATGAACGTGCTTATTCCGGTCGGCAGCGACTAGATGTCATTTTGCTGGATTGTATCACTCACAGGAATGAAACCCTCAGACTTACTCGATTGTGAACTGAGTTTGCTGCGAAATACTTGTCTTCGCTGTCCTGTCCCTAGCCGATATCTGTAGTGTGTAATGCCCTGGCGGAAATGGTTCGAGGTTGATTTCTCCAGACAAAGGAGAGCTCGTTGGATCGTTCGCACTGGTGGCGCCCAGCTTGGCTGTTGGCAGAATGAAGACAACGCGGTTGCCGCGAAGCACTTTCACTTCGAAAGCCAACTCAGAAGCGTTCCCAACGCGGACGAGATTGTAGAGGTAAGCTTGGTAGCGCATCCACGAATGGCGAGCGAAACTGTGGTTTACATTGACGGCAACTCTTTGGGAGACGCCGGCACCTTCGTCCTTTCGTTCGTCAATAAAGATGTTGCTGAAAGCCAGACCACCAGGTTCAATCTTGGGAATTTCGATCCACTGCATCGCGCTTCCAGTGCGCCCAGTAGCGCTCTCTCTGATTGCAACTCGAACCTGATAGAGTCCCGGTGGAAGCGGCAGTGACTGATTCCACTGGATTGCATGTTCACTTCTTGAGAAAACTGCCTGTCGGTGCACTGCGAGTTTTTGTTTGAAACTGGAGAAACTACCCCGGTCGTCGAGTGCTACGCCGAGCACGTCAATTTCACTCTGGTTCTTTCCGTCTGACCCCTCAAAATTGAGCGCGGCACCGTCCAATTGTATCGACACGTTTAGCAACATTCCGTTGTTTGGGGTTCTCACATATCCGGCGGACAGTGAGGTTGGCAATTCGCGGTGAGGATAGAGAGAACCAAGTGTGGCTCGTAGCTCGTCCTCGGGGGTCTTGCCTGACGAAGCCGTTTTCTTCGTCGCTGCGGAAGAAGCGGTCTCATCCGATTTGAAATCAAAGATATGTCTGCGCATGCGAACGCGCAACTCTGGCCTGCCTTTGACTATCACTTCAAGGCGAGATCTTCCCGACCGCTGGCTTTCACTGTCAGGTCGCCAGTCGAGCAGGTAGTAATCAGAGGTTTCGCGAATGGCCTGCGCAAGCGCCCCGTCAAAGTCGTTGGGGTTGAGAAATGCGCGACCGCCGGTTTCATCCGCGAGAGTTTCCAAAGCCTCTTGCGGCATCTTGGATTCCTCCAGGAGTCGGCCACCCTGTCTCGATGAAAAGTCGACGTAACCATTCTTGCTCGCATCAACAGCGGGATCGGAAAACATCGCCCTGCTGTCCATTGTGTAAACCACTGCACCCACCCGTGCCGCCTCGTTAGCTACCCGTCGCAGAACATTTGGTGCCTCCGACTTTTTCATGTCGACAATAAATCCGTCCGAGACGAAGAAGACAAGCTTGCGCCCGGCCAGCGGAACCGATGATCGCATCAAATTTTCGAGTCCATAGAGCGTATACAATTCAGTGGGGCGCGACTGGGCGTTGATCTGGCGGATACGTTGTTTGACGATGAGCGCCGCGTTCCATGCGTCGGTCTGAAACTCGTTCATTGTTGCTTCGACAAGATACTGGAAGAGCCTTACGTCGCGATGATTGGCAACAAGATTGGCGTCGACTTCGCTGATCGGAACTTTCATCGCCGCCGATGTGGAATCAATGTTCCGTTTGAAATGCAGCCGGTCAATGGCTTCGCGCAGAACTGCTTTGCTGTTGGTCAACTGTTGCAGGAAACCAATCTGGCCACTGGTGGAAATGATCGCCACGTGGTCGTTGTCTGTCATCTTTTTTTCGACAAAGCGAAGCAATGATGCACGAGTGCGTCCCAGACTCTCTGCGCCAAGGTGCACGTCGTCAATGAAAAAGAAAATAACGCGGCCGCGATCTTTTAAAGCTTCGCTATTTGGCGGAGAGCTGTCTGATTTTGGGGGTGTGTTGCCATTCGGATTCTGTGCCGCAACCAACTTCTTTTCTTCGTCAGGGCCTCCTGCGATCACTTGATCGAAAAAAACGATCGGCTGGACGCGGCCGTCAACTCGCAGTTCAAACTGCTCGGGCTGCAGTCCCTCGACAAAACGACCTTGCCTATCCACAACTGTGACATCCGTCTGCACCAACTCGGATTTGATTCGTATTACATCGTCGGATTGCTGAGGCTGGGGCAGCTCAACTCGTTTTTGAGCATGCGTTTCGGGAATCTGAAAGGTCGTGCCGCAGAGAAAGATAGTTTCGTAGAGAATGACAAGAGGCGTTAGAAAGAGGAGCCTGTTCATTCTTCTCATTTCATTGCCCTGCCGGAAGGCTAGTTGTGGACGACGCGTTGCTTCGTGCTAAGGCCACTATACTAACGACTTGATTGTGCTGCAGCAACCCGGTCGCTACCGCTCCTCGGTTCTGACGTTGAGTGGTGCATCTTTTATTTTGCGAAGCCCGTTGACCCGTATCGATGAAACATTGGCAGCGGCATACGCAACTCTCAACGTCAGAACCGGGGAGCGGTAGCGACCGGGTCAAACGTGCGCCAGACTCGACTAAGGTTCACCAGCCTTGTCGCTAACTTGTATTCCTTGCGGGCACTCATGGATTTGGTAAGAACGATCATTGAGTGCGACGCCGATGGACCCGGTCGCTACCGCTCCTCGGTTCTGACGTTGAGTGGTGCATCTTTTATTTTGCGAAGCCCTTTGACTCGTATCGTATGAAACATTGGCAGCGAGATACGCAACTCTCAACGTCAGAACCGGGGAGCGGTAGCGTCCGGGTCAAACGTGCGCCAGACTCGACTAAGGTTCACCAACCTTGTGTCCCAACTTGTATTCCTGGCGAGTGCTCAGAGATTCGGTATTTGCACCAGCATCAACTCACATAGAAGGGTTTCCCCCTCTGTTCCTATCTTCTTCGACGATCGTGTATCTTCCTACTTATGATCAACTGGGACGACATTCGCAAACAATTTCCCGTCACTAACGACTGCGTGTATCTCAATACCGCCGCGGCTGGACCACATGATGAACGATGGCGACGTGCACTGGGACGACTGGCTCGCACGACGCGAACAGCTAAGAGCAAAGATTGCAGGATTCATCAATGCTGAGCCAGATGAGATTGGTTTTACCATAAACACCTCAAGCGGAATGAACTTAATCGTCGACGCATTGGAAAAACATGGCGAAGTGATCTCGTGCGATCTGGAGTTTCCCGTCTCCACGATTCCCTGGATGCACCGGCGGATTCCCGTTCACCTGATTAAATCAGTAGCCGGCGAAGTAAGGCTTGATGACGTGCGCCAGGCAATGAATACAAGAACAGGAATAATTTCGTTGAGCCAGGTGCAATACTCGAATGGCTACCGCACTACTTTCGACGAATTCGGAAGCATTAAGGGAAGCCATGCACTGGTCGTTAATGCCAGCCAGGCGGCTGGTGTTTTCGAAATCGATGTTAAGCGAATGCAGATCGACGCGCTTTGCTCGACAGGTCACAAATGGATGTTGTCGGGCTATGGATCGGGCTTTGTCTATATCAGCCGGGAAATATTGGCGCTATCGCAGCCGCGTTCTATTGGTTGGCTTAGCGTGCGGGATCCCTATGAAGATAGAAACGACGAAGTGCGCCTGCGCCATGATGCCGGAGCGCGAGCGGAACTCGGTTGTCCGCACTTCGCCGGCATCTTTGCTTTGGGTGCGTCCGTAGGATTCTTGCAGGCAATTGGCATGAACAACATCGAGCAGCGCGCGCTCGAGCTCAATAGGTTTTTGACAAGCAAGTTGAGTGACGTGGGTTGGAAAGTTTTATCTCCTCTCAGTGACGAGCAGCATCGTTCTGCTGAAACGTTAGTTGCCGCGGGCAATCCGGCGGAACTGGTTGCCAGACTGGCCGAAAGAAAGATTTTCGTCACAAAGAAGCCGGAGGGGTTTCGCGTGGCGACCGATTTCTTTAACGATGAAGATGATATCGAGCGTTTAATTGAGGAGTTGAGCAACTGTTGATCTGTCGAGTCCACTTCAGAACCAGCAGCGGCACACTCAACTACAGAACAGGAAGCGGTAGCGACCTGGCCGTTGCGGTATCACTCAACTAGAGCTTGTGTATTGCGAAACGGCCAGGTCGCTGCACAGCACGCACTGATGAATGTGTCCGCGTCGATCTAGCGACTGCTCAATTGCCGAATTTGAGCTCAACTACAGAACAGGAAGCGGTAGCGACCTGGCCGTTTCGGTGCCACTCAACGAAAGCTTGTAGCGACGTGGCCGTTTTGGTGCCACTCAACGAAAGCTTGTGTGCTGCGCAACGGCCAGGTCGCTACACCGCACGCACCGATGAATGTGTCCGCGTCGATCTAGCGACTGCTCAATTGCCGAATTTGAGCTCAACTACAGAACAGGAAGCGGTAGCGACCTGGCCGTTTCGCAACACGCAAGCTTTAGTTGAGTGGCACCGAAACGGCCAGGTCGCTACCGCTTCCTGTTCTGTAGTTGAGCGTTCGGAATTGAGTACCGCTTGAGCGAATTAAGACAGCGGTTCGCCTTGTTCGTAAAGCACATACGCAACTGCGGCCGAGACCGCGTCTTCGTCCCAAAGATATTTCTTGCTGCCGCGCGGAATCCAAGGTGATCTCTCGCTATGCCAACAGCCCGCTTCCCTCATCTCTCGTGTTGCATTTGCCTTGAATGCATTCAGAACTCGTTCTGGTTTGCTGTTAGCCGAGACCACAGTGTGAATGTGATTCGTCCTGGCATTTAATGCGAGCAGTACCCAGCCTCGTATCTTACAAGTCTCCTTGATGGCGTTTTCAATAGCCGCTCTTCGCCGCGAGCTGAGTTTCACAGGGGGTTGCTTGAGGGAGGCCAAATTATATTTTCTCCATTGCTCGTTGGGCGGAATGCGTGGCGTCCGATAACGATTGTGAAAACGATCTACCGAGCCGCGTCTGTCGCCATGGAGCCATGTGCCGTAAGCTCGAAAGGAGATGAGGTAAGCAAGCGGGATATCTTCTGTTCTAAACTCACGGTGAGTGTGAGCCATGATTTGTGTCCTTTCTCCGTGAGGAGTCGGACAATTCTAGCATTGACACTCAACTACAGAACAGGAAGCGGTAGCGACTTGGCCGTTTGGATCCCACTCAACCAAAGGCCATTAGGGCAGTGTTGTTATTGCAAACCTCAATATGAATTTTGTACGAAAACGCAGTTTGAGTCTGTCGCAGAAGCCAGGGCGCTACCGCTTCCTGTTCTGTAGTTGAGTGGGCCGCTCCCTGGTTCTGGCGTCCACTATCTTCGTATTTTCGTCTTGCGTTTTGCCCCTGGAGCCACTTTCTTCTTTACGCTGTCACCAATAGTCTCTTTCACAAAATACTTACGTGCGAGTGAAATAAATTTCTGCACAATGGGCGACTCATAGCCCCCGCTAAGTTGTGCCAGTCCCAGTTGCCAATTGATCTCTGCCCCTTCAATCCACCAGCGCACAAGCTTTCCTTTCTCCACTTCTTCTTTCACCGATTGCAGGGGTACGATGCCGACTCCCATATCCTCCTCGACCATCCGTCTTATCGCCGCCTGTCGGCTGAGTTCCATCGCAACATGAAGTGAAACGCCAGCCTGAGCAAAAAACTGATCGATCAATCGTCTGGTATTCCCGCCACGCTCGCCGAGAATTAGTTTTTCACCCGCCAGTGTATAAGCGCTAATGGTTCGCTGTTTGGCCAGTTTATGGCGAGGCGACGCGATGGCGACCAGTTGGTCTTCGCTTAATCGTTCGGTCTGGATACCGCGCACATCGACGGGCAAAGAGACAAAAGCTATGTCCAATTCACCGGCAAGTATTTGATCGACAAGCGCCCCGCTCGTCCCGGAAATCACGGCGATTTCTGCCGCTGGGTGCTGCCTGCGAAGTTCTTTGAGGATCTTTGGGAGTGGCTCAGTTAGGATCATTGCCGAAGCGCTGCCGATTCTCAGACGTCCTCGTTCAGCTCCGGCAAGCGCGGCAATCTCGTCCACTGCAGCGTCGTGTTCTCTCAGTATCTGCCTCGCGCGCTGCAGCAGGTGTTCACCCGCTTCCGTGAGAATTACATGTCGAGGGGCTCGCACAAAGACCCGGGCGCCCAACTCATTTTCTAACTGACGAATCTGCATACTGATTGCGGCCTGAGTGACATGCACCCGCAGCGCACCGGCGGTAAAGGTCCCTGATTCAGCGATGGCCATAAAGGCGCGTAGTTGTCGGATCTCCAACGTTTTGTCCTCGATATCAAGCTGGGTTATTGGAATAATAAAATCTTTTAGTTTCCATTATAAATCAGCGTTGCCTAGAATGAATAATTCAAAGTGTTACCCAGGTGGTGGTTCCGAGAAGACAAGATGAGTTTAGAGTTCTGTCTTGAAGTGGCTTGTTGGCCCGGGCAGGACCAAAGACTTGAAACCTCAAACCAGTGCCCAATACCGAGAATCGGACCACGTTCCCAATGTTGAGCCCAGAAAGACGAAGAGCGGATCTAGTGTCGGCGGAACGTTTGCGCGCACAACACACGGTTGTGGGTGTTGACGGCGGCGGCACTAAAACTGAAGCAGTAATAATGGACGTTGACCAGCGAGTGATCGGGGAAGGTCGCGCTGGACCTTCAAATCCTCTGCGAGTAGGAATTGCCAGCGCTGCGGGAGCTGTCCGTGAAGCGGTGGACAAAGCTTGTGCAATGGCGAGAGTGCGGCGGAGCGACCTTGTCGCGGCGGAAATTGGTCTGGCGGGCGCGGGGCGGAAGGAACTGCGTGCTCGCGTGCGGGAAGCACTCACGACGCTGGGCATCGCCGATATAGAAGTAGTAACGGATGCCGACATTGCTCTCTACGGAGCAACAGATGGTGCTCCCGGCATCGTTGTGATCGCGGGCACCGGCTCCATTTGTTGCGGTGTAAATGCCCGGGGTAGGCGCTTCATCGCGGGCGGTTGGGGACCGATTGCCGGCGATGAAGGCGGTGGAGCCTGGCTAGCCAGGCGTGCCTTACGGGCCATTGCTCACGCGGCGGACGGGCGCGGTCCGAAAACGGCCTTAACCGCCGCGGCCTGTTCCTATTTTCATGCAGGTAGTGCCGAGGATCTCACCACGGCGATTTATGCGCCCACCATAACTAATGAACGACTCTCTGGTTTTGGCAAGGACGTAGTAGAGGCAGCTAAGGCTAAGGATCCTGTGGCTCAGCAAATCATGATCGAGGGAGGCGCCGAACTTGGTCTTGCCGTCGTTGCTGTGATTCGCAACTTACAAATGGAGCGCGAGCAGTTTCAAATTGCTTCAGTTGGCGGCGTCTTCGCGGCCAGCGGCGAGCTTATGCTCGAGTCACTGCGCGAAGTGGTTAAAAAGGCCGCGCCCAAAGCTTATTTTGCACCACCTCGTTTCCGCCCGGCTGTGGCTGCCGCTAGAATGGCTCGCGAACACGTCAATAATATCGCTCTCGCTGTCTGAACCCTGCGGGTAGAAGATGACTACTGAAACAAACCGCTCGCTTCCCATCACAGAACAAGAGAATCCTCGGACAGAAAATCTCAGCTCTCTGTCAGCGGCTGAGATCGTCAGCCTGATGAATGAGGAAGACGAACTGGTCGCTGCTGCGGTGGGAAGGGTGTTGGGGGCGGTGGCGGAAGCAGTCGAAGCGATCAGCGCACGGTTGAGTGCCGGAGGCAGACTCTTTTATGTCGGAACGGGAACATCGGGACGTTTGGGCGTCTTGGATGCAGCCGAGTGTCCGCCAACCTTTGGTGTATCGCCGGATCTCGTTCAGGCAGTCATCGCCGGTGGCTACGAGGCCTGTCACCGTGCTGTGGAAGCTTCTGAAGACGATGAAGACGCAAGCCGGCTGGATCTGGAAGCGCGCGGCTTCACCAAAGACGACGTGCTGGTGGGCATCGCAGCATCGGGCCAAACTCCTTATACCGTTAGCGCGGTTTCCTACGCGCGTTCACTGGGCGCATTTACCGTTGCCCTAACTTGTGTTCCCGAGTCAGCGATCACTCGAGCTGCAGCATTGAGCATCGTGCCGGTTGTTGGACCAGAGGTGGTCACTGGTTCAAGCAGACTGAAAGCTGGTACAGCGCAAAAGATGGTTTTGAACATGCTTTCCACAGCAACCATGGTCCGCCTGGGTTATGTGACAGGCAACCGGATGTCTAACCTTCAGGCGCGGAATGCAAAGCTGCGCGAACGTGCAGTGCGAATACTAATGGCCGAAGCTAATATCGATCAGCATGACGCCAGCGCCGTCTTAGCGGCGGCGAATGGCGATCTGCGAGTAGCTCTCGTGATGAAGCGGTCAGGTTGTTCCCGCAGTGCCGCAGAACAATCACTCGCGGCAAGTCATGGTGTTGTAAGTGTCGCTGTTGAGACGCTGACAAGCGAATAACTTCGGTAATTAGCACCTTCCCGGACAAGGAATCGCTGCATGGGTTTCTCTGGAATCGACTACGCTGTCCTTGCGTTGTATCTGATTGGCATAACGATCTTTGGGACGCTCTTCCGCCGGTCGCAACGCACTGTCAAAGACTATTTCATTGGCGCGAAGAACACTCACTGGTTAGTTATCAGCCTCTCAATAGTCGCGACCGAGACGAGCACCCTCACGTTGATTGGTGTGCCCGCGTTGGCCTACTCGACCTTTCCCATTCCCGAGCAGGGAGGCAATTTTACTTACCTGCAAGTCGTTTTCGGATACATCGTGGCGCGAGTGATCATCAGCCTGCTGTTCATACCGGCTTACTTCCGTGGTGATCTCCTGACGGCATATGAACTGTTGAGACTACGCTTCGGACCGAAAGCGAAGAACTTTGCCGCCTCACTATTTCTCGTCATGCGTGCGCTCGCCGAAGGTGTGCGTGTGTTTGCAGCTTCACTGGTGTTAAGCGCGGTCCTTGGCGCCAGTTTCCCAGGACTGCCGTACCTTTGGTTGTGGTCCATCGTAATCGTCGGACTGCTTACATTAATTTACACCTTCGAGGGCGGAATCGCTGCCGTGATCTGGACCGACCTTATCCAACTCATCATCTACATCGGCGGCTCGTTGCTGGCAGGTTATGAATTGTTCCACCTAATCCCCGGGGGTTGGTCGACCGTCGTAGCCGAAGCGCGGCCGTTTAATAAGTTTCAGGTGTTTTCGTTCATCGTTGATTTTAAAGTGCCGTTCACTTTCTGGGCTGGTTTGCTTGGCGGTACTTTTCTGACGATGGCTTCGCATGGCACGGACCAACTCCTGGTCCAAAGATTGTTGACCTGCCGCAATTTGCGCGACAGTCAAAAGGCCCTCATCTTCAGTGGCTTTGCGGTGTTCTTTCAGTTCTTTCTCTTTCTGACGATTGGCGTAATGCTTTTTGCTTACTACAAAGCGTATCCGCTCTCGGTCCCGTTACAGAGCAATGATCAGATCTTTCCGACGTTTATCGTCCAACGACTGCCACACGGCATCGCGGGATTGGTGATCGCCGCGATTTTTGCCGCCGCCATGTCGAACCTTAGCGGGTCACTTAACTCGCTCTCGTCGACCACTGTGCTCGACTTTTACAAGCCACTGGTCAAGCCGGGAGCCGGCGAAACACAACTGCTCCTGCTATCGCGCTGGTTCACGGCCGCCTGGGGCGTTATCTTGATCGCGATCGCAATGGTGGCGCGCAAGTGGGGGTCAGTGTTCACGGCGGGGCTGACGATTGCGTCGTTAGTGTATGGTCCAATGCTGGGGGCATTCTTGCTGGGCGTCTTGACGAAACGAGCGAACCAAACTGGAGTAATGTCGGGGATGGCCACCTCGCTGGCTTTCATGTTGTTCGTCTGGTACAGAACCGCGATAGCGTGGACGTGGTATGTGCTCTGCGGAACCGTCATATGTTTTGTCGTAGGCTATGCGGTGAGTCTCGCAAGCAAACCAGCCGACGCAGTCGCGGCGCTTAAAACAGGGGACTGAGTCGCTTTTCATCAGTAAACATTAACCATCAGGAGCAAGCGGAAAACTAATGCGCCGATTCAACAATCTCGTAGCGTTTCTGTTATTGAGTACAGCGCTCCTCGCACCGGCCGAGTTTCTCACCTCTGCGAAAGCTGGCGTACCTGTCTCTCAGACGAAAGTTGCAGACAATCCAGATTTTAAGCCGCGGGCCTACTCCCGCAAGCCATCATACGAAGCTTTGGCGTGGGCGGATCGAGAGTTGAGACGGATGTCGCTTGACGAGAAAATCGGCCAACTCCTCTTGGTGGGAATCAACGCCACTTTTCTCAACCAGGACAGCGACGCATACGCTGCGCTCAAACACCAGATCGCAGACAATCACGTCGGCGGGATAATTCTTTTTCGGGGTCCAGTCTATGAGTCAGTCGTCCTTGTCAATCGCATGCAGGAACTCGCGCGTTATCCACTCCTCATTTCGGCGGACTTGGAAGCCGGTGCAGGCATGCGTTTCGACGACACTGTAAACTTCCCCTGGAACATGGCCGTTGCGGCAACAGGCAATCCGGAGTACGCGCGCCGGCAAGGTGATGTAACGGCACGCGAAGCACGTGCGCTCGGGATACAACAGATCTATGCACCAGTTGTGGACGTAAACAATAACGCTGCCAACCCTGTGATCAACGTTCGTTCCTACGGCGAGGATCCCGCCGACGTTGCTCGCTTTGGCGCCGCTTTCACCGAAGGTGCGCAGGCTGGAGGCGTAATAGCAACTGCAAAACATTTTCCCGGACACGGCGACACTGCAACTGATTCGCACCGTGGCTTGCCTGAAATAGATGTTTCACGCGCGCGCTTGAACGCCGTCGAGCTCGTTCCTTTTCAGGCTGCGATCAATGCCGGCGTCGGCTCAGTTATGGTCGGTCACATTGGTCTGCCGCAGATTGATCCAACTGCTATCAAACCGCTGCCAAGGGAAAACAGAGCCAAGCCCCTGGACACTGATGAAGCTGGCGAGATTATTAAAGAGAAGGCGACGCTACCTGCCACACTCTCGCCCGTGGTCGGCGGGATCTTGAGAAACGATTTGAAGTTTCCTGGAATGATCGTGACCGACGCACTCAGCATGAGCGGCTTAACTATCTATTTCACACAAGAAGAAGCTGCGGCAAGGGCGCTCGAAGCGGGAGCCGACTTGCTGCTTAAGCCGGCAGATGTTGACGCGGCACTTCGTGGTGTTCGCAATGCTGTGAAGGGCGGGCGTTTGACGGAACAGAGAATTGAGGCCTCGACACGCAAGATACTGGCGGCAAAATACGATCTCGGGTTGGTTAAGCAACGTCTCACCTCTCTCGATGCGATCGATCGCGCGGTGGCGGGCAAGGATGCATCCGCTCTTGCGACTGAGATTGCGGAGCATGCAATGACGCTGGTGCGCAACGGGGATAACCTGGTGCCTCTCGGAAATGTCAAAAAGGATGCGCGCATCTTCAATCTGGCGATCACGAACGGCGACGATCGGTTGTGGATCACAAACGCATTTGTCTCACAGCTAAGCCATTCCGGCCGGAAGGTTGAAACGATGGTTCTCGACGATCGCTCCTCCGATGAGGAAGTACAAAAGGCACTGGAGCGAGCGAAATCTGCTGACATAGTAATTGCCTCATTGTATTGTCGGGTGCGTACAGGACAGGTGCGCAGCGTTGGGCTTCCTGATTCCGGAGCACGCGCCTTATCTGCGCTGGTTGGCGGCAAGGCGCCCCTAATTGGTATTAGTTTTGGCAATCCCTATCTGCTGCAGAGTTTCCCTGAGTTACGCACATACATAGTCGCTTATGGTGATATGCCGAGTCTGCAACAGGCGGCGGCGCGTGCGGTTTTGGGAGAGATTGATATTGTGGGAAAACTGCCAATATCCTTGCCGGGACTCTATCAGAGAGGAACCGGATTACAATTAAAGAAGGTAGTAGTTAATTTCCCTGTTATCCCTGGTTTGAACGTGACCCCTTACTCGCGTCGTTGCGAAAGGACACAGGCTTCCAGCAGTTTATGAACGAGTTGCTAAAAACCTTCGAGATAGCGAAGACGAGGTACTCTTCTTAGGATGAGTCATAACAAGATCTACCCTCTAACGCAGATCACCCGCGTTCAGCTCAATTCACCAGTAGCTCCATTATTAATTCTTGCGTTCACCACGGTAATTGTAGGAGTGGGACTGCCGGTAGTTCGTCCCGAGCGCGTTGGCATGTCTGCGGGGCACCTTTCTCGGATTGACAAAGTGGTCGCTGGGGACATTTCCCAGCGGCATCTTCCGGGCGCAGTGGTTCTCATCGGCCGCAAGGGCCAGGTCGTTTGGCGAAAAGCCTATGGTGCACGGGTCGTCGAGCCCGCGCGAGAAGCAATGTCTACCGATACAATCTTCGACCTCGCGAGTCTAACAAAGGTAGTGGCAACCGCTACCAGCATCATGATTCTCGTCGAACGGGGAAAGGTCCGCTTAGGCGATCCTGTTTCTGTTTACATCCCTGAACTAAAAGGCGAGGGGAGGGAACGAGTCACGATCGAGCAATTGCTGACGCATCGTGCCGGCTATGCTCCCGACTTCGATCTGAGAGAACGATGGACTGGATATGACGAAGCGATCAAGAGACTGATAAAAGAACCACTGCGTAATCCGCCCGGCAGTCGCTTTGTCTACAGCGATATCAACTTCATTGCGCTCGGTGAGGTCGTACATCGCGTCAGCGGCATGATGCTCAACGAGTTTGCGCAAAAGAACATCTTTGGTCCCTTGGCAATGAAAGACACTGGCTTTCTGCCTCGCCCGGCATTGAAGAGTCGCATGGCCCCCACGGAAAGACGAAGAGGGCAGTTGAGCTATTTGGGAGACTCCGCGGAAAGTGTCGGTACTGCCGGTGATGCCTGGTTGCGTGGGGAGGTCCACGATCCGACTTCATATCGCATGGGTGGGGTCGCCGGACACGCTGGACTTTTTTCAACTGCGGACGATTTAGCGATCTACTGCCAAATGATTCTGAACGGCGGGCAGTATCGGGGTGTGCGAATTCTTGCTCCCTTGACGGTTGCTGAGATGACGCGACCTCGTTTGGTGTCTGCCACCGGCTGGACTCGCGGACTCGGCTGGGATATCAACAGCAGCTTTTCATCGAATCGGGGCGATCTTTTTCCGCTTGGTTCTTTCGGCCACACTGGTTTCACCGGCACTTCCCTCTGGATCGATCCGGCAAGTGAAATGTTTGTCGTCTTCCTCAGCAATCGAGTGCACCCTGACGGCAAGGGAGACGTCGGTCCCCTGCGCGGACGAGTGGCTACAATCGCGGCAGGATCGATCACAGATCAGAGCGTCGTTACTCGTACTCGGGGAGAACTCTCGAACTACTATAATGAACTCATCAAAGACCAGGCCACGTTTGCCGCCAACGAGTCCAACATCGCGGCGCCTGCAAAAGTACTCACCGGCATCGACGTGGTCGAGCGCGACAGTTTTAGACAGCTTGCCGGTATGAAGGTGGGTCTCGTTACTAACCACACCGGACGCGATCGCGAAGGTCGTCCCACTATCGACATTCTTAGCAAGGCTCCCGGAGTTAAGCTTGTGGCACTCTTTTCTCCGGAACATGGTATTCGGGGTCTTGCCGATGAGAAGGTTTCTGATTCGCGTGATGAAGCGACTGGCCTGCCAATCTATTCGCTTTACGGCGAGACGCGACGTCCCACCTCCCAGCAATTGAAAGATCTCGATGCGGTCGTATTCGATATTCAAGATGTCGGCGTTCGCTTTTACACTTACATCTCCACGCTCGGATATCTCATGGAGGAAGCTGCCAAAACGCATGTACCGGTTTTTGTGTTGGATCGGCCCAACCCAATCGGCGGAATAAATGTTGAGGGGGCTCTGGCGGATGCGGATAAACTCTCATTTACCGCGTATCACATGATCCCAGTGCGTCACGGCATGACGATTGGCGAGCTGGCCCAATTCTTCAATCAACAGCGAAAAATCGGCTGCGATCTCCGGGTAATAAAGATGGAAGGCTGGCAGCGTTCGATGTGGTTTGACGAGACCAATCTAACTTGGATAAATCCTTCGCCGAACATGCGTAGCCTGACTGAGGCCACGTTGTATCCGGGAGTGGGATTACTGGAGACGACAAACGTTTCGGTGGGTCGCGGAACAGACACACCATTTGAAGTGGTCGGTGCACCGTGGATCAAAGGACCGGAACTTGCCGATTACCTCAATCGACGCTCCATCACAGGAGTGAGATTTGTGCCGCTGGAGTTCACTCCGAAGGCGTCCGTCTTCAAAGATCAAGAGTGTGGTGGGGTCAATATCATCGTCACAGATCGGGCGACATTTCGTCCTGTCCTTACTGGAATCGAAATCGCAACGGCGCTGCGCAGGTTATATCCGAGCGAGTGGAAGGTAGACAACTATCTTCGCCTGCTGGTTAATTCAGACACGCTGGAACGTATCAAACGTGGTAACTCCGCCAGGGATATTGTCGGATCTTGGAATGCGCAACTGGAAGAGTTCCGCCGAGCCCGTGCCCAGGTGTTGCTTTATAACTGAGGGCTTATCCGCAGATTACACAGATTTCGCAGATTCCAGAACCAGGGGCAGGAGCAGCCGGCAGGGGCAGGACTCAGGAAGCAGGATCCTTTTGTTTCTGCTCCTGCCTGCTGCTCCTGCCCCTGGTTCTGGAATCTGCGAAATCTGCGTAATCTGCGGATCTCTTCGCTGCCTCTCGTGCTTCCATCGCGCTAGAACTGCAGCTTCAAGGCGAATTGAATAACCCGCGCTGATTCCCCCGTCTGAACTATGGTCTGCGTCGAAGGTGGCGCAACCGTGGCACAGCAGGCCGAAGCAAAGACGCTTGACCGGATACTGGGCGAGCCGGTTGACGCGTCACGCGGGTTATCGAAGTTAGGATGGTTGAATGCATTGAACATCTCCGTCCTAAATTGCAGCTTGACACGTTCGGTGATGGGGAACGTCTTGATAAAACCGAAGTCAATATTCCAGTAGCCCGGCGCGGTGAAGATGTTTCTTCCCGCTCCGTTTTGACCAGGAGGAGGAATGCAGAAGGCTTGTGTCAGATCGACGCCGCAAGTAAGAGCATTTACAGGTTTAAATAACACAGGACCAGCCAAAGGCAAGCCAGGAAGTTCCTGAAGCTTAGCGCTTACTGGTTGCTGCACTCCCGCGCGAGCTTCGTGGCTTCCGTTGGAGGTGAAGGCGCCGCTGCGAACGGCGAATGGCTCACCAGTCATTTGCGTGTAGATGGTGTTAATCGTCCAACCACCCAGGACCTGATTTGCTGTTCCACGTGCAGAACCAAAAAATCGCCGTCCCCGCCCAACGGGTACTTCCCAAACCGAAGCTGCCGTAAGCACGTGTGTGCGATCAAAATCTGACCGGGCACGTTCTTCGCGGAAATTACGGATGTCAGTTGGTGTGCGGGAGTTGGTGGTCGAGAGCCCGCCGCCCGATGATGCACCCACTGGATCAACTGATTGGTTATCAATTGACTTCCCAAATGTGTAGGCCATGCTCAGTCCCAAGCCACTGCTGAAGCGGCGTCGCAGGGTGAACTGGGCAGCGTGATAGTTTGAATCGCCGCTGTTGTCGAGATACGTAATCAGCCCGAATTGTTGATTACGTCTGAGTTTCAGGCCCAGCGTGTTGTCTTCGATGCGCCGGGCGAAGCTGCCGGCGCCGTTGATGTCCAGTTCGGACGTAGTTGTCGATGAGTTAAGAAAACTTGCAGCGGCGGTAGCGCTGAGACCGCCCTGGGTTTGCAGTTGAGACAACAAGACCGGAGTCACACCAGTTACCCCTGCAGGACAGCCGGTTCCCGAAGGAGTGCATCCCTTG
>WNFR01004543.1_pt1 | contig 19608 bp, 17 predicted proteins | sample 5400221 | NCBI WGS metagenome assembly WNFR01 (sample SAMN13153357, study PRJNA577476) | soil metagenome | isolation source: 40 cm soil under Madrone tree | place: USA:California | collected 2016-06-14 | reverse complement strand
TTGTCGACTCATCCGATTTCGACGGCCCGCTGGTTAACTATAAGCAGAAAGGTAACAGAGTCGAATACGTGGGCATGGACGAAGTCGAAGGCACGGATACTCTCAAGTTAAAAGTGACCATGGCGAGCGGCGAAGTCCAGTACTTCTACCTGGACACGGATTATTACGTCCCCATCAAAATTGCCACCAAGCGCGTGATTCGCGGAGCCGAGGTGGAAATCGAAACGGTGCTTGGCGATTATAAGGAAGTGGATGGTTGGTACATTCCTCACTCGGTGGAAGTAGGCGCCAAGGGCAGTCAATTCAAGCAGAAGATCGCCTATGAGAAGATAGAAGCAAACTTGCCAATCGACGAGCGACGCTTCTCAATGCCGACTGTAGTAAAGAAGCCGTGAGCGAAAACGCGGGGGCATTCTGGTTTTAAGCGCCGTTAGGCGCGCAATGTTGATAGCACGCAAGTGACCAATGACATTGGAGCTCCGTTAGGAGCGAAATGTTATCTCGCTCCTAACGGAGCTGAGTTCAAAGGATGGACTTCGGTGGCTATAAACATCTGGCTCCTAACGGAGCCTCAAAGGTCCCTAAAGATAAATCCCAATGTTGGAAGCGAGGAATGATTCAATGACCCGAAGACTAATCCCCTTCTCAGCCATCGCACTTGGTTCCGTTCTCTTCATAACCGCGGCGGCGCAAACGGCTCCTCCGGTGAAAGTTGATTCCGACACCATCTCAGGCCTGGGTGCGCGCAATATTGGTTCGGCGGCGATGAGCGGCCGCATCACTTCGGTTGCCGGGGTGAAGGAAGGCCAGCGGCTAACCGTTTACGTCGGCGCCGCGAGTGGCGGGGTGTGGAAGTCAGTCAATGGCGGCACGACGTTCAAGCCGGTATTCGATAAAGAGGCGGTGCAATCGATTGGCGCAATCGCGATCGATCCAAAGAACGCCAAGACGATCTGGGTAGGCACGGGCGAAACCTGGACGCGCAACAGCACTTCGGTCGGAGATGGCGTCTATAGGTCAATTGACGGCGGCGACAATTGGACCAATATGGGACTGAACGACTCTGAACGCATCGCGAAGATCCTGGTCGATCCGGCCAACACGAACACTGTTTATGTTTGCGCCACCGGGAAGCTCTGGAGCGACAGCGATCAGCGCGGTGTTTATCGGACGACCGACGGCGGCAAAACGTGGACAAAAGTCTTGAAGGGCGCAAACGCATCGACCGGCTGTTCGATGATGTCTATGGACAGCAAGAATCCGCAGACACTTTATGCGGGCATGTGGGACTTTCGCCGGAGAGGTTGGACCTTTCGCTCTGGCGGTGAAGGCCCGAATGCATTTAGCGGCAGCGGCCTCTTCAAGAGCACGGACGGCGGAACCTCCTGGACTGAGCTCGATGAAAAGAGCGCCAAAGGACTGCCGCCAAGACCCTGGGGTCGGGTAGCAGTGACTGTCGCTCCTTCAAAACCAAACGTTGTCTACGCCTTCATTGAAGCTACGATGCCCAGGGATGGTCTCTATCGCTCGGACGATGGCGGAAAAACATGGGTGGCTCTCGATCGCAGTCAAAACATGATCTGGCGTCCCTTTTATTATGCGAATTTGATCGTAGATCCAAAGGACGAGAACAAGATCTACAAACCAGGCGGATCGCTTATCGCCAGCAATGATGGCGGTAGGAGCTTCAGCGACATTTCGGGCGGCGCGCATGGTGACTTTCACGATGTTTGGATCGATCCCGACAATACCGATCATCTGATCACCGGTGACGACGGCGGTCTCTGGTACTCGTACGATGGCGGCAATCGTTGGTGGAAGGCCGAGAACCTTCCGATCTCGCAGTTCTATCACGTCAGTGTGGACATGGATCAGCCCTACCACGTCTACGGCGGGTTGCAGGACAACAGCTCCTGGGTGGGCGACTCGCAATATCCCGGCGGGATCACCAACAGCCGTTGGGAGAATATGTATGGCGGCGATGGCTTTTGGATGTTCGTTGACCCGTCAAACCCGGATTACATCTACGCTGAGTCACAGGGCGGTTATATCGGGCGTATCAATCGAAAGACGCTCGAAGCCCGCGGCATCCAGCCCCTGCCGCAATACAAGGAAGGCAAGCTTCGCTTCAACTGGAATGCCCCGATTCATATTAGTCCGACGCAAAACGGAACCGTCTATCTGGGCGCCCAGTTTCTGTTTCGCTCGCGCGATCATGGACAGACGTGGGAGCGCATCTCGCCTGATCTCACCACCAACGATCCTGAAAAGCAGAAGCAGGAACAATCGGGCGGGATCACCGTGGACAATTCCTCCGCGGAAATGCATACCACGATTTATTCGATCGCTGAGTCACCAAAGAACTCCAGTGTGATCTGGGTGGGAACTGACGACGGCAATTTGCAGGTTACCCGCAATGGCGGCAAGACCTGGACAAACGTCGTTAGTAACATTGGCGGATTGCCCCGCAACGCCTGGGTCTCTTCCATCGACGCCGGCCATTTTGATGAGGGTACGGCATACGCGACCTTCGATCTTCATATGTTCGGCGATCTACGGCCCTACGTTTATAGGACGGCCGACTTTGGCAAGACCTGGACTCCGGTGGTGGCGGCAAACAGCCGCGTGCGTGGTCAGGCTCACGTGGTAAAGGAAGACCTGGTTAATCGCGATCTAATCTTTGTTGGAACTGAATTCGGATTGTGGGTCACGCTTGACGGCGGCAAACAGTGGGCCCAGTACAAAGGTGGCGACCTGCCCAGCGTGCCTGTGCGCGACCTGGCGATTCACCCGCGCGATCACGATTTGGTAATTGCGACGCACGGGCGCGGCATTTGGATTATCGATGACATTTCGCCTTTGCGGACTTTGACGCCTGAGACGCTGGCGAAAGAAGCCGAGTTCGTGCAGAGCAGACCGGTAGTCCAGCGCATTCCCGCTTCGGGCGGCTGGGTCACCGGTGACGCGGTGTTCGTAGGTTCAAATCCCCAGGATCAAGCTGTAATTATCTTCTACCAAAAGAAGCGGCATATCTTTGGCGATATGAAAATCGAAGTCTTCGACTCAGAAGGCAAGCTGGTAAGCACGATTCCCAGCAGCAAGCGCCGCGGGTTGAATCGCGTGGTTTGGTCAATGCGCTCGAAGGCCCCGAAGGTCCCACCCGCGGCCTCGGCAGCTTTCAGCGCGGCCGTGGGTCCACGAGTGTTGCCCGGGACGTACACCGTAAAACTAACCAAAGACAAGAACGTCTATACGAAGTCGCTGCAGATAGTATCCGACCCTCGTTCAACCCATACTGCGAAAGATCGCAAGGCCCAGTTTGATCTGGCAATGAAGCTTTACAACCTGCTCGGTGACATGTCATTTGCCGTAGAGCGAATCAACGGCGTGCGCCTGGCGCTGGACGCGCGGGCAGCGAAATTGCCGGCTAATGATCCTTTGGCTGCGCGGCTGCGCGCCGCTTCGGCGCAAGTTGATGGGCTGCGCCGAAAGATTGTGGCCACCAAAGAAGGAGGCGCGATCACCGGCGAAGAACGCCTGCGCGAAAATCTTGCCGAGCTTTATGGAAATGTGAATGGTTACGAAGGGCGCCCGGCGCAAACGCAGGTGGATCGCGCTGATGCGATTGGCCGCGAATTAGCCGACGTGGTAAGAGACTTCGATGCCTGGCTGGCGAAAGAATTGCCGGGCATAAACGCGGCCTTGTCGGGAAAAGGTCTCGAACCGATTACTCCACTGACGCGCGCAGAGTGGGAGCAAAAAGAATAACCAGCTCGCTCTCGCCTTGGATCTCGTCGCGTTCGTTTCACGGACTCATTTGTAAATCTCGATTTATCCCAGCACTAAAGAGAGTGTGTGAAAACTCGAGTTTCCAGTTTCCAGCGCCATAAGCGAGAAATGCCGTCCGTAACCGAAACAGCGGAGCATCGAGGGCCGCCTTCGCGTTTATTTCGCGCCCTTGGCGCTGGAACGCTGAGTCTTGGGATAGATTCCAGCGTGCTGGGCTATGCTCATCTTGTCCGCTCGCGGACGAAAACCAATTCCGCCCTAACCCTCCAGTAAAATCTATACATGCCCGGAGCGGCGTTCTCGGCCGTATCTTCGATGGTCGATTAAGAACTCCCTAACGTGTGATACGCTTTCGCGATATAGAGATGGAAACCCCAAGGCATTTACCTCGCGCACTCGGCGCCAGATTGTGGTGGCTCATCATGGGCCGCGCCGCGGCGGTCATCCTGCTCGTGTTAATCGGCTTGGCTTGGAAGTCGAGCGCACTCGGTCGCGGCGTGGTTACCTCATTCAGCGTGGTGACTCCGATTATTCTTGCTGCCGCCGGATTGACACTCGTCTATTGCGCCGCGTATCTGCTTTGGAAAAACTATCAGGCGCAGGCGCGCCTTCAGTTTCTCGCCGACATTCTCCTGGTCACCTGGCTGGTGGGGGCCACTGGTAATGTCAGCTCGCCCTATGCCGCTCTGTATATCGTCATTATTTCAGTCGCCAGCCTGTTTGTCGGACCACGCGGTGCGATGATTACCTCAGTCGGAAGTGTGGCCGCGTTCAATGCCTGCGTGATGGTTGCGATTAACGGGCTGGGCCCGTTCCCCGCCCAGGCCCCCGGAGAGTCTTTGGCAAATGCGATCCAGGCGGTAGGCCTCTCAGACGTGTCGTTTCTGGTTGTCGGGCTGTTGGCGGCCAAGCTTGCCGATCGGCAAACTCGGTCCGACGTGCAACTGGCCGCGGCCACCAGATCGCTGGCGGATCTGCGAGCGCTGCACGAGCGAATCGTCGAATCAATTCGATCAGGTGTGATCACCACTGACCTTCTGGGCCGCATTTACACCTTCAATGCGGCGGCCGAGGAGATTAGCGGATACAAATTGTCGGATGTTCGCGGCCAGGATGCTTCGATCTTCTTCGGCGACATGACGCGACAGATTGCTGATTCGATGAATGCCGCAGCCACCGGAAAAGTCAGCCCGCGTTTTCAGGCTGACTGTCTAACCCCCAATGGATTAGCGCTGCGGCTCGGTTTCAGCATTGCGCCGCTCTCCGGCGAGTCCGGCGAGATCAGCGGCATGGTGATCACGTTCCAGGATTTGACGGACATTCGCGCCCTCGAAGAAACCTCGCGCCGGCAGGATCGGATGGCCGCCGTGGGGCGTCTGGCCGCGTCGATTGCCCATGAGATCAGAAACCCTCTGGCGGCGATGCGCGGCTCGATTCAAATGCTGCGGTCAGAGATGGAGGGTGATACCGAACAGGCACAGTTGATGGAAATTATCCTGCGCGAGTCCGACCGGCTAAACAAGATTGTCGCCGATTATCTTAACTACGCGCGCCCGCGACCGGCCGAGCTGAAGAATGTGGACATTAGCGCGCTGGTCGCCGACACTTTTAAGTTGCTGAAGAACAGCGCTGAATTGAGTGACGGCCATCAACTGGAAGAGGATTTGCCCACCCGGCCGGCGATCGTCTCCGGCGATCCGGAGCAGTTGAAGCAGGTCTGTTGGAACATCGCGCGGAACGCGCTGAAATCAATGCCGGACGGTGGCAAATTCAAGGTTTCCCTGGCTGAGGTAGACGGCAACCGTCTGCGATTGTCGTTCAGCGATACCGGGTGCGGTATGACTCCCGAGCAGGTAGAACGCCTGTTTGAGCCGTTCACCTCAACCACCGGCGGCACCGGCCTGGGACTCTCAATTGTCTATCAAATTATTCGCGATCATAGTGGTACAATCAACGTGCGCAGCCTGCTCGGAGAAGGAACGACCATTACTATTGAGTTGCCGGTGACGCAGTAGAACAGAGGATTTCCATTTGTCATTTGAGATTTTTCATTTGTGATTTAGGCGCCGATTTTGAAGGAGGGGCTGGGAGTTGCAATCGGGAACAGCGATGGCTAAAGAGGGGCAATCGCGCGCCGACCAATTAGAAGAGCGCTTAATCGATTTTGCCGTGCGGATTGTTAAACTTTCCGCCCGTTTGCCAAAGACGTCCGCTGGTCGCCACATCGCCGCGCAAATCCTTAGATCAGGAACGTCACCAGCTCCAAATTACGGTGAGGCTCGAGGCGGCGAGAGCGCAGCAGACTTCGTTCACAAACTTCGCATCGTTCTGAAGGAACTAAACGAAACGTCGATCTGGCTGCGCGTTATTGAACGAAGTGAGCTTATGAAGAGAGAGTTAATCGCTGGCATTGTTGCTGAGAACTCAGAACTCTGCAAAGTCTTTACGGCTTCCCTTAGGACGGTGCGCGGCCGAAATAAATGACAAATGAAAGATGTCAAATGATAAATGGAAAATGATCTCTATATAAGCCATGCCTAGTCTCTTAATAGTTGACGACGAACTCAGCATGCGTCAATTTCTGACGCATCTATTCCAGCGTGACGGACACACAATCCGTACGGCTGAGAACGGACGTCAGGCGATGGAGCTGTTGCGCCAACAGCCCGCCGATGTGGTGATCTCTGACGTGAAGATGCCGGACATGGGCGGTATCGAACTCTTGCGCGCGGCGCGCGAGCTGCAGCCCAATATTGAAATCATCATGATGACCGCGTTTTCCAACGAAGGCGCGGCGCACGAAGCCTTTCTGCTGGGCGCGTTCGATTTTGTTCACAAACCGTTTGATAACGACTTCCTGAAAGAAAAAGTCTCTCGCGCCCTCAAACAAATCTCACTCAAGCGCGAAAACGAGGTCCTGATAAAAGGCCAGCGCGCACGCGGACAATTACGCAACATCATCGGCCAATCCGATCAGATGCAGGCCGTGTATCAAATGATCGAAACAGTAGCCGAAGTGCAATCGACAGTCCTCATCACCGGTGAATCCGGCACGGGCAAGGAACTGGTTGCGCGGGCAATTCACGATCTCAGTCCGCGGGCCCAAAAGCCGTTTGTCTCAGTTAACTGCGGCGCGTTTACGGAAACGCTGTTGGAATCAGAGCTGTTCGGATACACCAAAGGATCGTTCACGGGAGCTACCACGAACCGCAAAGGACTGTTTGAAGCAGCCGATCAAGGTACGATTTTTCTGGATGAGATCGGCGAAACGTCGCCGGCAATGCAGGTCAAGCTCCTGCGTGTTTTGCAGGAACGCAAAGTACGTCCGGTCGGCGCTCACGAAGAAACCGAAGTCAATACCCGCGTGATCGCCGCCACGAATCGCGATCTTTCTTCGTTGGTTAAAGACGGAACATTTCGCGAGGATCTTTTCTATCGTGTCTCGGTCATTCCAATGGTGCTCCCGCCGTTGCGTGACCGCGGCGCCGACATTGCTGAACTCAGCGATCACTTCGTGCAAAAGTATTGCCAACAGACGGGTCGTCAGGTCTCACTCAGTCCCCAGGCCTTGCGGCTGCTGGAGAATTATTTCTGGCCGGGTAACGTACGCGAGCTGGAGCACGCTATCGAACGCGCGGTGGCATTGGAAAAGACCGATTCGATTCAACCGGAACGTCTACCAGAGCAAGTCACACACTACAACGCCGCCCGGGTCGCGTCGGAATTGGAACTACCAAAAGACGGAATCAACCTCACCGCTCATTTAGATCAACTGGAAAAGACTTATGTGCTGGAGGCCCTGACCCGTACTGACGGCAACCAAACCAGCGCGGCGGACCTCTTGAAAATGTCGGTCCGCTCGCTGCGTCATCTATTGGACAAGCACGGCATTCGCAAACACACCGCGCAGATGCGCGATGAACGCCGCGGGGCGGACACGATTCCGCGCCGCCGCGCCAACGATCCCTACCCACGCCTGCGAGATGAAGACTCTGAAGAACGACCCAACAGTTCCGGCCACGCCGCCGGTGCAGGCGAAACCTGAGTTCTGTCAGCAGCCCGACCGTGAAGGCAGCCGTGCTCAGCAACGCAGGGCTTTGCTCAAAAAAAATTGATCAGCCTGGTTAACAAGTTCTCGGTCGTCGCAGAGCGACGGCTGAACTTAGCCCGGCCTTTCAAGGGTAATAATATACTTGACTGACCGGACAGGGGGGGGTTGATTACTTGTTCTTGCCTCGTCCTATGAATCTCCAACCATCAAGTAGGAGGTAGCCTTGAGTATTTGGGCCTATTTCCGCGACGATGAACCTGCCGTGTTTCCCCATGCACTCAACTATTAAGTCGGTTAGCTCGTTAGCGGTCTCACCGCCTGAGATAAGGTAGAAAGAGCTTGGTAGGTCAGTGCGCCAACGCAATATCTGCGGAATACTATCGAGACACGCTTTGATCTGTTCGCGCGTTCCAAGAGTTGAACTATAAACAAAGAGATAATGTTTTTCTGCCTTCTCAGTCACTCGTCGCCTACCTGTCCCGAAAGTTGCTCGAACTCTTCAGCCTTGAGCACTAAGCCGTCCACGGTTGCCGCTTCGATGGCTGGCCTTCCCTTTTCCTCGATCATTTCGATTTCCATTTTTCGGATCTGAAAGCTTTCTGACTGCAAGTACGGTCTGTCGAAAAGCATAAAAAAGAGGAAGCCAAGAATCGCCGTAGCCTCCGGTGCCACAGCAAAAACCAATAACCAGCCAGATGGGTTTTCCTTCAAGCCGTAGACTATTAAGGATGGCATCGTAATAATCCCACACAGCCACAGCATAGGATTAAGGCCGCTGCGAACCCTAAGCCGCCCGCCCACTTCCCTTGCTCTCATGATAAGTGCTTCGCGTAATGACACGATTGATTATTGAACGGTCAACCTCCGTTTCTTCTCTGCGATTTTCTTGCGCTGGTACGCTGCCTCACGTTTGTCGAGTTCACTCTTAGGCACAGATAGCACTTGCCGTGCGAGTTGTTCAAAGCGAGAGTATTCCTCTGATGGTGGTTTAGTTGGCCTAGTTTTTTTCATTATCCCCTCAGTGCGTTTTGGTGTGGATTCCTTTATGCTTTTTTACTTCTTTCTTCCAAAGGATAACGGAAGCATCTGCTCTGATTCTAGCGATGAAGGGGAATCGATTGTCATCAAGCATTTTCATTATCTTGGGAAGTGCGGCAATTATAATCTCGCCGCTCGCCGCGTCAGTATATTCTCTTGCTACGACGACGAACACCCGCGCCTTCGCCGCGAGTAATGCGTCAAGTTCGAGCTTCCGGCGACCGATCATGGCATCGCGTGTTAGGACGATCCATTTCTTTTCCCCTACTATTGCCAACCATTCAGTGTCAGGCGTGTTGTGCCGAAACCTCACGTGATGCGACTCGACTTTCAAGCCAGCATTGCGAAGTTTTTCAAGTATCAGCTTGCCGCCGAAAGCACGGTCAAGGAAAAACGTGGTTCGCCTAAGCTGCCTTTGGTAGTGCGTCTTCGTACTTGACTGCTTCTTTAATTTCTGACGCTTCGCACCCATAATCGAGTGCTAGTTCTGCATACGTCTCGCCCGCTTTATGCCGGTCTGCCACTACTGCCGTTGGCACACCAGCACCTACCAAGATAGCCTTACCAAACGAAATGCGCGGATCGATTAGAACTAGCTTTGGTTCGTCCTCCGCTTGTTGAGGATGGCGGCTCAAATATGGATACAATGCAACAGCCGCGCCCGCCGGGTCACGTTCGATTCGCTTGAGATACGCCGTGATCCATTCCCGTATCTCAAGCTGACCGTGCCTCGAAGCGTTTTCGAGTTGGCCTGCAATTTCAACGATTAGATCAAGTCCAGCTTGTTGAAACCAGTATTCAGCAAGCGGATGTTTCGAGCCATACTTCGAGCGAAGATACTTGATGGCTTCGCGAACTTTTGGCAATGGGATTTTATGCTTGTAGCGAATTGCATCAAGCACATGCGCCTCTACCAGGTTAACGAACGAAAGCAAATGCAAATTCGGGTCTGGGAGCATAATCAACGGCTGAAACTTTCGCTCCCCGTACCGTTCAGTGTCATAGTTCCGTCCGAAAATCCAGCTTCGCAGGGTGTTGGTTGGAACTTTCAACAGGAACGCCGACTCCCAAATCCCATAGGTAGGAATCTCGCGCGGGTCGCGGCCTCTGTAGATGTCTATGACTTTCTTTCGTCTTGCCATTAGCTCGCCTCCTGTGGTACACAAGTAGCGAGCCGCCAGCACCCGATGCGTCCAACACCGTGCGAGCAGTTCAGTTTTATAAAGCAATCATCAGAGGGGCAAGGTCGTGAGCGCCAACTCACGGCCTTTGTTTTTGCTTTAATCTCTTTCCCCGTTTCTGCCGGGGCTTGCCCCCATCCCTAGCATGAGGGCCGACCGATAAGCTGACGATACTCCAATCGCTTACCAGTTACCATCTCCACAACCCCAACAAACCGTTGGAAGTCAGTTAGCGTTCGCTTGTTGAATCTGTAGGCTTGTTCGTCTAAGTAACGGAACAAGTGAAACGGTTCGACGGAAACATACGTGCCTTTGATCGCTCGCTTGAGAAGCGACCAATAATTCTCAATTCCGTTAGTGTGAATGTGCCCGTTAACATACTCCACGGCATGATTGATAACCGCGTGAATGTATTCGTCATTCAGACCGGTGTACGAGTTGTGCGCGTCGGTAAAGACAACCGATCCGAACTCTACGTTCTCATCAATGTGAGGCCGAAGCGCGTAGCGGCGAGTGCTATTAACCACCGCGACTCTAACCTCGCCTTTGCGCTCTAACATGCCCATGACTGCGACCTTGCCGCCATGCCCGGTGCCTTGCGCTTTGCGTCGGCCTTTGTGCATGTTCCGCGCCGCGCCACCGATGAACGTCTCGTCAACTTCGACAAAGCCGCTCAGCTTGTCCAACGATCCGTTTTGCATCGCAAGCCGGATTCTGTGGTTGACGTGCCAAGCCGCCTTTTGAGTGATGCCCAGATGCCGCCCAAGTTCATAGCTGCTAATGCCGTTCTTACAATTCGCAATCAGCCACATCGCGGTAAACCACTTGTCGAGGCCCAACGGGGAATCTTCGAATATGGTTCCGACTTTAAGCGAGAACTTGGCTTTCGGATGCTTGGAATAGCACTTCCAGACGCGGGCCTTTTCCAGATAGGTGACTTTCTCAGAGCCACAACGCGGGCAGCGGACTTGACCGTCCGGCCAGCGCATCATCGTCATGAACTGGTCGCAGTTCTTAGGCTCGGAAAAGTATATAATCGCTTGCTGTAAAGTCTTTGGCGTTTCCATGCTGTGAAGATAGCACAAAACGCTTGGTCAGTCAAGTATATTATTACCCTTTCAAGGCCGGGATCGAAGAGGCAAGTAGGGTTACGTCGCGTCGGCGACGATTGAGTGAATGCTTCAGCCGTCGCTGACGCGACGACGTTGACGGCGCTGGCGCTGCCCCGGCCTTGAAAGACCGGGCTACATTCAAACCGCCGCTACGCGACGAAGATCAGGAGCTGCCCTGATTCCTCGAGGGAGTAAACTCTTTGAGCAATGCCGCAACGCAGATAAAAACTTCAGGCAGTAAACCCTCACATTAGGGTGTCTCCCTCACGGTCGGGCAGCCACCTACTCTTGACGAAAACCGTCACTACGGCTCTGACATAAATTGTCAGAGATCATCTTTCGGTAACCCTCACTTGCCGAACGCTCTCCGGCTCCATCGGTAAAAGCCTTAGAGTTTTCCCGCATTGCAAAACTTCTTACTTGAACAATCGTCGTGGCACGAGCCTTGATAAGCATGGAGTGACCAAATCGCGCGCTGCGGTTCGATCGACGAGATAAAGCCGGTGGCGCGAATCAAAAAAACCAGCTTAATCTCTTTAAGGAGCAAACAAAGAAATGATGAACAAGAATCAAAAGGGCTTCTCGCTAATCGAGCTGCTCATCGTTGTGGCGATTATCGGCATCATCGCCGCCATCGCTATCCCCAATCTTCTCGCTTCCCGCCGCGCCGCGAACGAATCTTCAGCGATCGCGACCATGCGCACCATCTTCAGTTCGGAAGCCACCTACCAGGCAACGACCGGCGCTGGCGCGTACGGCAGCCTCGCCAATATGAACACCGCCGGAATGGTCGATTCCGTAGTTTTGAACAGCGCTACCGTACCGAAGAGCGGTTTTGGATTCACGGCTGCGGTGGTCGCAGGGGGCGGTTCGCCGTTCTTTGACGCTACCGCGGTACCGTCAACCTACGGCGGAATCGGCGCCACTGGCACTCGCAGCTTTTACACCAACGAGTCTGGCGTCATGTACTTCGTGTCTTCGGGCACTGCGCCGGCTGGTAACGCCACCACACGCGCTGTTACCGGTGGCGCCCCACTTAACTAACACCTGAAGTGGTTGCGATCCAGCAGGCGGGGCCCCCCACGGCCCCGCTGGATCGTGTAAGTACGCTATCAGGCACACCAACCATCAACCGATCTCAAAAGGAGCAAATAAGGAATGAACACCAACAAACGTCAGCAGGGCTTCTCGCTCATCGAGCTGCTCATCGTCGTGGCGATCATCGGCATTATCGCCGCTATCGCCATCCCCAATCTTCTCGCTTCCCGCCGCGCCGCTAACGAATCTTCAGCGATCGCGACCATGCGCACCATCTTCAGTTCGGAAGCCACTTATCAATCAACGACGGGCGCCGGTTCATACGGTGACCTGACCGCTCTGGGCACAGCCGGACTGGTCGACTCAGTGGTTGTGAACAGCGCTACCGTACCGAAGAGCGGTTTTGGATTCACGGCTGCGGTGGTCGCAGGCGGGGCTTCGCCGTTCTTTGACGCTACCGCGGTACCGTCAACCTACGGCGGAATCGGCGCCACCGGCACTCGCAGCTTTTACACCAACGAGTCCGGCGTCATGTACTTCGTGTCTTCGGGCACTGCGCCGGCTGGTAACGCCACCACACGCGCTGTTACCGGTGGCGCCCCACTTAACTAATCTGAATTGAAATGGTTTAGATATGGGTACGGGGGCGAGACTGTTTATCGCCTCCGTACGTTTTTTCGCCAAGACTGATCAACTGGCCGAGCCCCAGGCCCTTCTTTTAGGAGTCAAGAAGTCATGAAAAAGCCCAAACGTGAAGTGGGGTTCTCTCTCATAGAACTGCTCATTGTCGTCACGATTATCGGGATCATCGCCTCGATAGCCATTCCAAATCTGCTGGCCTCGAGACGAGCAGCCAACGAAGCTTCAGCTATGTCCTCTGTCCGCACGATAAGTTCGTGCGAAATCACCTACCAAGCCACCTATGGCGGCGTCTACGCCGATCTCACCACCCTGGGTTCGAAGACTCTCACCGATGCGGTGCTAGCGGCCGCAGTCGATGCCGCCCACGCTAAAGGCGGATACTACTATGTAGTAACTCCGGAAAACGGGCCGGTCTCACAATTCTGGGCCTATGCACTCCCCTCGGCTACCTCAGGTGTCGGCGCCACCGGCACCCGGCGATTTGCCATCACCGAAGACGGCGTCATACGCGCGGACGCAACTCTTTCAGCCCCCGCGGACGAAACCGCGGTCCAGGCTATTCCTCCTATGAGAAACTAAAGCTCACCCTATCGCGCCCACCAACTCTGCGGAGACCGGAGCATATGTTCCGCCTCCGCTCTTTTTTTGGTAGTGGGTAAAGTGTATCGCTAATCTCCGGGGCAATAGCCCGACCGTCAGGGAGGGCTCCATTAATGCACATCGGAGTCCTCCCCTGACGGTCGGGCTACTGCCCCGCACTACGACCCGACTGCTAGCAACACACAACCCCAGCACCCTTTTTTTGTTGAGACCAAAATGGCATTGCCCGGATCAATCTGTTCAGTGCAGTCCATAGAAACCTCTTTCGCAAATACCGCGCTTGAGGTACATTAATCTGCCTAACCGGCTTGCGTCATGAGCAGACCAACTGCCGATCCAATGGACTATCCCAATCTGGCCGAGAGCGTGAAACCAGCGACGTACATAGTCGCCGGGCGACGCGTATTCGCGATTGCGCGGAACGCATTTCGCGAAGCCGTGCGCGATCGAGTCCTCTATAACCTCGTCGTGTTTGTCCTGCTCCTAATTGCCGGAGCAATCTTTCTGGGCGAGATTTCCGCCGGCCAGGAAGCGAAGATCATCGTCGATTTGGGACTAAGCGCGAGGCGAGTTCCTCTTAGGCAAGTATCTCGGCCTTTGTCTCACTCTATTGGTCAACGTTGCCATTATGGGCCTCGGTTTGTCACTGGCGCTGATTTACGTTCAGCGCGGGTGGGATCCTTTGGTGGTTCGTATTTGGCCGGTAATTTTTTTGATTTATATCGAGTTGGCGATCCTGACCGGCGTGGCCATGCTGTTCTCTGCTTTTTCATCGCCGGCGCTCTCCGCCCTGCTGGCGTTTTTCGTTTTCGTGATCGGGCATTTCAGCGCTGATCTGAAAACGCTGGCGACTTCGATGGGCACTGCGCCCAGTCGTTGGGTGTTTGCCGGGCTTTATTATCTGCTTCCCAACTTCGCCAACTACAACGCCATTACTGCCGCCGCCCATGGCCAGGTTGCGGACGGTCGAGCCCTGCTGGCGGGTGCCGGCTATGGCCTGGCTTACATTGGAGTGTTGCTGGCCGCAACCACTCTGATTTTCAGCCGGCGAAATTTGAAATGAAGCGAAACTTCTTTTTGGTTTTGGTTATTGTCGTTGGCCTGCCGGCCGCGGCGCTGCTGACGCACTGGAACGAGCAGCATAGCCGCGATCCACAGGTGCAATTTGCCGACGAACAGTTGTATCTGAACGGGCCGGCAATGAAACGGATCACGCTTGCTTTCAACGGCGTTGCGGCGGATTGGTATTGGATCAGATCGCTGCAATACGTAGGGCGCAAGATGGTCGCTTATGAAGACACGCACACAGGCAACCTTGATTTGAATAGTCTGTCTTACCTTGACCTGCGAGTGTTGCCGTCACTGCTGCGAATGACGACGACTCTCGATCCGCAGTTTCTCGAGCCTTACTATTATGGCGCTTTGATACTTCCGACTCTGAACCCCGATGAAGCCATCTCGCTGCTCAATCAAGGTATCGCCGCCAATCCGCGCGAGTGGCGGCTCTATCAACACCTCGGCTACATCTACTGGCAGCGTGGCGACTACAACAAGGCGAGCGATGTGTACGCCGCCGGAGCAAAGATTCCGGGTGTGCCGCCCTGGATGATGGCGATGAGTGCGCGGATGAAAGCTGAGGGAGGCGCCAGCCAGTCCGCCCGCGAAATGTATACGCATCTGGCCGAGTCTTCCGAAGACCCGACCGTAAAACAAATGGTCAAGACGCAATTGATGCGGCTTGATTCGCTTGCCGAGCGCGAAAAGATCCGTCGCGTCCTCTTGGATTACACACACGGTCGCGGCCATTGCGTTACGTCCTGGAGAGAAATCAGTGCTCCCTTATTTGCGGCCGGCCTGCGCATTGACGCTTCCGGCGAGCCGCTTGATCCAACGAACGTTCCCTATCATCTAATCAAGAATGGTTGCGACGTTGATCTGGACGAGCACTCAGCGCTGCCGCGCCAATAGCGGCGGCCGTACGAACGCGGTGAGGACAGTTGCACTGGGGCGATGATCTCGAGGAGCGGGGCAGTAGCCCGACCGTGAGGGAGGGGCTCCGGTACTCCTGCGAGGTAGGATCGATGCAATCAGAAAGCGCTGACAAGTAACCGCACTCCAAATAGATGACTATAGCAATCGAGATCGACAACCTGACGAAGGACTACGAAACCGGCTTCTGGCGCAAGCGCCAAACGCGCGCGCTCGATGGATTGTCGCTCACCGTTGAGGGCGGTCAGATCTTTGGTTTCCTCGGGGCGAACGGGGCCGGCAAGACCACGACCTTGAAACTGCTGATGCGTTTGATATATCCCACTGGCGGCACGGCGCGCATCCTGGGTCGCGACATTAACGACGTCGCGATGCATGCTCGCATCGGTTACCTGCCTGAGAATCCATACTTCTACGATTACCTGACCGCGCGAGAATTTCTTAATTACTGCGGCGAATTGTTCGGCCTGGATCGCGCCACCCGGGAGCGCCGCACAAACGAACTTCTGACACGCGTCAATCTGGAAACCAGGGGCTGGGACCGGCAACTGCGCAAGTTTTCCAAGGGCATGCTGCAACGCGTCGGCCTGGCGCAAGCGCTGGTCAACGATCCGGAAATTGTTTTTCTCGATGAGCCCATGAGCGGATTGGATCCAGTGGGACGCCGGGAAGTGCGCGATCTAATTGCCTCGCTGCGCACCAGCGGCAAGACTGTCTTCATGTGCTCGCACATACTTTCGGACATTGAGGTCCTCTGCGACAGCGTGGCCATACTCAAGCACGGCCGGCTGGCCCACTCCGGTTCGCTGGCAGAACTGCGGGCCGGTGAAACGAATATGTTTGAAGTCATCGCTACGGGAGCGGACCCGGAGGCCTTGAAACAAAGGCTGGACGCCGGGGCCACCGTCGCGACGACGCCAAGCGGTTTGCGCATCGAGGTGGCGAATGAAAGTGAAGTTGATGCCGTGATCGCCGCCCTGCGACAGGTGCATGGGAAGCTGGTTTCAGTTCAGCCAGTGCGGCAATCTTTGGAAGAATTGTTCCTGGATTGAGGACGGGGCAGTAGCCCGACCGTCAGGGAGGGCTCACTTCGCTAAAGCCGTTTCAGTCCAGCGGTGCGGCAGTCTTTGGTTATGTCCCAAAGCCCAGGGTTGCTTCAACCCTGGGTAAGCAAGTCGACATCCTTCTCAACCCGGAACGGGTTGCGCCAGTTTGGACGCAACCGCGTTGCGGTTGAATTGGCTATTCAATTCGATAACCCAGGGTTGCCCGCAGCGGCAACCCTGGGCTTTGGGACATAACCGCTTCGCGGTAAAGCTGTTCAAGTTAGAAGGCCAAACCTTCGTTTGCACGTCAAACCTGAATTCACAAAATGAAAACTGTCAAATGCCCGAATGGAAAATGATCCTTACCTCAGCGTAAAGCCCGTCACTTCCATCTTGATATTGGCGCGGTCGTCGCTGTCAGTAAAACCTTCCAGCAACACTGACGCGTGCATGGTCTTATTCGGCTCGAGTTCAGGAACCTGTTTGATAGGAATCACTATCACCGTATTCTCTTTCACCGGTTTGTTATCGTGATCGACCACAGTGCCTTTGATTTCCAGCCCGGTGATCGTGCGTCCGGTGAAGTTGCGCACCGTCGTACTTAATGTCATTACGATGTCTCCCAGGGCACGTGGTGATTCGTCGGCCTCGGGCTCGTCGAGCGCAATTAGTTTTTTGTACTTCTCAAAGTCAGGCGAGCCAGGGCGAATCGCGTTCGCAAGGCGTGGCGTTTGATTACTGGTGCTCGTTGCGCGCAGCAGCAGATAAAAGAATCCGCCAATCAAGATGGCCGCCACCACGGCCACGACAATAATCAGCGTACGCCGCGGTGGCTCTTCCGGAATGCTGTGTTGTGCCGGCATGGGTTTGTTAGATGCCTATGTTACCCCAGATGTTCCAGTAGGCGCGAGGCTGCCTTACGAGTGTATCCTGCGAGTTTTTTAGACGTCGCGAGCATAATACCGTGAGGCGGAGTATTATGTGGCAAATGTAAAGTCTGATTAGTAGTTCGGCGGGACGATAGCCACTCTCTCTCGAAAGGAATCGCAATGAAAGTAGTTATTCTCACGTCCCTATTCCTTCTCGTCTCGACGTCGTTGTTCGCTCAAGACACAACTGTATGGCAGCGCGTTTACACGTTCGACGACAGCATAATCGAAATGAATAACGACCTTGTCACGTATGGTGGCAAGAATATTGCGCGTGTCCGGTTCCGATGGACCTTTGACCAACCCGAAACCCTGAACGGCAATGCTCGACTAACATACAAGAGCCAACTTGAAGTAATAGAATTCAATTGCACCGACAAGCGCTACCGGCCTTACGAAACCACTTACTTCGATACGGCCGGAAGGCAAGTACGCAAAGACGAAATGAATCCACCTGTCGAATGGAGGCAATATGGCTCTAGCGCGATGATGGATAAACTCTTCGCTGCTGGTTGCGAATTAATCGAACGCAAGACTAAGCCGCCAGTTGAAGCTGCTAAGGATCTTGAATTCGAAAAGGTGGGAAAGTTTGCGCTTTCATTCTCAGAAAACCTCAAACAAACGAAGGACTTCACACAACTCGTTGAGCGTTACTTCAAGCGTGATTACCTCGAAGGGTATTTGCGCGATGACGGTACGAATTGGTTTCTAAATATGAATACCGATACCGCAAAAACCGCCAGCCTGGCTGAACTCCAAAGGTTCTATGTTGCCTCTCTCAACGTTGGATACCTAAGTTGCTTGTATTTCATCAGTCAGTCTCAGCGGTACGGGGCAGTTCCTGATCGCAAACTGATACCGCCCGATATCATTCAATTCATCGACCATCATCCCTACACCGCGCGCTACAGAAACAAACAACCCGATTATGACTACATCGCAGAAAAGATAGACACGCTCGACCGCTTGCGCAGTTACACAAACTTGCTCGAAGGCATCACGACCTTAATGCGCAAACATGTCGCAAATACTCGTGCTGAAGAATCCAAACAATATCGCGACGTACTTGACGATTGGGATTGGACATTTCAACTTTATCAACCGAAGATTCGCACTTGCGCAAACGAATGTCTTGGTATGCCTAAAGGAACGAAGCTATTTGAAATCAATGTGCCGGTCTTTCACTTACAAATTGCGGAGATCAAAAACGAACTGAAAATCGTCTCGGCAATGGATTATTTCCAATAACGTGCCGCCGAACAAATCGTTGGGCGCTTCTAGTTAACCAACGCTCCAGTTCAAATCATACCTTCCCGAAAGTCTGATCCAGTTGAGGACGACCAAGATGCAAAAACCGAAATTCAGCTTGTTGCTAGTTGCGATAACGATTGCTTTCTTAGGCAGCGTTTCGTCGTTTGCCCAACAATCAATATCAATTGAGAAGAAATTTCTGATTTCACAGTTTCGGGTATTGACAGGCGCAAACAACGTCAACTCGTCCATCAATTTTTCCTCGGCGGGCGTTCAGGAAATTCTTTCAGCAATTGTAGAGCAAGATAAAGAAATCACTGATGCCCAAAAGCAAGAATTACGCAAATCTGCGGCAGAAGCTACCGCTCGGGTCGATAAGATAGCGCGGGACTTTCTTACCGACAAAACGCAAATCATAGGCTTATCGGAGGAAGTAATTTCTCAAATCTATGACAAAGCCTTCACCGAGAGCGAACTCAAAGAGCTGATCGCATTTTATGGAACGCCAACCGGACAGAAGGCCGCCCGCTTCTTACCGGGTTTATCGAGCCAAGTACAAAAAGAGTTGGGAGAAGTCATCAGCCTGAAATTACAGAGTCTGATTCAACCGAGAATACAAACGGAAAGAGAACAATTAGAGCAAAAGATTAAAGAGGTGAAAGGCAAGAAGGGTTCGAATCGGGCGCCGGCAATTCGTTAATGTTGCTACCCGTACAGAACCGGGAGCGGTAGCGACCGGATTAAGGACTCTACACTGCGATGTCGGTTAGCCTAACGTTCGTCGCAATAGAATCGGAGTCAAGCCTCTAATTTCCTCGACCCATTGAACCGGATGGCCGGACCCCGTCGTTACCGCTCCGGGTTCTGTACCGCGGAACGAGCTTTTTGTTCGCGCAAATTCGTGTGATCCGTGAATCGTTTTTATCCCAACGAAATGGACCA
>WNFR01002384.1_pt1 | contig 19617 bp, 12 predicted proteins | sample 5400221 | NCBI WGS metagenome assembly WNFR01 (sample SAMN13153357, study PRJNA577476) | soil metagenome | isolation source: 40 cm soil under Madrone tree | place: USA:California | collected 2016-06-14 | reverse complement strand
GCAAACAGATATGATAAAATCCTCAACCATGAAAATAGATCGTCGGAATTTCCTGGCAGCTTCATCTGCGGCGTTGGTTTTGGCGACGAGCCAACGATCGCCGGCGGCAGTTCAACCGTCTGAAAACCCAGAGCCTGTTTGGAACAAGCGGCTTGAGAGCGGAAAAGGGATCGAGGGCAAAGAGGTAAAGGTCTTTACCACTGCGGACAACAGCACTTACCGCCTTTCTGCTACTGATACCCTGGTATTCAAACCCCTGGGCCAGCCCCTGGAAACTCAAATCTGTGTCTTTGTCGATCCCGCTAAGACATTCCAAACGCACCTGGGCATCGGCGGCGCCCTTACCGATGCGTCTGCGGAAACGTTTGCGAAATTGCCGCCGGCTAGGCAGCAGGAAATCCTGAATGCCTATTTCGATGCCGGCAAAGGGATCGGTTATACGCTGGCCAGAACCAACATTCACAGTTGCGATTTCTCGAGCGCGAGCTACACCTATGTGAAGGAAGGCGACAAGGAGCTGCAGTCTTTTAGCATCGACCACGACAAGCAATTTCGGATTCCCTTTATCAAACAAGCTATGGCCGCGGCCGGAGGAAAACTCACTCTCTTTGGCAGCCCCTGGAGTCCACCGGCATTCATGAAGGACAACAACAATATGCTTCATGGAGGAAAATTGAAGCCGGAGTTTTATCAATCCTGGGCCAACTACTACACGAAGTTCATCAAGGCATATCAGAAAGAAGGCATACCCATTTGGGGCATCTCGATTCAAAACGAACCGATGGCGACGCAATCATGGGAGTCATGTATTTACTCTGCTGAGAACGAGAGAGACTTCTTGAAAAACTATCTTGGCCCGACAATGAAAAAGGAAGGGCTGGGTGATAAGAAGATAATTGCCTGGGATCATAATCGTGATCTCGTCTACCAGAGGGCCAGCACAATCTTAAGCGACCCCAAAGCCGCCCGCTTTGTTTGGGGCATTGGTTATCATTGGTACGAGCCCTGGAGCGGCGGCGAAATGATGTTCGATAACGTCAAGCTCGTGCGTGAATCTTTCCCGGACAAGAACCTGATCTTCACCGAAGGCTGCAGTGATTCCTTCAAGCCTGAAAGGCTTAACGATTGGAAATTGGGCGAGCTGTACGGACGTTCAATGATTAACGATTTCAACAGCGGCGCTGTCGGCTGGACGGATTGGAACGTATTACTGGATGAAACGGGCGGGCCAAATCACGTCAGGAATTTCTGCTTTGCCCCAGTTCACGCCGATACGAAAACGGGCCAGCTAATCTACACAAACTCGTATTACTACATTGGACACTTTTCAAAATTCGTCCGCCCGGGTGCAAAGAGAATCTCCAGCTCACCCAGCAGAAGCCAGTTGCTTTCCACAGCGTTTATTAATCCGGATGGCAAAGTCTCGGTGATGGTGATGAACAAAAGCGATCAAAAGATTTCCTATTATCTTTGGCTGGACGGCCAGGCAGCGGAAGTCAGTAGCCTGCCCCACTCAATTCAGACGCTGGTTTTCTGACGATTTTTCGCTCGTGACTGATGGCTTACGCAGCCGTTGCGGGATGGGGATCATTTTGGCCGGAGCGAACTTTGTTGGTTCCCCGTTCGCCTTCCGCAAGTCTAACTCCCAATTCCCTTCATTGCGATCAAAACACATTCCGTTCGGCCGTGCGGAGTTTGCATCCATGAAGCGTCGCGGTATCACGTGTGCCGACCAGGTTGAGATACACTCTTTCATACAGCAAGGCCATATCTTCTATTCCCCAAGCGGCAGCTTTAGCCTTACCGGCCTGCGCGCGTGCTTGTGCCTGGGCACTGGATTGCAAAGTCGTCTTAATTGCATAGGCTACCTGCCCCGGCTCGTCGGGGCTGACAAAAAAGGCTGTGCGGTCGTCGAGTATTTCCCTGTGAGCAGCTATATCAGAAACCACTAATGGGCAGCCGCAGGCCATCGCCTCCATCACCACGTTCGGACACCCCTCCAGCCTGCTTAATGACGCAAACACGTCGGCGCGTATCATCAAAGCCCACAAATTTGAAACGTAGCCGGTAAAGATTAGCCGGTGCGACACACCCACCTGGCGGGCCAAGCGTTCGAGGCGCGGCCGTTGTGGCCCATCGCCGCAGATAAATCCTACGAAAGCCATCTCATCCGCAACGCGCGCCAGAGCGATGATCAGGTTCTCGACATTCTTGTTTTCATCGAGGCGTCCGGCAAACAGCACGATTTTTTCTGGCACCCTCGTCAATCTGTTTATCGAGCCCGAGCGGGTTGTGTCAATTTCCTCGAGCGGGATGGCATTTGAGATTACGTGAAGCGATTTCACACGCAGCGCTGAATGCCAGTAGGCGTCGCCTCCTGCAGAGTTCGATACGATCGCGTCGGCGCGACCGCCGAGAGCAAAACGCAACCTGTATCTCAAGGCTGAGGCGTAGAGTGAGGCGGAACTGCATTCCTTTAAGACCCAACGAGTGTTTGTCACAAGCGCCGCCGCCCCACCCATGATATCCATCGGCGTGAGGATGGTCTGGACGACATCCGGCCTCAGCTTGCGTATCAGAGCAACCAGCCGGAAGAAAATTCTAGGGTCGCGGTTAGACGAATTGCCGACGCAGTGCCATTTAACCCCAGCCGACTTCAGCCTGCTAAGATATGGGCCACCGCGCGATGAAGCAACATGAACTTCGTGCCCCATGCTCGCCAACTGTGAAGCAAGGTACGAGAGCTGTCGCTCCGCGCCGCCGTGTTCGAGACTCGGAATGCAATATAATATTTTCATCAACTGCCGGAAGAGCCTATCCTGCGAACGCTTGACGCTCGCCGAATAAAAGAAAACTTTAGCGCGACAGGGCTGGTCTGATTTCAAATCTCAATTTCAGATTTGAGATTTGAGATCTTCATGTCGATGCTGCGATCACAGGCGCCGGCTATTCGACCTGGGCGACGGCGACCGGCTCGCCGACCACCCTAAGTAAAAGCGTTATCCTCGAGACACCTCGGAGGTCGAGCCCTTTCCATTCCGCATAATACTTTCCCCCGGATTCCACTCTGATGTCCCACAATGCGGCCCTCTCCTGCGCGTCGAAGCTGATGTCCGCGGTCTCTCCGTCGCCCAACTGACTACTGCCGAGGACATTTTCTTCCCATCCTCTGGAATCGGACGGCGAGATGTAGACGACTCGGAGTTCGCTGCCGCTAAAGTTGGCGAGATCGAAGCCCAAGCGTCGGGCGGGACCAACCGCGGCGATATTCGTCGTTGCCGGAGATTCTTTTCGTTGAACCTGCAACCCGCTGTCCACCTGCGCGACTATCGGCCCGAGCGATCGAGAGCATGCAATAGCGAATATGCCAATCAGTCCGACACCGACCGCCACTCGGCTGATCCAACTCCATCCGAATAAGCTCAACACGCCGCGTGGGCCTGGTCTCGTCCGTCCCGCCGACGCAAGGAGGGCTTCAGGAGGAGCGTCGACATGCTTGTCGGCGGTTCGCGAGCGTCCTGCTCTCATCTTTTCAAAGCCCTTGGCGCCGAGGACTATGAGCAGCACCCAAAAGGTGTAGCGAAACCTGTAGAGCGCGCCGACATTTGGGACGACTATCGCGAGCAGCGTCACCCCGAACGCGCTGATCGATAACAATAGCCACGCGGCGAGACGGTGTGGCGCCCGCAGGACAGCCACGAGCGCCAGCAATTCAAACAGGTAGATGATGAGAGTCTCGCCACCGGCTAGTAACCTGCCGGCGCTGCCCACCTGTTTGCCTGACGCAATCCATGTCGTGGGGAACGGGGCAAAGAAACCGATTTCGAACGCCCGCGGCAAGTAAACCAATAGGCTCTTGAGATCACTAAACTTTTTACCGGGATCGATGTTCGATCCCGCTTGCGAGTAGACCGCTGCGAACCTCTCACGGACGCTGCCGACCCTTACCGCCATTCTGTTGGCCGGTGCAGAGAAACGATCGCTGTAAGCCGGCGGCCCCTCTTCGAATTTAGGACGCGGCAGATAAGAAACGACCGTGAGCACGCGCAGGCCTTCGCCGGGGATCGCCTTGGGCTGACCTCCTTGATCAGAAGGATAATGTTTTAACTTCTGGCCGCCGCCAGTCACTTGAAAAGCGAGCAGTAGCGCACCAATGCCCAGAATTAGTAGCGGGCAGATCATGTTCCAGTACAGCGGCCGTCTTTCGCGTAGTTGACGGACGACAAGCAGGGCGAAGCCGACCAGGAAGAGTGCCAAGATGATGACAGCAAATGTGAATCGCACGACGAGGAGCAGTGATACAACCACGGCTGTCAGTGTCCCTGTGGCCAGAGCGCCGCGCGGGCCGAACGTTCTTGTCAGCCAGGCGGCAACGCACAGCACAAGCACGAGAGCACAAGCGATGAAGAAGGGATCCTTCAAGAGTTGCATCGTATGCAACAGGAACGTCGGCCAGAGTGCGACGACCCCTGCAGCGAGCAGTCCCACGCGATCGCCGCCGATCTCCCTTCCCAGTGCGAGAGTTACTCCGAGGATCAAGACGTAGCAAAGCAGGTTAAAAGGCTCCGCGCTCAAAATGCCGTACCCGAAGAGCGGTCCAAGGATCACGAACTGGATCGAGATCACCTTTACGTGCAGTGGCGCAGGCTCCGCGACCCACGCGGTGACCCCTACCTGCCTAAAAATCTCAACCAACCGCGCGGCCTCACGCTGATAATCGTAACTGTCGAAGGCGAATGATCCGATGATGCCATCACGGTCGATAACGCCCGGCGCAATATGCGCGCGACCAGCCGAGAACAGTCCTACCGCCAGCACGACGTGCAGCAGAGCTGCCGCAATAAGTAGCCGCTTGCCGACTGAAGAGAAAGCGAAAGCCCGCCAGCTAACGCCAGGTACCGATGCAGTTACAGAGTTAGGAAGCGTCATTCTGCTGGGAAACGCGGACGTCTCGTCCGCAATGCGCCGACAGGCGCGAAGTATTTGTTCGTAATAAGTTAAAATCATTTCGCGCTGCGCGCTCAGTGCCGGACGAGACGTCCGCGTTCCCGGCATTAAGTTCAGCGCTGCGCTCAAAATGCATCACTACCCAGCGCCGCCGAGGCCCTTGGTTCAGAGCTCAGCCTCGAGGGTGCCTGATAAAAAAGAACAAGATAAAGCTTGCACTCTAAACTACTTGCACTCTAAACTAATCGAGACGCGCGCAGCGCGCCTTAGCGCGTGTCCGGACGAACTCCATAAAATCTCTGGTGATTACATCAGCCGATGCGGCTGACGGCGCGTCGATCGTGCCCACGAGTTCGCGCCCTTCTTTGTGCACCTCCGTGAAGATGACCCTGGCGCCACAACGTGCGGCCAACTCAATTAACGCAGGGGCCACGATCACCCGTCCCTTAGCAGTCGCGAATTCAACTGTCCTCTCGCCGTGGTGTTCAGCTCTGTCAGGCATCGCGCACACCACCTCGCCGCGACGCAGCCTGCTCCGGGTCTTGACGAGGAACATACGCGACGGCTGCACGGTACGCGCCGTCAGGGCTGTCCCGCCTATACGCATTCGTGGATCGGGGCTTATTACCACTGGGTCGAGACCACGGTCATGAAAGACACGGACCATCAGCAGAGTGAGGGCCGCGTGGGGGCCAATCACCAGAACGCCTTTCCCTGCGGCGTAGGCTTGCCCGAACTGCTCATACCCCTTCACGGAGATCGACGGATCGAATAGCGCGCCGTTCCTGGTCATGGCATTGAGCACGAAATGAAGTGCGATCTCCTGGGGGTCGTCAAACTTTTTGACCTCCTGCTCTTGGTAAGCGTCCGTCCGGCGGAACAATGGCAGAGCGGCGCGCGCCAGGAGCATGGCCGCGCCGAAACGGTGCCGGCGCGGCACCAATCGGATCGCCGTGGCGAAACAAAGCTCAGCCGTGTGCAAAAAACTGTCTTCGCGGACGGACGTCACCTTCACCTGCGAAGGCCGTAGCTTCAATCGCCCAAATACTCTCGAGTCGACAAGATTCATCATAACTGCATAGTCTCGCGCGCTTGGCGAACGTCCGGAACACTTCCAAATTGCGTTCCTCTGAGTTGGCGAGTGACGCTGGCGAAATGCCAGTAAGTTATCCAGAGGCTCACCATATTTCCGAATCCAAACGCGGCTGTTCTGAGCGCGTTATTCCTGCGCAGCACGCGCGGAAACACCTGAAGATGTCGCAACAGTTGGCCGTGGGCAGCCAACACCAGCACAAGCATCACGGCGCGCACCGCCCAGGCGGCAGAAAACAGAACCCGGTCGTTGAATGCTGATTGGCGAGTTCTAGGTGTGCTTCGCGCGCTGGGTTGAGGACGGTCTGCAGAGCCGGCCGCTCCTTTGAAGACGCGGTCGAAGTAAGCCTCGACATCGTAAACTCGATTCAAGAGTTCCCGGAAACCGGCCTTGAGTTGCTCGCGAGTCATCTGCTTTGGAATGTAGATGAGTTCCGGGTCCGAGAAATCGAGCCGGCCTTCGGCGCTCAACCGGGCATACAGCGGGGTCGTCGGAAGTGGCGTTAGTAAGCTGATCGATAGGTTAGCGATCCCGCTTGACTGAATAAATTCGAACTGCTCGTCAAAGATGCGGAGGTCATCATTATCGAAGCCCACGATAAAGCCGGCGCTAATTCCCAAGCCACCTGCCCGTATCCGGGCGATCTTCGCTAACAGAGGGTCGCCATGGACATTTTGATGTTTGCGCGTCTCCTTCAACGAGGCCTCGCGCGGTGTTTCAATTCCTATGAATACGTTTTGAAAATTGGCTTGCACCATCAAATCGATTAGCTCGGGGTCGTTGGCCAGATTGATGCTCGCCTCGGTCACGAACGTAAGCGGAAACGCGTGCGACTCCTGCCATTCGATGATTCGCTTCAGCAGCCGTTTCGCTTCTATTTTGTTTCCGATGAAATTGTCGTCAACCAGAAAACAGCCCTTGAAGCGCTGGGCGATCACTGCATCGAGTTCGGCGAGCACCTGCTCGGGCCGTTTGACGCGGGGCCGTCTTCCGAAAATCGTGATGATGTCGCAGAACTCGCAAAGAAAAGGACAGCCACGCGAGAACTGCACGGGCGCCGTGCCATAGCATCCAGGCTTTAGCAGATCGAATCGCGGCACGGGCACCTGCGTCATATCGGTTTTTTCTGCCTGCTGATATCGCGCCTCGGTAGGTGCGCCAGACGCAACCGCGTTGAGGAATGCGGGCCAGGTCGTTTCAGCTTCGCCGATGAAGCGCACATCGCATAGAGTTTCGAACGTTCCTTCGTTGACGGTCACAAACGGCCCGCCCACTGCGACGACCGCCGGCAGGGTCCTTAGTTGGCGTAAGATCTCGCACATGCGCTCGGCCTGCACTACCATGCCGGTGACGCCGATGACGTCGAAGCGTTGCAGCGCATCGAAGTCAATCGGTTCGACATTCTCGTCGATGATAACGACCTCATGTCCTTTGGGGACCAATGCCGCGACCGACACGAGCGCTCCATTGGCCATGGAGTATTTGAGGTTGCGGCCCAGGCTGTAAAAGGGCATCGCGAAGTCAGCGGTCCAATATGAAGGCCGACTTCGAGGGTTGATTAAACAGATGGCCAAGCGCCTAAACATGATCGTTTCGCTAATAAATGAACCAACTGGCGCTCGAAGGGCGAGTTCTCGATGCAACCAAAGTTTTAAATATCGCTATTGCAGACTGACCAGGTGGGGCGGCTCAAGATGAATCAATTTAGCAGAGTGACGCCCAAAACCCCAATCGAAATGAACCCGCGTACTGTCTCACCCATGTATGCGCCGGTCGGTATCTATCGACAACCCGCGCCTTCCTCCGGACAAGGTCGTCGGTCCAGTCGGCCAAACTTTACCGCGCAGCTCAACATCAAATGCGACTCTTCGGTTTGCCTCGCGGGAGGTCGGCGCAGGAGTCTCGGCTCAAAGCAATCCGCCGGCGCACAGTGAATCGGGTTGTCGACACGCCGCTCTGGAATGCCTAGCTGCGATTTCCGGAGAGACCCTTGTAACCTATGAAAAGCCAGTATACTTGGTGCACAATGCACCGACCGCGGTGGGGGAGACCTCGTGGGGAACTTTGCGGAACAGCGCGAACGTAAGGACCACATGGACAACCAGTGTGAAGAGTTATCCCAGCGTAGAGCCGGTAATCGAGTGTAAACCTCAGGCCTAGTGCAAAATTCAACTCCAATGGTTCGGCAATATCGGGAGCTGAAGTCTCAGCATCCCGGGACTCTGCTCTTCTTCCGGCTGGGAGATTTCTATGAGTTGTTCTTTGAAGACGCAGTCATCGGCGCGCGCGAATTGCAGATCACTCTGACGGCGCGACACAAGGAAAGCGCTGAGCCCATGCCCATGTGTGGCGTGCCCCATCACTCCGCCGCCAACTATATCGCCAAGCTTGTACGCAAGGGTTATCGCGTGGCGATCTGTGAACAAACTGAAGAGGCGTCGAAAACGAAAAAGCTGGTGCGCAGAGAAGTCGTCCGCGTGGTCACCCCCGGCACGCCCATCGACCCGCAATTGCTGGAGCCGGGAGAGTCAGTCTATCTCGGTGCGGTCTGTGCCAGCGGAGAGACAGTCGGCGCAGCTTTTCTTGACCTTTCCACCGGAGAGTTTCGCGCCACGCAGGCCAGCGGAACGAATGCGTGGCCCCGCATCGTCGCCGATATTGAATCGTATGCGCCCCGCGAACTTCTCTTCCCTGCTTCGCTTGGGCCCTTAGTGCGGGCCGGCTTTGCGAATACACCGCATACGGCGTCTTTGCCATTGCGCGCCTCGGCCAATGCAGCCCCAGATCAAACCACCTCAGACAGTGTCACTCCGGACGTATACGCCGGCGCGACTCTGACGTCACTGGATGACTGGCTGTGGCAAGGCGACGACAGCGCGTCCCTCCTAACCAGGCAATTCGGTGCGCGCACACTCGACGGATATGGTCTTACCGGCAAGAGTGAAGCGATTCGCGCTGCCGGATCATGCCTCCGATACGCTCAGGAAACGCAGCGGGCCGGGGCCGCGCACATTAGCGACATCGTTTATTTTGAACCGCAGGACCATCTCGTTTTAGATCACATTACCGTACGCAATCTCGAACTGGTTGAAGCGCTCGGCAGCGCCGGCGTGGCGCGGTCCCTGTTCGATGTCATCGACGAGACCGTGACGGGTATGGGCGCGCGCCTGCTGCGATCCTGGTTAATACGCCCATCGATAAGACGCGGCGAGATCGAAGCCCGGCATGGCGCCGTCGCTGAGTTGCACGCCTCGCACATGAAGCGCGACGGCTTGCGAAATCTTTTGAAAGAAGTTGCCGATGTCGAGCGCCTCACCGGACGTCTCAATCTCGGTTCAGCGACGCCGCGCGACCTCGTGGCCCTGCGCCGTTCACTCGATCAGGCGCCACGGATTCGCGACATACTCACCAGATGCTCTTCATCTCTGTTGCAGGTGCTTAATGACGCGACCGACGAACTTGCGGACGTGCGAACCTTGCTGGAATCGGCGATCGAAGACGATCCACCCGCGAAGGTTATCGACGGTGGCGTGGTCCGCAGTGGATATTCAACTGAGCTGGACGAGTTGCGTTCGCTCAGTCGTGACGCGAAGCAAACCATAGCCGCACTCGAAGCCGATGAGCGCGCGCGCACCGGTATCGGTTCCCTGCGCATTCGTTACAACAACGTCTTTGGTTACTTCATTGAAGTGTCCAAGGCGAACTCTCCGCGCGTGCCCGAGGACTACGAGCGGCGTCAGACGCTGGCCAACGCGGAACGATTCACCACTGCTGCTTTGAAGGAATGGGAAAGCAAAGTACTGGGCGCGGAAGAGCGCATCCTGCAACTTGAATCGGAAATCTTCGCGCTGATCTGCCGCCAGGTCGCTGCGGAAACATCGCGGATACAGGCGACGGCCCGCGCTCTGGCGTGTTTGGATGGTCTGGCTTCGCTGGCCGAAACCGCGGTGCGCCGCCGTTACGTTTTGCCGGCAATGCACGACGGTGACGAGATCGAGATCGTTCACGGCCGTCATCCGGTGATCGAAGTCTTCAATGAAGAGCCATTCGTTCCCAACAGCGTCTATCTGAATAACTCAACCGATCGCCTGCTAATCATTACTGGTCCGAACATGGGTGGAAAAAGCACCGTGCTGCGCCAAACAGCGCTGATCTGCATTCTGGCCCAGATGGGTTCATTCGTTCCCGCTGAGAAGGTGCGTCTGCCCTTGCTGGATCGCGTATGGACGCGCGTGGGAGCTTCCGACGATCTTTCTCGCGGCCGCTCGACGTTCATGGTCGAGATGACCGAAACAGCGGCGATCCTGCACAGCGCCACGCCGCGTTCGCTGGTGCTGCTGGACGAAATTGGCAGAGGCACGGCGACCTTCGACGGTCTTTCGATCGCCTGGGCCGTGGCTGAGTACCTTCACGATTCTCCCGAACACGCGGCCAAGACCTTGTTCGCAACTCACTACCATGAACTCACCGAACTCGCCGAACGGTTGCCGGGCGCGCAGAACTATCAGATAACCGCAACTGAACGTGAAGGCGAGGTCGTCTTTCTGCATCGTCTCGAACGGGGCCGAGCTTCAAAGTCTTACGGCATCGAAGTCGCGCGTCTTGCCGGCATGCCGCCGGCAGCGCTCACCCGCGCGCGTGAAGTGTTGCAGAGACTGGAGCGATATGAGTTGGACGTGTTTTCGGAAGCCGAGACGGCCGCGCACGTGGCGTCTCAGCTTGAACGCGCAGCCGCCGCTGGAGCGGACGGGTTAAGCACTGTTGAGGATCAGGCCCTGACCAAGGCCGCTGCCCAAGCCGGGCGTCGCCGGCTGGCCGCGCAGTCGTCACTATTTGATCTGGCTAATCAGAAAGTAGCGGACAAGTTACGTGAGGCCGATGCGGAAAAGCTAACACCGGAAGAGGCGAAGCAACTGCTCATCGAACTACAAAAAGAACTAATGTGAGCTTCGATCTAGCCCGCCGCTGCTGGGAGCGCGGACGTCCCGTCCGCACACGCGAGTAAGACTCGCGTCCGACTTCACAAAGATAAATTTAGGGGAATCTTTTGTTCGCGCTGACGCGCTCACTGCGGACGGGACATCCGCGCTCCCAGCTTACGACGCTTTGGCAGCATCCCGTATCACCAGGTCGAATGTCCCCGGGGCGACCTTGCGAAAGCGTGTGTTGCGATTCAATGAGACCGCGATGCTGATAGTTGGGTTATGGCCGGTAAAGTTGAAGCCACCATCCATGAGAATGTTGTAGATTTCGTTGACGTGCAAAGGTCCGCCTGCCTCGCGCAGAATCATGGTCGTCGCCTGAGGAATAGTCCGATCAAAAAACCGATCGCTGGTGGCCTCAATATTATTTCGCACGAGCGGCACGTTATGTCTCTGCGGCGCGCTTTCACGAATGTGTTGAGAGATTTCCGCGTGGGCCAAACGTCTCTGCAGCTCGACCTCCAATTCTCCGACCGAAGTCGTTCCCACCGCAGTTGCTGGCCCGTTCATTACGTTTGATAGCAGACGAAAGATCGCCGCCTCAGTCTGTCCGGCAAGGGTGTCCATCTCGATGAGTTCGCCGCGGATTATCTCGGCTTCAGATTCGAGCTCCGCCAGGCGCGCCGCCAGGCGCGTGCGCGCCCCGCGCGATTGACGCAGACTTTGCTCGAGTCTGGCGATGAGAGTTTCGTTAGCCATAGGACCTTGTCGATTCTAGTTTGCTACTCGCAAATTTTCAATAGTTGGTTTCATCAGTCAAGCCCGCCGCGCCCGCGCAACTATGGACTGCAGTCCGTCCCAAAGCTAAACAACGAAAGGCGGCGCCGGTCTGGGGGTTGCCGAGAACTTATTGACAGGCAGCCAAGCGCTTTGGTATACGTCTGCCATCAATGACGCGGGTTCGGGGGAGCCCTGACAGACTAACCTCGCAAGTTCCTGCCACGCTTCCGCTTCGATCTCTCTCGCTCCAGTGATTCTCAACCAATGGAGGCAATGACATGAAAAGAAGCAGTCTGTTTCTGACAATAGTTATGACAGGGTTCGCCCTGTTTTCGTTACTCTCAACTCCACAGCGGGCACAGGATTCACGGGTCAAGCTGGTCGCCGGATCTCCAGGGGCATCGCTCGAGGCCCGCGATCGAGTTGTGCTTGCGATTCCTATTGTGAACACGGGACCCGGGGAAGCCCGGAACGTTCGGGTGACCGCAATTTCCTTTCAGGGTGGGACCTTGATCGAACCCGCAAAACTGCCAGACGACCTGGGCGCGATTCGACCTGATGAGAGCGCAACCGTTTTTGCGACTTTCGGCAAGGGCGAATTTAGAGCGGGTGCAACCTATTTGATTAAGGTCGAGGGAACCTACGGGCGCGATATACGATTTGCGGTCGAGCGTCCTGTGCGACTACCTCCCGCTGCGCCAGGCGAAGGAAAAGTAGCTAGCTCTTCTTCGCTCCCGCACTCAGCGAAGGGAAAGAATTACCCGCATCGCGAGCCGGTCATCCGCAAAGAAGTGAACGACCGGATGGAGTGGACTGTGCCGACCGGCAGATACAGGCAACCTGAACCTCAGGGTAAAGAGTCATCCGTGGAGCGCGGCCCTGCGAGTCGTCAACATCATGCGGTACCAAATCCGCCGAGTATTAATTTCTTTACCAACGCATCCCTCGGCTTTAACAATGGCAGCTCAGTGAACGAGCCCAGCGGCGGAGCCGGCGGAGGAGTGGTGTTCGCTACGGTAAACTGGTACGCGGCCTATTCGACAAATAATGGCGCTAGTTTCAACCAACTCGATCCCACCACCATCTTCCCGAATAATACCAACGGCGGTTTCTGCTGCGATCAGATCGTGCAATATGCCGCCAGCGTCGACCGCATGATCTGGCTGATGCAATACGGTTCGGGTTATCGCATTGCCGCGGCGAGTCCGACCACGATCAAGAATTCGAACGGCACCGGCTGGACCTATTGGGATATCACCGCGGCGCAACTTGGCTTTAATAATGGTGTCGATTATCCCGATCTCTCACTTGGAAACCACTCCTTGTATTTGAGCTTCGACGAGTACGGAGCTGGATTAGCCGTGGTGCGCATTCCCCTGGCGGAAATTCAGGCGGCCACGACGATTCATTTCCAATACACAGATCCCAACAACAGTCCCATGGCGTATGGGGGTCATCTGACTCAGAATACTGAAGACGAAATATTCTGGGCCGGCCACAACAGCAACAGCAACATGCGCATCTTCTCATGGCAGGAAGGGTCCAACACTTACTTTTGGCGTGACATAGGTATTGGCAGCTGGCCCAACAACAACGGCAATATGACTTCGACCACGCCTGACGCTAAAGACTGGTTGACGAAGCTCCGTGGCTTTCCCAATAACGCCGTCCTGGGATCAACTCGAGTACGTTCGAGTGCCGGCAAACAGGTAAACCAAATCTGGTTCGCATGGTCGGCGCCCAGCGGTAACAGCTTCAAACAGCCGCACGTACAATGGGTGGCCTTGAATCGTTCCAATAATTTCAGTCTAGTGACCCAAAGACAAATTTGGAATAGTGGCTACGCGTTCACCTATCCGGCGATTGCCTCGAATTCCAATGGCGAAGTTGGGTTGTCTCTGGAATACGGCGGCGGCGGTAACTACGAGAATCATGTGGCGGGCTTTTGGGGAGATTTTATTGTCTACACGACCACTTCGAGCAATAAGGGCGTAACGCGTTTCGGCGATTACGTAAGCATCCGTCAGAATGCCGCTCGTCCCGAACGATTTGATATTTTCGGCTATGGCATGCGGGCCACACCCGATACGCACTACGTTGAGTTCGGGCGATAACGAAGGAAAACTTGATTGAGGTTATCGATCGCGTTCGACGATGTAGGCGGGAATCGAAGCGAGCACTTGCGCGTAAGCCGAATCGGGAAGTGCCTCGACTGATGTCTGAGCAGCTGTCGCGTACTCAATCGCGCGATCGAGCGCCAGTTGCAGGGCGCCAGTCCGTTCCAGCGCGGCCAGCAACTGGGCCCGCGAAATGCTTTCGTAGCGCGCCTCGCTAATCACTCTCTGAATTGCGGAACGCATTTCAGGTTCGCGTTGCAGCAGGAAGATCAGCGGCAAAGAAACCTTGCCTTCGAGCAGATCAGCACCGGCGGGCTTTCCTAAAACATTTTCGGTACTGGTGAAGTCGAGCAGATCGTCTACCAGCTGAAAAGCAATCCCCAGATTCATCCCGTAGTCACGCAGCATGTTTTGTCTTACCGGATCGGCCTTGCCAAGCAGCGCGCCAATCTCGCAACAGGCACTAAAGAGATAAGCTGTCTTGCGCGCGATGACATCGAAGTATTGCTCTGCGGAAATGTCTGTGCGACCGACCAGAGTCAACTGCAGCAACTCGCCTTCGGTCATCTTGCGGGTTACGGCGGTGAGGATATCGAGGATTGCCAGCGAACGTTCCGCCAGGCTGGTTTCAAAAGCCGACATATAAAGCCAGTCGCCCATCAATACCGCGGTCTGATTGCCGAACTCGCTGTTGATTGAGGGACGATTACGCCGCGTTGCCGCCCGATCGATCACGTCGTCGTGCACCAAAGTGGCCGTGTGCAGAAACTCCATCACTGTGGCCATGCGAATCGAGCCGTAGTTCGATCCCTCGCCGCCCACCGCATAGTTAGACAGGATGGTCAGCGCCGGACGCACGCGCTTTCCGCCACTCCGCCTGAGGTATTCCCCGAGGTAAGCGATGACTTGAATATTCGATCGCGCCTGTCGCTCGAATTCTTCCTCGACCAGATCGAGTTCGGGCGAGACCAGGTCAAAGATGCGTCTGGCCGTTTGTTGAACGTCTTCGAGTACCGCGCTTTGTTCTGCTGCTTGCATCGTTTGGAGCGCAGGCAATCCTGCCTGCGGTTCACCGGTTCTCTTTCCCTAGTTACTCCGGTAATTCGTGAACTGCATATTGATGCCAAAGTCCTTTGTCTTCAGCGAAGCGATTACTTGCTGCAGAGTGTCGCGGTCCTTGCCGGTAACCCGCACCATTTCGCCCTGAATCGAAGCCTGGACCTTGGCCTTTGAATCCTTGATAAATCGCACGACTTCTTTGGCCTTCTCCTGGGGAATACCCTGCTGAATTTGGGCTCTCTGCCGCACCGTGCCCCCGGCGGCCGGTTCAGGATTGCCGTAGGAGAGGGCCTTTAAAGGGACGCCGCGACGCACGAGTTTCTGTTGCAGAATGTCGTTCATGTTTCGCAGTTTGGTCTCGTCTTCGGCGGAAAGCACTAGATCTTTTTCTTCCAGCGCGACCGCCGCCTTGCTGTCTTTGAAGTCAAAGCGTTGCCGCACTTCTTTCATGCATTGGTTGACCGCGTTCATTACTTCGGCGCGATCGACTTCCGAAACGATGTCAAATGAATTCTGCTGGGCCATTAATTGTTTGTGCTCTCGATGCTGTGAGGATAACACCAAAGTTAGAGCATGTGAAAGTGTTCTCTAGAGCTGCCGAATCAAGAAGAGCGGGGGCAAGCCCCCTTCCTGACCCCGAGATTTTCCAACGTCTGAATTGCCTTCGAATAGAGAGTGGCTTTCAATGTTATCCCAGTCGTTCAACCTCTCGAAGGTCTCAGTAAGGAAGGGGGGCTTGCCCCCGCTCCCTCGAAACTCAAACTTGGAAGAGCTTCACGAAGTTATCACTAGTCACTAGTCCAATCTCGTCAACCTCTTTCCCATGAATCTTGGCAAGACACCGCGCGGTTTCTATCACCCGCGCCGGCTCGTTACGTTTTCCACGAAAAGGAACGGGTGTCAGGTATGGGCAGTCAGTCTCAATCAACAAGCGTTCGAGTGGCAATTGACGGGCGACGTCGCGCAAGTCTTCCGCCTTTTTGAAAGTCAGATTGCCGGCGAATGAAATGAAGAACCCCAGCTCGATTGCCGCCCGGGCCATCGCCAGGCTGCCGCCAAAACAATGCAGCACGCCGCCACGCGCGTAAGCAGTCAATTCTTCCCGCAGAATTATGATCGTGTCGTCATCCGCTTCGCGTGAATGAATCACGACCGGCAGATTGTGTGCGCGTGCTAGCCACAACTGTCGTCTGAAGACTTCGCGCTGCTTTTCGCGCGGCGAGTGGTCGTAATGATAATCAAGTCCAATCTCGCCCCAAGCGATCACGCGCTTGCTTTGCCGAACCAGACTCACCAGGCGCTGCTCAGCCGCCTCATCGAACAGCTTCGCATCATGCGGATGGACCCCGATGGCTGCATAAACGGATGAATGCTTCTCAGCCAGCTCAACCGCGCGTTCGAACACGCCGCTATGCGGATCGCCCGTGCCAACATTGAGCATGGTAGTGACGCGGGCATCATGCGCTCTGGCAATCACCTCTTCGCGATCGGCGTCGAATTCAAGGCCGTCAATGTGGCAATGTGAATCGACGAATTGATTTCCAGTCGTTTGCGTTGTGTCGGTCATTTGCAGAGTGCCAACGAAGCCGGCCGCTGGACGAGAAAGTGTATTGGTCGCGAATCCAACGGATCGGACCACAGCAGCCCTTTCTTTTGCCATTCCTCACGAAGCTTCTGGGCCAGGGCCCTCGACTGATACCAGTTCGAGGCAATTAGTTGCAAAGTATGATCGCCGTTTCTGATGGACGAGTCGCCCCGGCCGACCTTTTCACTCACCAGGCCGACTCCGATCACGATTTCTCTCGAGTGGATCGCGCCAGGCGCCAGAGTAACAAAGACCTTCCCGGGCGAGGTCTGGTCGATGGATTCAACTTCCTCGTCGAAGTATCTGGAGTTAACTACCCAAACCTCATAAGGCCCGGCCGCGTTTCCTGGCGCGCTGCGAATTTTGGTTTGATAAGAAAGGTCGTGACCATTGTAAAGAATTACTCTTTGCTTGCCGACATTTCGATAACGAAGCTTTAGTTTGATTTCGAGCGAAGACGCGTCCGGATTAACCGCGCAATAACTTTGCGAGATTATTTCCGCAGTTAACTCGATAGGTTTTGGTGGTCTGGGCTGTGCGGCAACTGGAACGCTGAAAGACAGCCAGAACAATGCAGTGACGAGTGACCGAATCATCGATTCATCAGGGCGATGCAGTAACCCGAGCGTCAGGAGAAAACCGGAGAAACGCAGTCTGTTCTTCGTGCTTGTTCGTGTGATTTAGTGGATTCGTCTTGCCATGCACAAAGACTCAATCCACAAAATAACACGAAGCCCCACGAGAGAATCCTTCCTGAGGCATCGAAAACTTTACGCTAGTATTCAGTGAACTCGCGCCGTCTTAATCCTTCAAGTCCCAAGGTCCCTTCCTTCGGATTCACGGTAATTTCCCAAGCCTCCATCGTAATAGCGCCGATGATTGCGTCGAGATCATGGCCATTAGCTTTGCCAAGCGAATCCACCGGCACGACCGAGGTGTCGAAATCCAGGCCCTCGATCTTTCCATTGATCAACGCGCGTTCTCTTATCTTGATAGTTTCGCCACCAAGCGCTACTTCATAGGGCGTTGCAACCGAACGCATTGGAACACGCTCAAGGAATTGTCGAAGGACATATGAATGGAACGCACCCGTATCGAAGAGAGCCTTCACAGGCTGACCTTCGATTTCAATTGTCTTGATTACACGACTCATTGAAGCTCCTCTGTCGGTAATCTTACCACTGGCACGCGGGATTTGTGTGTAATGAATCTTGCTATTGGGCGGCGTTATTAGGACTGGCCCGTCGCATTCGCGGTCTGTCGCCCGGGACGGGACGACCTTGAGTGATGTCTCGACACTCGCAAGCCTTCTCTATTTGAGCCTCGCGCCGTTAGGCACGTCTTCAACGAACGTGGCAATGACGGGTCTACCTTCTTCGCCAACTGACGCCGCCAAGAGCATCCCCTGCGATTCGTGACCGCGCAGCTTCCGCGGCTTGAGGTTTGCGACGACGACAATCTTGCGCCCGACCAGCTGTTCCGGCTCGTAATACTGGGCGATGCCGGCGAGAATCTGGCGCGGCTTCTCTTCCCCGATATCCACGGTTAGCAAGAGCAGCTTGTCGGCTTTGGGAATCCGCTCGGCGCTGTGAACTTCGCCGACGCGAAGGTCGATCTTTGCGAAGTCGCCGATTTCGATCAGGCCATCGCCGGTTTCGTTCTTCACTGCATCGGCTTCAGTGGCGTGCTGAGAAACGCCCTCCCTGACGGTCGGGCTACTGCCCCGATCGGTCGCGTTAGGTGCTGCTGCCGGAACGGCATCGGCCTCGGTTGCATGTTGGCCTGAGCCCTCCCTCACGGTCGGGCTACTGCCCCGTTCACTAACGGTCGGGCTATTGCTTGGCTGACCTGCATCTTCGGTGCTCAGACCGCTGCCTTTTATCTCATCCATGATTTTTGTTTTATCCAAACGGGGAAACAGTCCTTTAACTTCGCCGATTTGGGTGCCTTCGGGTAGGCCGGCCCACTGCAATTGCCTCGGATCGACCTTCGACAAATCTTCGGTTAATCCAAGTTGCACATAGATCTGTCGCGTGGCCTCTGGCATGACCGGATAAAGCAGCACGCTCAGCCAACGCAGAGTCTCTGCCGCGCGATACAGCACGGCATGCAACGTCTGCTGTTGCGCGGGATCCTTGGCCAGGTTCCAGGGTTTTGCATCAGAGATCATCTTGTCCGCCCGCGCCACGATCGCCCAGACTTCTTCGAGAGCACGGCTGAATCCGAAGTTGTCGAAGTAGTGGATAAACTCGTCGCGCGCATGACTAATAAATCCGGAAATCGTGGTCTCGTCTGTATCGACGCCGGCGCGCTTGGCCGGCAACAAACCTTCCTCCGAGATGTTTCCCGAAGGTACCCGGCCTTCGCAATACCGCTGAATCATTGTCAGGGTGCGGCTGGAAAGATTGCCGAGTCCGCTGGCGAGATCACTGTTCGTGCGATCGATCAGGTTTTCGTATCCGAAACGCCCATCCTGTCCGAACACCATTTCACGCAAACAGAAATAGCGAATCGCATCAATCGAAAAATGCCGGTTGAGGACGTCCAGCTCGATCGTATTTCCCAAAGTCTTTGACATCTTTCGGCCGGCCGGATCGACCCACATTCCGTGCGCGACTATGGCTCGCGGCTGCTTAACTTCGGCAGCCATGAGAAACGCCGGCCAGTAGACGGCATGAAAACGCAGGATGTCTTTGCCGACCAAATGCAGCGCCGGCCAAAACTTTTCAAACCCGACAGCACGTTCCTGTTGTTCGTTGCCGAAGCCAATCGCCGTGATGTAGTTGGTCAAAGCTTCGAACCAAACATACATCGTATGCTCGGGATCATCGGGAACCGGAATGCCCCAACTGACCGAGGACTTCAAACGGCTGACTGAAAGATCCTGCAGGCCACCCCGAACAAAACTCCTCACTTCATTACGCCGGGCCTCAGGCTGCACAAACTCGGGCCGCGCTTCATATAAACCGAGCAATGCTTCATCGTAATCCGAGAGACGGAAGAAATAGCTATCCTCAGAAACGCGATCGAGTTTGGTCTCATGGATCAGACAGGTGGGCGGCCCATCCGAATTCGCAGGCTTTACATACTCATCCTCGGTTTTGTAAGCCGCGC
>WNFR01002383.1_pt1 | contig 19618 bp, 16 predicted proteins | sample 5400221 | NCBI WGS metagenome assembly WNFR01 (sample SAMN13153357, study PRJNA577476) | soil metagenome | isolation source: 40 cm soil under Madrone tree | place: USA:California | collected 2016-06-14 | reverse complement strand
AGGTTACAAATTCGCGGATAAATGTGCTGCCGAAAGTGCTCAGGTCGAGTTAGGAAGCCCAGCAATCGCATCACTCGAGTGAATTCGTGAAAAACAGAATTCCGCCGTAATGCGTCAGACCCGCATGGCTAAAGGCGATCTTAACATTTCTAGGCGATCTTCGTATGCTGACTTCAACCTAGCATACAGTGAAGTTAAAGTCAGAATGGCAAACCAGTCAAAAAGTCCTGTCAAATAAGGGGAAAATCAAATTCACCATGCGTTTTCACGACGGATTCAAGTCTTAAGGACGGATGACTGGCAAACCTAGCAATGACTCAAATGGATCGAAGTCCCGATCCCTGTGCAGAAGCGAATGCCGCTCTTGAATACAAAACGTGGCAATCCAGCAATCGATGGTTTTGCGCACGGTGTAACCCTGCTGGCGAAGGCTCCGGAAATTCCGTGCCGCGGCGATCGCTAGCCTTGCGCCTCCTGTCTCGAAAACCTCGAACCGGCGGAGTTCGCGCAGAACTCGGCCAAATGAGGCGTCATCGCGAATGCCTTGCAAAACCTCGCATAGAATCAGGTCCATCAAACCCAGCCGTTGGCGGTTAACTTCACGGTCCAACCAATCGGCCTCGGCATTTTGCACGCCGCCCAGGTAGTCGATCCACACCGTCGTGTCTACGATCACCACGTCCCGGCCTACTTGGACACGTGCCCGAGCCGCGAGGCGTGCAGGTTGCCCTGCCACTGGATCTTCCCCCGCAACCGCCGTATCTTCACCTGCGCTTGTGTCTGAACCAGCAGCCGAAGCCCAGCTTCGACCGCGGCCCGCTTGGTCCGCTGGCCAGAGCTGCGCATCGCCTCGCGCATCAACCGGTCGTCTATTTCAATGTTCGTCCGCATCTTCCCGGCTCTTCCAATCCCTATGTGTAAACTTCCCATATCTGTGTGTATTCGTCAAGAACATGGATCTTCCTCTGTGGGTCGGAGGTTGGCCCATTTTTCTGACGAGCTCGGGCCCGCCGCCATAGAAAAATATCCAGAACGCGAAGTTGCCCGGCGTTTTGTGTCCCCTTTGGAACAGACACCTGAATTCTCAACATGGTATCTCTGACTCTAAGGATATCGGTTTCTCTCAGGCCAATCGCCACAGCCATCCTCGATCTCCGTATGGAACTTCCAGCCAAGGAGGGAATTAGATTCCTCGCCGCTGGATTAGCCTGGACGCACGGCAGGATACATCACTCATGCGATCTACGATCACTTCCGTCTGGAGTCTGATCAACCGCTTCCTCGAGTGGTTTGGCAATCTCGGCCTTTTTGCGTGGCAGGTGATGCGCGCCGCAGTACGCCGCCCCTTTGAAGGTCGCGAGCTGCTTCGTCAGCTTGACGAAATAGGTTCCAAATCCTTGCCCTTGGTAGCCTTGGCGGGTGCCGCCATCGGCGCCGTGCTCTCCTTGGAAAGCCGCAGCAGCCCGGTTCGATTCGGAGCCAAGTCCATGCTTCCCAGCACACCGGCGTTGACGTGAAATCTGCAACCCAGCAGGTTCAAGGATTTAGCGAGACCACCGACGTCCACAAGCTCGCCAGCGAACTAGAGGAAAGCTCCCCGAGCGGTAGTCAGAGCAGCGCTCGACAACCAGGGTCCGGTTTTCGAAAACGTCGGCTTGTCGCCATCAATGTGCGCTGCAGCGGTCAGCTGGTGAGAACGGGAGTGAGTCGTTTTCGTTCCCCGATAACTCAACGGGAGCATAGTGCATTTCGTGGTCAGGTAGGCAAAATGATAGGCTTTATTCCGGACCGTGGGACCCCGAACTCGCTTTCGCGCGCTGGTAGGAACGTCCTTCTTGGCGACTCTGGCCGGACTGGCTGGCGGCATGGTTTGCGCGCAGGAGCCGCCGGCTCCTCCTCAGCCGCCGCCCGCTGCGCCTTTCACGGAGGAAGCTACGAAGAATGCGGCCGCGCCGTGCGTTGAGCCGCCGCCGATGGTGCGGCTAGCAGACTACGACGGCCCGTTGAAGAAGGTCGTGGGCACGTTCGCCCGGCCCCTGGAACGCAAGGCAGTGCAGCATCCCCTGCACTACAAGCCCGGCGCGAAATTGTGCACGCTCAACTTCAAAGGTAAATTCGTTCTGTTCGTCCAGGATTCAGTTGAGCCTGTGGCCTTTCTTGCCAGCGGCTTCAACGCGGGGCTTGACCAAGCCGAAGACACCGACCCCAGCTATGGACAGGGGGCCCAGGGGTACGGCAAGCGCTTCGGTGCCGAATTCGCCGGTCAGGCTTCCTCCAGGTTCTTTAAGGAATTTGCGTATCCCTGGATATTTTCGGAGGACCCGCGCTACTACCGCCTGGCCCGCGGCCCCGCCCGGCAGCGCTTCCTTCATGCCATGGAGCACGCTGTCGTGGCTCATCGCGACGATGGAACGCGCATGTTCAATTATTCCGAATGGCTGGGGACGACGAGCGCGGTCGTGCTGGCCAACACATATCGCCCGGACAACGAACGCGGTTTCTCTCCCGCAGCGCAGCAGGTGGCCTACAGCATCCTTCAAGACATGGGTTTCGATGTGCTCCGCGAATTCTGGCCGGAGATTTCCCGGGCACTCAAGCTGCCCTTCCGCGGTGAAACCGAGCCGCCGAGCCACGACCCGAATCCTGCCACCAAGTAAGTCCTCGCGGCCACACTGGCCCGGTCTCTCCGCCGAAGAAAGGACGCAGCACTCCCATGTCATGGAGTGCTGACGCAGAAAGGGATGGGCCACCGACAGGCTTCTTTGCGGTCAGGTGGCGGTCACCCGCCAGTATGCAGGGTTCGGCGGATTACCGCGGAAGATGATGGAGAATTAAGAATCTTCAAACGGAGAATTTGCGATTTGATCGCAGAAGTTAGTTCGGACGTAATCCTGGATCAGCCGCGCGCAAACATCCTCATTTACCGTCCCAGCCGTGGTCTGCGTCTTGTGCTCGAAGCCGCCCAAGAATGCGCGAACGATACTCTCCTTGAAGTTCGTGCGCGGATACTCGGCGACGATCTTCCTTCGCAACTCTCCCGGAAACTGCTCATAACCCTCTCCTAGAACGTCCAGTCCTACACCGGTATAGAGAAGCGCGGCTTCCGGTTGTTTGTACTGTGTTATTCCGGGTGTGGTGTGCAGAGCGATCGCATCCCAGGCGGTTTGAATCGTGGCCTCTGGCAGCTTGTGATGCGCAAGAAACTGGCGTGCGGCATTGGCGCTGACCACTTCAAAGCGATCAGGAGCACCATTGTATTTTTTGACGAGGCCGAGATCATGGAAAGCGGCGCATATGAAAAGCAATTCGGGGTCGTACTTCAGCCCTGCGGCATCTCCTTGGGCGGAGGCGAAAAAGAACACGCGGTGGGAATGGTTGAAGAGCAATTCGGTGCTGTGTTCGCGAAGCAGGCCCGTTGCTTCCCGCGTCAGAATGCTGTCGGGAACGCCTGCTTGAACACCGTTGCCCTTAAATGCTGAACGAGTTGTGGGTGACGACATCTGATGTTTGACTGACATGACATTCTCCTTAGAACAGTTGAAATTGACTGCAAACTGAGCGACGAGTGCCTTTCCCGACCAGCGACAGCGCGTGTACGTTGGAGATAGGGGTTAACATGAATCCGTTCAGCGCTTACGTGGAAGTTATTTTTTTTGTACAGGCAGGCAGTTGGTAGAGATATTGTCCTGCAGAGTCGGCCATCGTCGTAATCGCGGCCCCGAGCATGATGCAATCTTTCACGATGAGTCTTCCGGCGCCGGACAAGTACGGAAAACCGTGAGTCGTATCCCCCAGTGCCGGCACCCACGCCTCTGGTGTAGTAGCAAGAAAGGAAAGTGTGGTGCACGCCATAAAAATGAGCAGGAGACTCCCTACAGCGGCCACCTGTGGCAGCACGGGGTGAAGCGCGATCAGAACACCAATCAGGATAATGACGATGCCGAGTCCGCGGGAAAACGCGTAAGTGCCATTGGACTCATGCCAGGCGCGATGTGCTGCGTTTAGCTCTCCTTCTTTGTTCATGTATTGCCTATACTCTGGCGCTGGGTGATGGTAGAAAAAGCTCATCAATGGGCTCTGGCTCACCAGAGGAACGATGCTGTCAGCTTCATATTTCGCGAACTTCAGGCCGCCAATCCAGACTAGAACGATGACCAGGCCCAGTCGCAAAACACCCATTCCAATGCGATCCAGCCGACTCGCCGCTACGTAGAGTCTTGTGACGCTCGACAGAACCTTTGAATCGCCTCGGATTCCTCCGATATTTCTCGTTTTCACTTCTTGGAGGGATGCGTTGACCATTTTCATTCTTTCCTTCAGTTTCATTTCACCGCGACCGCGTGGTTGCGTAATCGTCGTGCCTCGCTATCCTGAAATACCCTTGAGGGAGTTGAGTGCTTTCGCAAAGCCTGCACCGAAGGCTGGATCCGCCTTGGCGAATTGGCGATATGCCTGTTTTGAATTTCCTTCGCGGCGCCACCGAAGGACCGGGGAGTATTCTCAAAGAGCCGTTGTTGTTCAGCCTGATTCGCTTTTTTATCGACACTGTCCCAGCAAAGTCTTCGTAGTTCGCGAGACGTCTCATCCATGCTTCCACGGTAAGTGTCGTTGGGGATAGGGCTGAAAGAGATCATCTGGTGACTCAGATCGTTGGACCCGCGGCCTACACTGACGAAATCGCACGTCCAAGGCCAAACACTCTCGCTTTGGAACGCGCTTTATTTTCAAGCACTCAGGGAGAATTTCTTGCTCGGACGAGAGCGCCGAGTGTCAGCGGTTTGACAGACTCGTCTTCCATCGAGGACGCCTGCAAAATCGGTTGAGTCCGAACGGACAGCTATTGGCCGGTTCGTCAAAGGGCGCGCGGTTTGTCCGTGCGATCTTGAAGGGACTCTTTCCTTGCCCTAACTCAATATATGCGGAATATTTCGTGCCGTGTGAATGATCCGAATGACCTGCAGCGGTTTTGTCTCTGGACGGTACACAATCCAATAATTTCGGTAGGGTTGCACAAGCCAGAAGCGCAGCGGCAGGGAGGTGAGGTCTTCGCGAATTCGGCCGGCGAGCGGAGTATCTGCCAGGAAAGCACAACCAGCGTGGATTGCCTCTTCAACGCGACTCGCTGCCTCTAGCTCGTCGCCTGCGATGTAGCTCCAGATTTCAAAAAGATCTTCTATCGCCTGAAGGGTGAATTGGTAACTGCTCATGCTTGGCGTTTTTCAGCGAGCCAAGCACGTTTCCTTTCATCCAGCCTGGAACGAACCTGGTCCGAATCGAGCAATTCTCCGTGTTGTGCGGCTGCGTAGCCTTGCTCGATTTTTGCGCGGATCTCGCTGCCATGCTCAGCTAACCAAGCTTCTTGCTCATGAAGCAGGGAAATGGCGTGCTCCACAAACTCATCCACGGTCCGGTAGGGCCCGCGCTGAACGTCCTGCTTGACAAGTTCTTCCAGCTCAGGTCGCAGATGAATCTTCATGACCACATTTTACATCATCCTTGTCCGGAAGGGCGAAAAGGTGAATCCCCCGCGCAACCGGCCGACGTGTCTTTCGACTTTCAACCTCTAGCTCCTTCCACGCTTGAATTCCCCAAGAAAATGTAATCTAGTGATGGCTGTTCCCGAGGCTGTAATTCATCCCCGGGCGGGTCAGGGGTCTCACCAGAGCAGGCATGGGCAACGACGACAGCGGAGCGAATCACTCGGAGACGCCGCAGACCGGCTTCCTGTCCCGCTACGTCTTCAGCACCAACCACAAGGCCATCGGCCTCAACTATCTTTGGCTCGCGCTGTTCAGCGTTTTTCTTGGCATGGCCATGTCGCTGCTCATGCGCCTCCATCTGGTGTGGCCGGGGATGCATCTCCCGTTCCTCTCCAGCCTCGGCAACTCGCCGGATCGTTACGCGGCCCTTGCGACACTCCATGGCTCGCTTATGGTTTTTCTGGTACTCACCGCTGCGCCGCAGGCTGGCTTCGGAAACTACTTCCTGCCGCTCCAGATTGGCGCTCGCGAAATGGCTTTCCCTGTGCTGAACCTCCTCGCGTTCTGGGCCACGGTGGCCTCGTTCGTAGGCATGACCGGCGCGTTTTTGATTTCCCCCCACTCCGGCATCACGCTATGGATCGTCAGTGTTGCCATCTTCTGTGCGGCATCCCTCCTCAACGCGCTCAATTTCAGCGTCACCACCATCGATCTCCGCGCTCGGGGAATGACGCTCCCCCGGCTCCCGTTGACCGTCTGGGCTTGGTTCATCAACGCCATCCTGGGAATGCTGATTTTCAGCATTCTTCTGGCGGCCTGCGTCTGCTTGCTCTCGGATCGCCTCTTGAGCACGCACTTTTTCCCCCCGTTGTATCTCCTTGCCAGTCAGCCGGGCCCCGTTGTCACAAGTGCAGTCTCCATCCTTTGGCAGCGCCTCTTCTGGTTTTTCGCGCAAGCCGAAGTCTACATCGCCATACTTCCGTGTTTCGGCCTCGTCACGCATCTGATTTCCACGTTTTCCCGCAAACCGGTTTGGAAAGAACGCCTCGTGGTTCTGGCGCTGTGCGGTGTGGGCGTCTTCGGTTTTTGCGTCTGGGGCCAGCACATGTTTTCCAGCGGCATGAATCCGTTTTCGCCGCTGGTCTTTTCGCTTTTGGCCTCCTCCCTCGGACTGCCCGCTACGATCCTGCTGGTCAGTTGGCTCGGCACACTTTGGAACGCGCGCATCCAGCTCAACACCGCAATGCTTTTCACGCTCGGCTTCATTTCACTTTTTCTCTCCGGCGGACTCTCCGGCATTTTCCTCGCCCGCCAAGATCTCGCCGCCGCTGCCGTCAGCGACGATTTCGTCACCGGCCATTTCCATCTCGTCATGGGCGTCGCGGCCACGTTCGCAATACTTGGCGCACTGTTTTTCTGGTTCCCCAAACTTTTCGGCCGCCGCCTGAACGAGCCGCTTGGCAAACTCCACTTCTGGATTACCTTCGCCGGCGTCTACTGTGTCTTCATGCCCATGCACTGGCTCGGCTTGATCGCGCACTCGCGCATTTCCTCCGGCAGCCCGTTGGCCACCGTCGCTGCGGCGGGTTCCTCAATTCGCACGTTCATCACCGTCGCCATGCTCATTACCGTTTTCGCCCAGGGACTGTTCCTCATCAATTTCCTATGGAGCCTCTTCCGTGGCGAAAAGGCCGAAGAGTGCAACTTCTGGCGCGCCACCACACTCGAATGGAGTGTCCCCTCGCCGCCGCCCGCCGATGATTTTGGCCCGAGCGACCCGGTGGTGTATCGTGGGGCTTACGAATTCAGCGTGCCGGATGTGGCCGAGGATTTCGTGCCACAGCACTTTGCTCCGGAGCAAGGTGCCAAGGCCCGCGAATCCGGAGAATAGAGTCTGGAGAATAGAGAAGGTCACCATGCCGGGCACAACCGCAATTCCGGACATCGAACTCATCGTCGAAGACGTCGGGGGAGGCGGCGGCCCCACTCCGCCCCCAGGCGGTGGCGATGACGGAGATGGAGACGACGGCAAGCGCCGCCGCAAGGAGTTCCCGACTCCCAGGCGTTATTCGACCGCAATCGCTCTTGGCATTGTTTCCATTCTGATGTTCTTCATGGCGCTTTCCAGCGCCTTCATCATTCTTCGCCGCGGCAGTGACGTGTGGGTCACAGTGCATCTTCCGCCCGTTCTGTGGGCCAATACCGCCATCCTTCTTGCAAGCAGTTTCACTCTTGAAGTGGCCCGGCGGCGGCTCTCACTCACGGACCTGCCCGGTTTTCGGAAGTTTTGGATGGTTACCACGGTTTTGGGTTTTGTGTTTGTTGCCGGACAACTCATTGCTTGGCGCCAGCTTGTGGCGCAGGGCATTTACATTGCCAGCAATCAGGCCAGCAGTTTTTTCTATATTTTCACTGCTGCCCACGGCGTGCATCTCCTCGGTGGAGTTGGCGCGCTGCTCTACGTTTTGACCCGGAAATTCGACAATACGCGCATTGCCTTGCCCACGGCTGCGGAAATCGCTTCCTACTACTGGCATTTCATGGATGGGCTTTGGGTTTTCCTGCTGGCGCTACTCTATTTAGGTAAATAAACAATTCGCAGTCTCTAGGAACTCAACACTTCAAAAATTCGGCGATCGTCTGCACAACGCGCGCAATTTGTTGCTTGCTTAATTCCGGATACATCGGCAGCGAAAGTACTTCTTGCGCAGCGCGCTCCGCATGCGGAAAATCGCCGGCTTTGTAACCGAGCGACGCATAGAGCGGCTGCGCGTGCAATGGATAAGGATAATAAACCGCGCTTCCAATTTTTCTTTCGCTCAGGAATTTCTGAAGGGCATCGCGCTGCTCGACTCGAATGGTGTACTGGTGGTAGACGTGTTCGAATCCTTCCGGCGCGAGCGGCGGCATGACGCCGGGGAGCTGAGAGAGCAGTCGATTGTATTCCGCGGCGTGCGATTGGCGAGCGCGCTGCCAATTCGAAAGATGCCGCAACTTTACGCGTAGAATCGCCGCCTGGATTTCGTCGAGGCGGCTGTTCCAGCCGGGTTCGCTGCTGAGATATTTTTCTGCCTGACCGTGATTCCGCAGCGTTCGAATGCGCGCCGCGAGTTCCGCTGAATTCGTCACCACCATTCCCGCGTCGCCGTACGCGCCCAGATTTTTCGTGGGGTAAAAACTGAGGCATGCGGCATCGCCGAGCGAACCGGTCCGCCGGCCTTTGTAGGACGCGCCGATGGCCTGAGCGTTGTCCTCGATTACCGGAAGTTTGCGTGACTTCGCAAACGCCAGGATGGGGTCCATGTCCGCTGCAAGGCCAAAGAGGTGGACGACCACGATGGCGCGCGTCCGCGGCGTCACGCGGCGTTCGAATTCGGATGGATCGATATTGTAGGTGTCCGGGCGAATGTCCACGAAAACCGGCTTCGCGCCGAGAGCACTGACGGCGCTTCCCGTGGCCACAAATGTAAACGGCGGCAGGAGCACTTCGTCTCCCGCCTGAACACCGCACGCGCGCAGGGCCAAAATCAGCGCGTCCGTTCCGGAAGCGAGGCCGGCACCGTGAGCGACGCCGCAGAGCCTGGCGATTTCTTCTTCCAGCGCGGCTCCTTCGCGCCCCAGGACAAAATGTTGCGACGCCATCACGCGCTCGACGGTCGTTCGAATCTCGCCGCCGATCGCGGCGTACTGCGCGGACAGATCAAGCTGCGGCACGGGCTCGGGCGGGGAGGGAATTTGAGGCTTTGAGGTCATGGCTTTGTGGCGCGTTCAGTATACGTCAAGTGGGTTTTGGCTTCGGGCAGGGCCGGATTGCAAACTGCTTGAGGAGGGCGCAGCGACCCGGTCGGGGCGCCCCTACAAACACGGCCGTTCCCCTATAATGATGCGGCCTCAAGAATGTTTGCAAAACGCACAAATTGGAATCTGGCGCCGAACCGGCTGAGCCAAGCGCTGGCAGCGCATCGCGCGGTGGGGAAGCCGTTGCTCGACTTGACTGTTTCGAATCCCACCGAATGCGGATTCGAATACGATCGTTCCGCGATCCTGAATGCATTGGGCAACCCGGCTGCGCTTTCCTACGAACCTGATCCGAGGGGGCTGGAATCCGCTCGCCGCGCGGTCGCTGGCTATTATGCCGGTCGCAAAGAGGAAGTATCGGCCGAGGATATTTTCCTCACGACCAGCACCAGTGAAGCGTATTCCTACGCCTTTCGAACGCTCTGCGACCCGGGTGATGAAGTTCTGATTCCTTCACCAAGTTATCCGCTGTTCGATTTCCTGGCGGACATCCAAGACGTCAGCCTGGTGCGCTATCCGCTGCTTTACGACCACGGATGGCAGATTGATTTTCATGCGCTGGAGCAGGCCATTACGCCGCGCACGCGCGGAGTCATCATCGTGCACCCCAACAATCCGACGGGACACTTCGCAAAAATCGCGGAAATCACGAAACTGAATTCCATTTGTTCCGCGCGAGCGATCGCCATTATCGCCGATGAAGTGTTTCTCGATTTCTCACTAGATGGAATGAAGGCCGTGAGCTTCGCCGCGAATCGCGGCGCGCCGACGTTTACGCTGAGCGGCCTCTCCAAAATTTCCGGGCTGCCGCAGATGAAGGCCGCCTGGTTGATTGCCGGCGGGCCGCCGCAATGGAAAAGCGAAGCACTCGCGCGCCTCGAAGTAATTGCCGACACCTACCTTTCCGTGAACGCGCCCGTGCAACTAGCGATCCCCAGATTTCTCGAACAGCGCCACGCGTTTCAGGAACAGGTGATCGCGCGCGTCCGGCGAAATCTTGCGGAAGTCGACCGTCAGTTGGCCATGCAGAAGACTTGCTCTCGGATGACCGTAGAAGGCGGCTGGTGCGCGGTGCTGCGGGTCCCCGCAACGCGTTCCGACGAGGACCTGGCGATCCAGCTCCTGACAGCGCGGGGCGTCTCCGTCCATCCGGGCCACTTTTACGAATTTCCGACGGATGGATATCTCGTCGCGAGCCTCATTACGCCCGAGCGAACCTTTGCTGAAGGAACCGACCGCTTACTATCATTCTTCTAGCCGCCGGCGGGAAACCGCGAGCCTCGGGGAGCTACAACTTCAAGGGGTCGGGAAGCGGCGGCATCGAGTACGGGGACTGTGTGGCAGCTCTGGCGTGCTCCCAAATTGCAAGAACTGAGGTCCACCTAGTACCTTCTGATTTCCATAGGGTCTACAACCCATGGTATGAAAGTACTAGAAGCGAAATCAGGAGCCAAGTTGCGAGACCACGTAAAATACAGATAAATCAGCAATTAGTCGATGGAAACTTGTTATCAAGTAGAGCTATCTTTGGAATTTAGATTGCACCCAGATAGCAACTAAGAGTTTCTTATTTGCGTGTAACCACAGGGGTTAGTCGAATTTTTGAAAATTTAGGAGGGTTCAGTGAATAAGGGGTATCGCGGATTTTTAACCGTCCTCAGCTTGGTGATTCTTATGTTGGGACTAGCTGTGGCCAGTGAGGTCAGCGCGCAGATTATCAGCGGAGACCTAGTCGGAACCGTTTTTGACAAGACAGGTGCAGTGGTACCGGGCGCGGCAGTCGAAACGGTCAATACGGAGACCGGCGTCAAATATACGACCAAAGCCAATGCAGGCGGCGAGTATCGTTTCAACAACTTGCCAGTGGGCACCTACAATGTTTCAGCATCTTCGACAAATTTCGCAACCACGACGATCAATGGATTCACCGTAGAACTCAACAAAACGAGCACGCTGCAGATCACGCTCGAGATCAAGGGGGCAGTCACGACCCTCGAGGTTTCGGGTGTCGCGCCGGCACTGGATACTACGAGCGCGCAGCTGTCGAGCACGTTCGAAGCGCGCGAGATCGCGGACTTGCCTTCGGCACCCAACGGCAGCGGCGTATTGAACCTTTCGCTTTTGGGCGCGGGCGTGGCCACCAGCGGTGGCGTCGGCGTTGGCTCGGGCCCATCGGTGGGCGGCCAGCGTCCCCGCAACAACAACTTCACGATTGAAGGCGTGGACAATAACAACAAGGGCATAACGGGCCCGCTGGTATTTGTTCCGAATGATGCCGTTGCGGAGTTCTCACTTTTGCAAAACCAGTTTTCGCCGGAATTTGGCCACTCCTCTGGAGGGCAGTTCAACACTGTTGTGAGGAGCGGGACGAATTCTTACCATGGTTTGGCTTACATCTATAACAACAACCGCAATTACAACGCACTCGACACGAATCAACTGCTTGAAGGCTTCAATTCTCCGCCGCGCTATGACTTCAACCGGATCGGCGGACAGGTTGGCGGTCCAATCTTGAAGAATAAACTCTTCTTTTTCGCCAACTATGAATATGACCCACTCGGACAGGCTGGCGGCGCTGGTTCGGTTTGCGCTCCAACTGCGGCGGGAATCGCCACGATCAATGCCACGCCTGGACTTTCCGCCACGAACGTTGCCCAATTCGAGAAATACGTGCCGGTTGGGACGCTGCCGAATCCGGGCTGCAAGTCAATGTCATGGGTTAGCGGCACGACAATTCCAACCGCAGGCATCGCGGTGGTGTCGCCGAGCTTCACCAATTCGAAATACCTCACCACCAGCATGGACTACAACATTTCCGCGAAAGATCAGATTCGTGGCCGCTACATTTACAACAGCGTCGTGGGCATCGACACTTCAGCGAACTTGCCGGTGTTTTTCACGCCTTTACCCAACAAGTTTCATCTGATTGCAATCAACGAGTACCACACTTTCGGCCCGAGCCTGACGAACGAATTCCGCGTGGGCTTCAACCGTTTTGCACAGATTGTTAGCGCTGGTAATTTCTCGTACCCGAACCTGGACAGCTTCCCGAACTTGGTATTCAACGACCTGAATACGTTGCAAGTCGGTCCGGACGGGAATGCACCGCAAAGCTCAATCCAGAACACGTATTCGGCTGCAGAAGCAATTACCTGGACGAAGAGCGCACACTCCCTGAAGTTCGGTTTTGAGGGACGCAAGCTCATCGCCCCGCAAACCTTCACGCAACGTTCGCGCGGTGACTATGATTATGTTCACGCACTGTCGTTCTTTCAGGACGCGGCCCCGGACTATCTCGCGGAGCGCAGTAACGGTAACCCGGTCTTCTATGGAGACCAGGTGGCGCTCTATTGGTTCGCGAATGACAACTGGCGGATTCGTCAAAATCTGACTATCAATCTTGGCATCCGCTATGAATATACGACCACGCCTTTCACCAGCAGGTCGCAGGCGCTGAACTCAGCGGCCAGCGTCCCCGGACTTATCAACTTCATAGCGCCACAGCCGGCGCCGAACAACTGGGGTCCACGCATTGGTTTCGCCTATTCGCCGGGAACGAGCGGCACGACATCTATTCGCGGGGGCGTTGGCGAGGCCTATGACGTTTTGTTCGATAACATCGGCCTGCTGGCTTTGCCCCCGGAGCTCAGTTCCACGATCGATTGCGCGCCCGTTGGAAGCTACAATTGCGCTCAACCGTTCCTTGGAAGCGGCGGCATTCTTCCGGGTACAGGTGGCATAAGGACCTTCCCAACCGTCGCCGCGCAGCGTGCGGCCACGTCGGCGTTTCTGCCTGCCCAGCTCAAGGATCCGAAATCCATCGACTGGACGCTCGGTGTACAGCACACCTTTGCCAAAGACTATACACTCGAGGTTCGCTACGTCGGGACGAAGGGTATCCACCTGCCGGCACAGATTCAGTTGAACAAGCAGCCTAGGGTAACGTCGTCTTTCAACTTGCCGACATACCTTACCCCCCCATCGCAGGCAACGCTCGATGCTTCGACGTTAACTCTAGCCCAAATCGATGCTACTAGCCCTATCGTCCCGGCGTATGCGGCGGCGGGATTTAATAGGAGCTCGATTACGTCGTATCAACCTTTTTCCTCGTCAACGTATCATGGCCTGGCCGTACAATTGAACAAGCGGCTGAGCAACGGGTTGCAGCTTGTAGGCGCCTATACCTACAGCCATCTGATCGACGACGCGACAGCAGAAGTGTTTAGCACCGTGCTGGCGCCGCGCCGTTCGCAGAATGGCTTGAATCTGCGCAACGACTATGCCAATTCGATCCTCGACCACCGGCACCGGCTGACTCTTTCGGGGATCTATGATCTTCCTTTCTTCCAGCACAGCAACGCGTTCGTGAAGAACACCATCGGGAACTGGCAAGTCGCCTCGATCTACACGTACCAGTCAGGACAGTGGGCGACCGCCCAGAGCGGAGTTGACTCGAACCAGAACGGAGACGCTGCCGGAGACCGCACGATTCTCAACGCCGCAGGCGCACCAGGAACGGGGAGCGGTGTTACCGCGCTCTGCACTAGCGGGCTTCAGGCCGCTGAGCCCGGCGCGGTCTGTGGAGAGAACGATTTCAAGACGGGTACTACCCCAGGACCCGGCAACTATGATACCCGCGCGTATGTTGTGGGTTACGGGGCGAAAAATCCAAATGCGCGGTACATCCAAGCGGGACTCGGCGCGCTTGCCAACGTGGGCCGTAACACGTTGCAGTTGCATCCCATCAACAACATCGACTTCGCCGCCTTGAAGCGCTTCACCGTCACGGAACGATTCAAGATCGAATTCCATGCACAAGCGTTTAACGTCCTCAACCATCCGCAGTATGTTGCGGGATACCTGAACGACATCGCACCGATTGGTTTCACTGGTTCACAGGTGAACGTATTGCGTCCGCAAAGCGCGGACTTCAATAAGCCGGAAACGCAGTTCGCCAGCAATGCGCGAACGCTACAACTGGCGTTGAAGATTTTCTTCTAAACTCACATTCAGCCTTTCTCTCACGATCGTGGGCGAAAATTTCCGAAGGGCGTCCTGGCTTGCCAGGGCGCCCTTCTTCTTTACCAAGAATTGATCTTGAATTCCTTCCGAAGACCGAGTTCCATTGATTCGCCCAGGATCACTTCTTGAATTTCCCGGAATTCTTGACTTGTATTCGAGGGTAGACGCGTTGATTTCAGTATTAGGCAGGCCTGAGGCGGCCAGGAGGATCGGCAGGGGCTGGCATCCCAGCGGTTTTGTTGGGCCCACTCACCATATTTGGCGATACATTGACAGGCGCCGGCTGCGGTATTCCTGCTCCAGCGTTAAGATCGAGGTGGTCCTTTCCGCACGCGGGGCAATAGCCCTTGCCTGTTTCATCGTCCCGCAAGCTAGCTAGCTCGTAGCACCCGCAGATGCAATCGCAGTAACCCGTTTCGGAGGCTGTCTTGATTGGAATGAGCGCCATTGCATGGAATCATACGGTTTCCTGTTCCTTCTGGCAAGACATAGACGCTCTCGCGCCCTTGAGTGGGTCTCATTGCTCGCGCGACTTCTCGGCGGAATACGCCTATAAGCGACGGTTGAGCTGCCCAGAACGGACGTTTTTACGAATATTCGAGAGTATAATGGTAATTATCCGAGCGGTCGCCCTGGATAGAGCTGCACTCGGCAAGTCGCACTCTTAGAAGGAGTGCATTATGGGCCTACCTGCTTTCACTAAGAGCCTCGTCCTGCGGCTCGCTGGTTTGTGCCTCCTCGCGTTACTCTGCGTCCGGCCAGCCTATACGCAGGGCGACGACACCCGAAGTCCAACCGATATCATCAACCCGAACATGGGAGTCTCGTCTTCAGCACTTGTGCTTTCGGCGTCGGGCTCAAGCGTTTTTGTAGGAGTGCGGGAGGCGTCGGGCATTCCACTCGTGCAGCCCGCAATGGTCAAACTGGTTTGTCCTCTCGCTGGCCTGGAGTTGAGCCGCCCGGCGAAAGATAGCGGCCCGATCGCTCAATTCGTGCATATTCCTGCTGGAGAGTGCAACGTCGAGGTGAGCGCCGCCGGTTACAAACCTGCTAGAGAGCACACGGAAGTGCTTCAGTCGGTGACCAACAGGATTCAATACGTTTACGTCTATCTGCATCCGGAATCAGAAAGTGCCGCGGCTGCAGCGCGGCCCCCGGTTGTTCCACTCGGACTGATCAAAGAGATGGACAAGGCCATGGAGGCCATGCAGAAGAAGCACGACGCGGATGCGCGCAAACGCCTCGACAAGGCAGCCCGCATGTCGCCGGCGAATCCGGACGTCGCGTACCTCCAAGGCATGGTGGAACTGGATCAGCGTAACTTCCCCGCGGCAGAGCAGTTTTTCCAAAAAGCAGTGAATTCTTCTCGCGCGCAAGATCGCGCCTTGCTTGAACTGGGCTATGTTCAAGTGGAGTCGAACCAACCAGCAGCGGCGGTACAAACGCTCGAGAAGGTGTTGCAGATGAACGCGGCTTCGGAGCGCGGACATTTGCTGCTGGCCAAAGCGTACATGCGGCTGCGCGAATACCCCAAAGCTCAGGAACACGCGCAGCGCGCGGCTGCCTTCAACTCGGAAAACACCGCCTCCGCGAGGACATTACTAGCGCAAATTCTGGCGGCGCAGGGAAATCGCGAAGGGGCCAAGTTTCAATTCGAAGGAGTTCTGCGCGATTATCCCAAAACGCTCTCCGCGTCCTTGGCCAGGGACTCACTCGCCAGCCTTGCAAAGACGACGCCCGAAAGTTCAACAGAGGTGGCGGTGCCGCTCGCAACCGCGAACGCCGCTCTCCTTCCTTCCGTCTCTGCCGCTTCCGTAACGCCGTGGGCTCCGCCTAGTGTGGACGCGTCGGTGCCTGGTGTGGCAGCAGACGTGACCTGTTCCGCGGACGACGTTGTCGAACACACAAGCAAAAGTACCAGCCGGCAACTTGAAAACCTCGAGAAGTTCCTGGCCACGGAGCACATTCAACACGAGGAGGTGAACGCGCGCGGCGAAGTCTCGCAAATCCGCGATAAGAATTTTTCTTACATGGTATTCATCGAGCACGCCAAGGACGGCCTTGTATTCCTCGATGAGAAACGCGACGGCGGCACGGGCACCGACTCCTTTCCCACTTCGCTCGCCACGGTTGGACTCGTCAGCCTCGGCGTAGACGTTTTTCATCCCGGCTTCGCCAAAGCACTTGACTTCAAATGCGAAGGTCTCGGCCAGTGGCGCGGCAAGGCGGCCTGGATATTGCATTTCGAACAGAAACACGATGTGAAGTCTTACCTGCGGCTTTGGGAGACGAAAACCAAGACCGTCGAGATTCCGCTTAAGGGCCGCGTGTGGGTCGCGGCGAGCAGCTATAACGTTTTGCATGTGGAATCCGACCTGCGCGAGCCGATGAAAGAATTGGAATTGATGCGCGACCATTTGGCGATCGATTACGGGCCGGTAAATTTTCAGAATGGAAAAACCGAACTTTGGCTGCCTTGGTACGCGGACATGTATCTTGAACTGCATGGCAGGCGCTATCATCACAACCATACGCTCAGCAACTTCAGTCTTTTCGCTGTCGACACGAGCGACAAGATTAATCTTCCGAAGGAAGCTCCTCCTCCAGACTAGAGCCGGAAGCAATCTCCACCGCAAGAGAAGCAGTAGATTCGTCCTCAGTGAGCGCTCAAACCGGCCGCAACATAACGGTAGGTTTGCAGTCAGTACTGCGCGAGCGCGGTACGCACCCAGGGCAGCTGGGGGCGAAGGAGTGAGTCTATAGGTTCTTCAGATGCGCCAGGCGGAACGGAGAGCCGAGGTGTTCCCGCAGATCCACCCAGTGCTGTTCCGGAATGGTCATAAACACGTCGACGACCGCGGGATCAAACTGGCTGCCGGAGCAGCGCTTAATCTCTTCGCGAGCATGCGACATCGGCAAGGCTCTGCGGTAGGGACGGTCGCTGATCATGGCATCGAGCGAATCCGCAATTGTAAAGATGCGCGCACCGAGAGGAATTTGTTCGCCCTTCAGTCCCCGGGGGTAACCCGAGCCGTCAAAAAACTCCTGGTGTGCGAGAACGATCTCTGCCGCGTCACGCAGAAACGGGATGCGAATCAGCATGTTGTAGCCGATTTCGCAGTGCTTGCGCATGATCTGCTTTTCGTCGTCGTTCAGGGGACCCGGTTTGCGCAGAATGCCATCGGGAATGGCCATCTTGCCGATATCGTGGAGGAAAGCAGCGCGCGCCAGGATGGGCAAATATAGATCCGGCACGGGCATGGCTCTGGCGATCGAGATGCAAAATGCGGTGACCCGCTGGCAATGTCCTTCCGTTTCGGCATCCTTCAAGTCCAGGGCGCTTCCCAGGGCTTCGAGCGTGTCGTCGTAGGACTGCTCGAGTTCCACGTGCTTTGCGGTGAGCTGCGCGGTGCGTTCCTCGACGAGCTGCTCCAGGTTGCGCTGATAATTGCGGTTTTCGATGATCAGCCGGCGGTGCTGCAGCGCCCGTCCAACGCCCAAGAAGAGCTGATCCTTTTCGAAGGGCTTGAGAATGTAGTCATAGGCCCCGCGGCGAATGGCTTCCAGCGCGGTGGAAATGTCGTGGATTGCCGTGACCATGATGACCGGGACTTCCGGATCGTATTGCCGCATCCATTCCAGCAACCGGATCCCATCCATCTCCGGCATGATCATATCGCTCAAGACAAGGTCGGGCGTCACTTTCTTGACATGGTCCTGCGCAACGCGGCCGTTCTGCACCGCCGTGCAGTGATAGCCCTTTGACTCGAGCATGGTCGAAACGACCTCTCGAATTGCTTCCTCATCGTCCACGACGAGTATGTTTTCCATCTCCACGTTGGTTTGCCCCCACAGGCATTATATGTGACGGCACACACAATTGGTGGCGGCCTTGCCTAGTCAGAAAATAGCGTGTTAGCGTCATTAAAGGGTTCTCACTCGGAGCCTTCTCGCCGTCCATAACAAGCTTCGGGGCAGCACGATCACCGCAGCGACGGCACTACCGCCCGGGAGGCGGGGCATCGTGTTGGCGAATCAAGGCCTGCTCGGGATCGCTTTCTTCGAAGCAACTGCCTCTATTATTTTGCTGGTTCTCTTTCTTCTTTTCCGCCGCGATCACCATGCGGACTATTTCCGTTTTTGGCTTACCGGGTGGTGCTGCCTTACTTTCTCCTCGTTGTGCGAAGTGGCGCTGCTGATTGGTCAGCTTCCGGGATTGTATCTGGCAAGCGTCTTGGCGCAGGCCGCCGCCTTGCTGCTCTTCCTGGTAGCCGTGGTGCACTGCTCATCGGGATCGGAGCAGCGAATCTGGTCTCCAGTTCCGCTGATCGGCTTGGTCCTGGCAGCCATCTACTATATCGAGCGGAGAGGCCCGCAACAGGTCGCTTCGCTGCATTGGGAAACCGCCATTTTCGAGACCGCGCTTTGCCTGCTTGCCGGCTGGATGATGTGGAGGTCGGAGTTGGCGCGCCACAGCCACGGGGCGCAGCTCCTTGCAGGGATATTCCTGATGAGCGGATTGCACGGGCTGGACCGTCCGCTCTGGCCGGATAGCCCGCTCTTCCTGTTGCGCGTGGCGTTCGACCATTTTCTGGGAATGGCCTTGGGAATCGCCATGGTGGTGGTCGTCCTCGAAGGTGCGCGCACTCGAAGCGAAGAACTGAATGACAAGATGCGTCGCCTGACGCTCTTGACAGCCGCAAGCACGCAGACACTTTCCGTTCAGGAAGTGATCGACCAGGTTCTGTCGCATCTCGTGGAAAGTCTTGGCGCCACACACGGCATCGTCCGCTTGAAACAAGGCGAAGGGAGTTCCGCGCAACTTGTGGCGCGGGCATGGGTAGGTTTTGACCAGTCGTACTTGACTCGCTATGCCCAACTCTCCGCGACGGAGCCCTGGGCACAGCGAGTGCTGAAGGGGGAGTGCCAATTCCTGGAGTCCGAAGAAGAGTGGGATCCCAAGGCTCGAAAGCGGGTCGACGAGGCTGGATTGAAGACGCTCGTCACTCTGCCCCTTCCCGGCAAGCAAGGGCCATTGGGAGTCATCGCCGTCGGTTCGACGCGCCAGAGTCGCTTTCACCCGGACGAGCTATCCTATCTTGTCAACATCGCGAACTTGCTCGGCTTGACGCTTCAGAACGTGACCTTGTTTGAACAAGTCACCGCGGTGCAGCGTCAATGGGAATACACCTTCGATTCCATTGGCGACCCGATCCTGGTCCACGATCGCGCGGGGCGCATTCTGCGCAGCAATCAGCGGCTCAGCCAACTCCTGGGCCGTGAGGGGAGCGCCCTGGTCGGACGAAGCGTCACGGAAC
>WNFR01002382.1_pt1 | contig 19618 bp, 18 predicted proteins | sample 5400221 | NCBI WGS metagenome assembly WNFR01 (sample SAMN13153357, study PRJNA577476) | soil metagenome | isolation source: 40 cm soil under Madrone tree | place: USA:California | collected 2016-06-14 | reverse complement strand
AAGCTCGGAGCGTGGTAGCGGCGTTGACCCGACAATGGCAGAAAGCTTATCGTCAGGTTGAACCGGTCTCATGAAGGCGGGATTCGGTTTGCGTTTGGAAGGTTTCTTTTTGGTTTTCGGCATAGAGGCTGATTACCGTTTCACTCGCGTAAGGGCAATACTAATTTTGGCGAAACGAAAAAAATCTTACTAAGCCATTCGGCGGACGGCCAGCGCCGCCAGATCGTCTGGCAACGCATCTTTGCCGTTTTCCGGTACCGCTTGATTTAATATACCTCTGAGCAGCGCCTCGGCGTTGGGCGCCGAGTGATCGAGCATTTTCTCCAGGCGCTCTGGGGTTAAGCGCAGTCGTTCGCCTCTTGCTGCGCCGAACAAACCGTCTGTATAAAGGAGAAAGGCGTCGCCCAAGTCAAGATCGACAATCGTTTCTGTGAATTCAGGGTGTTCGATCAAACCCAGTGGAGGGGCGACCGACGCGATCGACCCTGTGCCGCCGCCACGCCGCGCGATCAGGACCGGAGGGTGCCCTGCGCCCACGATAGTGGCGCGTCCGGTCGCGGGATCGACCGCGACACACATAGCTGTCATAAAAGAGCGTCCGCCAAAAATGCTGCGAAAATCGTTGTTCACTGCTTCCATTACCCTTGCGGGACTGTCGTGCTCGCCGCTGCCATGATGAAAAAGAAGTTTCGCCAGCGTGGTAAGCAGCGCAGCGGCGGCCCCGTGGCCGGTACCATCGGCAATCCAAAACAAGATCCGACCATCTTTCATGCGCAGCCAGCCATAGATATCGCCGCCCACTTGGATCACAGGGCGGTAACAGGCGGCGACTTCCCAGCCCGCGATGATGGGTGGCTTTTGTGGAATGAGGGACTGCTGAGTCAATTGCGCGGCAGCAAGGTCGCGCTCGAGATTCCGGCGCCATTCTTCAAGCTCGTTATTTTGCCGCTCTAATTGGCGCCGCATCGAGCGCAGCCGAAGCTGAGTCTCAATTCGCGCCCGCAACACCGCAGCGTTGACCGGCTTCGTCACAAAATCATCCGCCCCAGCTTGCAAGCAACGCACTTCGCTTTCCTCGCTTCCGTGCCCAGTCAACATGATCGCGGGAATTTGCGCGATTGCCGGATCCTTATCCGAGCGAAGGCTTTTTAGTACCTCAGCGCCGTTTAGCCCGGGCATATCGAAGTCAAGAAGAAGAAGCGAAGGTTGCTTGGCGCGGATAAGTTCTAATGCCTCGGTCCCGTCCTCGCACTCATGGCACTGGAGCCCTGCGGACGCCAGCAGTTGCGCTAGGATTTTGCGACTCACTGCGTCATCATCTACAACTAAAATCTGTGCACGCGGCGTCTTCCACATCTCTTCTTTGGATTCGGATGAAAGGCGTTTCGCCATTGTATTCTAGTCGATCTTTGCCAAACGATCGGAACCTGGGATTTGATGGAGTTGCCGCGGAAGGTCTTGGGAGACGACCGGCAAAACGTATTCAAATTCGTGTTAGCGTCGAAGACAAACTTCCGGGAAAACGATTTAGTGATTGGCAACGAGGTTCGATGCAGATACGTTTTTGCGCAGCATTCCCAGTTTATGAAATTCTCACTGTCGCTTGCCTTTCTCGTCGCCTTCTTCCTTTCCTCATGCAGTGAGGAACCGCCGCCGCAACGTACCCGTCGTCCCGTCGCGAATTATCCGCCAACGCAGACCGAAGAATATCCGCCTCAACAGCAGCCGTTCAATCCGAATGGACCCGTTCAGCCTCAGGGTGCACCCCGCGAGACGGGTGCAGCTTCCCCTGTTCCAACGGCTGCGCCCACGAAAGTAGCGAAGGGAGATTATCCATACGGAATTCCTGTTCCTGGCAAGCCTCATCTTGTGGAAAGTCCTTTTTCGCCCGGTAAATACGTGGACGTGGAAGGATTTCCTCCAGGAACGGAAGTGAAGGATCCCTACACGGACAAAATCTTTCTTGTCCCGTAATTGCGCTAACTTGCGCCAGCGCTCTCCGCGCTGGCACAAGTTAACTTGAAAAATCTTTGGATTTTGCCTTCTCTCAGGAGAGGGACGCTGGACAACTCGGTCTTATATCCGATGCTGATCTTGGCGCGCGAATGAAGCGCTCGCTCCGCCAAAAGATTTCACAATTCGTCCTATGGAACTACGGATCAAGCGGGCCCCTCGAATTGACATGGAAATTACCGTACCGGGTGATAAAAGCATTTCACATCGCGCGGTAATTATTGCGGCTTTGTCCAATGGTGTGTGTACCCTGCGTGGGTTTCTCGCGAGCGAAGATTGCATGCGCACCGTCAACGCAATGCGCGCTTTAGGTGTTAAGATCGAACAACCTGCGCCAGACAAGCTGATCGTCCACGGAAAAAAGCGTGTTCTCACACCGCCCAAAAAGGAGATCAATTGCGGAAATTCTGGGACGACGATGCGGCTTCTTGCTGGCCTGCTCTCCGGACAGACATTTGAGAGCCGCCTTGTCGGGGACGCCGGGCTCTCTCGACGCCCCATGGATCGCGTGATCGCTCCGCTTCGTCAGATGGGTGCAAACATTCTCGCGGAAGGTCCGGAGCAGACGCCGCCAATCCGCATCCGTGGCGGCTCCTTGCGGGGAATTCACTATCGGCTGCCGATTGCGAGCGCTCAGGTAAAAGGCTCATTGCTCCTAGCGGGTTTGTTTGCCAAGGGCAAAACCACTGTCGAGCAACACTCAGTCACTCGAAATCACACTGAGCTGATGCTGAATTATTTTCTCGTGCGCACAGCAAAAGATGGTGATGGCAATATCAGTGTATTCGGTGACCAGGTTCCGGAGTCACGTGATTTTAGTATTCCGGGCGATATTTCCTCCGCGGCTTTTTGGTTAGTCGCCGCCGCGGCGCAACCGCGAGGCCATCTGCTTGTGCGCGATATCGGTTTAAACGATACCCGGACGGCGTTACTCGGCGTTTTGTTGCGAATGGGCGCGCAGGTACGAGAAGCCGTCGAGGACGTAGATCAGCTTGAACCGCGCGGCGTCGTCGAGGTTACGGGTGTCGCGCTCAAAGGTACCGTGATTCAGGGTAAAGAAGTGCCGCAGCTCATTGACGAGTTGCCAATACTTGCGGTGGCAGGCGCCTTTGCAAATGGCACAACGATCATTCGCCATGCGCAGGAGTTGCGCGTCAAAGAAAGCGATCGCATTGCCGCGATCGCGCACAATTTGCGCGCCATGGGTACACAGGTAACTGAAATGAAGGATGGCCTCGAAATTCATGGTCCGGCTGCTCTACACGGGACCCGCGTAGCGAGTTTCGGCGATCATCGCATCGCGATGGCCTTTGCCATTGCGGGTCTCTTTGCCGACGGCGAAACGATTGTTCAGGATGCCGACTGCATTCGCGAATCTTATCCGGGGTTTGAAGCCGTAATCGAAGAGTTCACCAATTCGAAGCGGATGCAGATTAGCACACCGGTCATCGGTTCACTGACTCCTGCTCCAGTCGAGGAAGCCTGATCGGTAAGCAAGCGTTTACCTGCGTATTTTCGCAGGCTTGCTCTGCATCTTCCCGACACACTACTTTCAGACATGCGGAAAGATTTCCATCGCGTCGTCGCTATTGATGGTCCGGCCGCCTCCGGGAAGAGCAGCGTCGCTCGAGAGCTCGCCGGGCGACTTGGGTTCGCGTATGTGAATTCAGGTGCGATTTATCGTGCGATCACCTGGTACGTCCTTCAAAAGGCGATCGATCCTGGCGACACCGTGCTCATCGGGCAAGCTCTCGAGTCCGTTAAGATCGCTTGCCGTCTTGAGAATGATGACTCGCGCATCTTCATTGACGACGCCGATCCAACTGATCGCTTGCACGAGGACCGCGTCAATGAAGCTGTTTCCCGCGTAAGTAGGGTTCCCAGCGTCCGTGAAATTGTCGTTCGGAAAATGCGCGATTACGCGCGCAGTTACGACCTAGTTGTCGAGGGCCGTGACATCGGTTCGGTGGTTTTTCCAGACACCCCTTACAAATTTTATCTCAACGCTTCGCCCGACGTGCGCCTCCAGCGACGCGCTGCGCAGGGCCAGCGCGACGAAATCGTTGCACGCGATCTTGCCGATTCTTCACGGCTCGCCTCGCCGCTCATTGTTGCCGACGACGCGCTTGTCATCGATACCTCGGATCTCACGATCGAAGAAGTCGTTGGGAAAGTCATCGCGCAACTGAAGCTCAAAGGGCTGGCGGTTTAACGCTTTGCCGCTTTACGGCTTGAAACCATGAATTTCTACTACTGGATCGGCTACAATCTTTCGCGCCTGATCGGCCGGCTTTTTTTCCGGCTTCGCATAATTCATCCGGAACGTATGATTCAAGCCGGTCCGGTAATTCTGGCGATGAATCACCAGAGTTATCTCGATCCACCCCTTGCCGGCATTACATGCGATCGCGCGATCTATTTTCTAGCGAAGAGGACGCTCACCGATGTGCCGGTGTTAGGCTGGCTTTTGCCCAAGCTGAACGTTATCCCGGTTAATCAGGAGGGAATCGACCGCAGCGCGCTCAAGGCGTTGATTCGAGTTTTAAAGTCGGGAAACGCAGCGCTGGTTTTTCCAGAAGGTGCGCGGACGCTTGACGGCAACCTGCAGCCTGCTCAGGCGGGAGTGGGACTTGTGATCTCTAAGACGCTCGCCCCGGTCGTGCCAATGCGGATCTTTGGGGCACATGAAGCTTTGCCGCGTGGCGGCGGCGGTTTGCATTTTGTGCCAATTACCATCGTGGTTGGAGAGCCGATTTTTTTCATGGAAACCGATCTCCAATCCTCAGGCAAAGATCTATACGGACGACTTAGTCAACGCGTCATGGACGCGATCGCGGCGTTGCACTTAAATTAACCCGGTTTGCACGTGCACGCTCGACGTCGATACTTTAGGGATGAATTCACCGCAGCCGCCTTGTGACGTGCCGCCGCCACCGTCCCGAGTCCCAAAGAGCGGTGTCATGTTCATGCTGGTAATCGTTGTGACAATGGCGCTGTTGGCGCTTTACGCCAACGTCCAGCGTTTTCGACAGGGCCAAGTCGAAACCGTCATCGTGAAACCCTCAATCTCGCCATCGGCGCCGGCGCAGTGAGTTGATCTTTTGCCCCGAGATTGCTTCGCCGTCACCATCGACCACGCCGTAGCGAGCGGGAAGTTGATCACGCGCTGTGGCTAAGATCGAGCAGCAAATTTGCCTGTTGCGCGGCGAGCTCGCGGGCGTATTCGATCGTGTCGATGGAATCGACATTCTTGTCGCGCCGAATCGCTTTGATCCTGGGGAACCGTAAGGCGAGTCCACTTTTGTGCCGCGAGCTTGGCTGGATTGAATTAAACGCGACTTCGAGCACGATATCCGGTTTCACTTCTCGATAACGGCCACGATCGATAATCGTGTTTTGTTTGAAGTGCTCGGTCAACTCCGCAATCTCTGCGTCGGTCAATCCGCTGTAGGCTTTGCCGATCGGCAAAAGGTCGCCGGTGGCTTCGTCCCGCACAGCAAATGTGTAATCGCTCAGGACGTTGTTGCGTTTGCCGTGGCCAAGTTCTGCGGCGACGACCACCACATCCAGCGTGGCAAGCTCCTTCTTTAGTTTAAACCAGAACATTCCACGGGTCCCTGGTGAATAAACGCTCTCCGGATTCTTGATCATGAGGCCTTCGTTTAAGCGGCGCCGGGCCTGCTGGAAGATTTGCTCGATGTCAGCCGCGGAATGTGCTGGAAAGACCTGGGCCATCTGAAACTGCCGCGGTAGTTGTAACCCGCCGAGCCATTCGCGCCGCTCGTGCAACCGTGCTTTCAGCAAGGAGCGTCCGTTTAGCCAAAGGAGATCGAAGATAATAAATGCGACTGGCACATTTGCCGCGACACCTGCGAACAAATCCCCGCTGTCGTTCTTGCGCCCGAGCCGCTTTTGAAGGTCGAAGAACGTGAGCTTGCGACCTTGTTCGAAGGCGACAATTTCACCATCGACAATCAACTCTTGCTTGAACTTCTCCGCTTGCGCCGCCAGTTCCGGAAATTGATCAGTAATGCACCGCAAATCGCGCGAGAAAATTTCTACCCGTTCTGCGTTGCGATGAAGCTGCGCGCGGATCCCGTCAAATTTATCTTCAACGTAAACTGTAGCCGTATCTGTCGATTGCCCGTCTGCAAACCGTTGCCACACTGCTTCTGCCGTTGGCTCGGGAGTGGCAAGCATGCATTTGATCGGACGAAAGATCGACAACTCGGCGCGGTGCAATTCTCTCCGCAAAGCGAGTGCTGCGGTGGCACCGATATTGCCCAGCAGCATATTTGCTTCCTTCACCTCACCCAGCGGCACCTCGAAGGCGCGGGCGATTGCGTCTTCCACAAGGCCCTCCCGCAAACCGATGCGCAAGTCTCCCGTGAGAATCTTGACTACGTATTGGCCTTCACGCGCGGAAAGTCTTGCCAGGCGTGGTTGTAATAGCTCGGTTTTTGCAACCGGACCCCGGACTTTGTGCAACGCCTCGAAGAAATCGCGCGACTGCACGAGGGTAAATGGTTCGGGTTTGGTTCTGCCGCCGAGGGCTTCGAACGCAGTTTTCCCGGCGTCGCCGTGGCTGTGTGCGATGCGGTGAAATTCCGCATCGCTTAATTCCGCTGCGCCCAAGATTGCGCGATAAATGATAGATCCTCCCACTTGCAATGTCCGGAGGTCGCTCTGCGCAAAAGCTCTCCCGGTAAAATAAGTTGTCGCAATCGGAAGCTGATCCCGATTGAGCGCCCCTAAATAACCGGCGAGGAGCCGAATCTTTTCGAGCTTCGCCGGCGTAGCGGCAATCGCTTCCCCGACTTCAGCAAACTCACGAAACTCCGAATCGATCCGCGGTTGTGAATCTGTAGAACTACCGGAGTCGGCCACGACTCTATTAGAGGCGCGCGACACGCCTGCCACTACAGTTTCTTTTGGCAGCGCGAGATCCATTTGATTTTCTTCCGTGAGCGCCCATGCCTCAACACCGCGATCCCGCAGGTCGCGCGCGAAGTCTGCCGCGAAACCGTGAAGCGTGAATACCCGTTTCGGCTTCACAAGATCGACGTAGCGAATCAGGTCGTTGTAATCAGCGTGGTCCGAGAGAGGAAACGCAGCGTCAACTTGATAGCGATAGACTGCATTCGGGTCGACCGCCCAACCGCTGATCATGGCGACGCGTTTACGGGGAATTTTCTCAAGCATAGGCGACCGATTCGCGCTCGGCGGGCAGATCAAGACTTTTCCCTCAACGTCCTTCGCATTGTAGCGGACGTATTTGCAAAATGATTGGTCGAGTTGCTCGTAGATACAGGTCATCTGGTAAGCGGACCCGTGCAACATGGGTGTGATCCCAGCTCCGTCGAGCGAGCAAAGAAGTTCCTGCGCTTTCCCCAACGAGTAACCGAGCAGCACAGGGACTTCTCCTTCCTCGATTGTTTCGCGACAGAAAGCGACCACTTGATCGACTACATGTTCGGTTGGCGGAAATCGGTAGCGCGGCAAGCCAAAGGTCGTTTCCATGATTAATGTATCGGCTTGCCGCCATTCCGCCGGCTCGGCGGATTTGCCTGGACGGAGTTTGAAGTCGCCGGTGTAAAGCAACGTTTCTTCCTGAGTGAAAAGGAGCAGTTGCGCCGAGCCAAAGATATGACCGGCGGCTAACAGCATTAGATCGACATTGTGCACCGTTCGTCTTCCACGAAATGGTAGTACATGCTCTGTTCGTTTGCCCGGTAGTCGAGCTTTCATCAAACGCGCGGTCCGCTCCGAGACAATGATCTCATCGTGCAGGGCGATGTGATCGCTATGTGCGTGCGAGACAAAGGCAAAGCGCTTCGCGTCCCACGGGTCGAGCCACAGGTCCTGCTTCGGCAAGTAAACACCGCGGTCATAACGGATATCGATCACCGGAAAATTTATACGTGAATCCCAAGAGGGAAAAATGGTTTGGTTAAGCACACGAAAAGCGTCGTGCCATTCTTAGGTTCGGCCCCAGTTTCTTTGTTTTCTGATTTGTGTTGGTAGCTGTAGCATTGACACGCCGTATCAGAACCGGTTTTATTTGAGTCGATGAAGTTTGCCGCCGCACCGTTCGGCTTGATCCTTTTTGCCTTAACTAGTTTCAGCGTAGGCGCCGTCGAAGAGCCCAAGATTGTCGAAAAACTGACGCCGCTCCCGGTGGCGTTGAGCAAGGATTTCGAGTTTCGAAAAACGAAGCTGTTTTTTTTGAGTGAAATAACACCGAAAACGACGCAGGCGCGACAGACTACGAGTAGCCTTAAACCAGGAGCGCTCTCAGGCAACGCTGCGCCAGCCCAGAAGACGGCAACGCTTCAAGATGTGCCGATCACATTTGAGCGGCAATTCCGGCTTTTCGGCGCCGTCACGCTGCTCGATGCACGTCAACGTTGTGGAGATTATTTCGATTTCTTTTGGCGCGCCAAACGGTCGGCCGATATCACGGTGCGGTTGGAATATCGTCAGGCGAAGTTACATGAACACGTCCAGGCACAGGAGATTTCATATCGCAACGTACGCGGCACTCGTAAGACGGAATTCAAGGTTATCGGTGATGACTACTTTGATGACGGGCGTGTGATTTCCTGGCGATGCCTGTTGGTAGAGAACGGGCGAATTGTCGCGGAGAATCACTCTTACATGTGGGAGTAACGCGACCGGCTGTTTTTGATATATAGGTTTCTCGGTTTCGGATCAGTTCCTGGAACTTTCTGCGGTCTCGACGGTGGAGTGGTTCAGTTTGGAAACTGCCCGACTACCGCCGTCTTACCGGGTTTGACAGCATGCCTGTCACTCCTGTATTATTTATTGAGCAAACGTGGAGTCATCGATTCAAGTAGGGGTAAATGGTCCGACCGTATGGGTTAAAGTAGAAGGAAAGGGTAGTTTCCTTAACAGCGGCAACCTGAAAGAGTTTGCGCGCGAGATGTTGGACCGCGGTTATCGCGAGTTTGTCATTGATTTGGCGGATTGCGCCATGATGGATTCCACATTCATGGGGACAATGGCCAGCGTGGCGTTGCGCTTGAAGGAACTCGGTCGGGGTCATCTTCACGTCGTTCACTGCCGGAATCGCAGCCGGGAACTGCTCTCGGGGCTTGGCCTCGATCAAATATTCGACATTCACGCCAATGGCTCGACCGCCCCCGAATGTGAGTCACTCGAGCGTGGGTCCAGAGACGAGTCGCGAGAGAACAAGAAACAGGAGCAGGCCCAAACGATGCTGGAAGCGCACGAAGCCCTTTGCGAGGCCGCGCCGGAAAATCTCTTTCGCTTTAAGGACGTTCTCGATTACTTAAAACAAGACCTTCATCACGAGACGCCTTCGAAGTAAGCTGGCCCTTCCGTCATGTGGCCGATTCTTCTCTTCGGACTACTTTTGGTGTCCGTAGCCGGGTGGATTTTAACTGCGTATTCGCAGATCCGGCGGATTCGAGTATTGGAACGCTCTCATGAGGAAATTCAGGTCGAAGAAACTCTGGTTTTTGATTTCCTGCACGGGCTCGGCGAAGCCTTCAGCGGAACCATTCGACCTCAAGAACTGCACCGGCTCATCGTTGAAGGGGCAACCCGCATTCTCGACGCACACGGCGGCGCGCTTTATATGACCGATCGTACGGGTGGCAAGCTCACTCCAGCCTTTATCTCCAAGGGTTGCCCACCGCTGGTGGATGTTCCGCCAAATATTTTGCAACAAGCAGCCGCTACGCCCATCGCCCTTGAGAGTTATCTGCGGCTGCATTCGGTTACTCCGGGCGAGGGGTTGATCGGGCGCGTCTGGCAAACAGGACAATCCCTTTGCCTGAACGACCTCTCAGAAGTGCCGGAACTGGCGAAATTGCGAGGCAGCGCTTTTGGCGCTGCATCAGTCATGGCCGCGGCTCTCTCCTACGGGAAACAAGATCTGGGCGTGCTTGCTGTCGCCAATGGTCCCTTGGGCGCACCATTTTCGCAGGGCGATTTCGTTGTTTTTAAATCGATCGCCGAGCAGTCGGCCTTTGCCTTGTATAACGCCATTATCTACTCGATGGCGAACGAAAAGAAGCGACTCGACCACGATCTCGAAATCGCACGCGATATTCAGCGAATTTTGCTTCCCGCCGAAGCGCCGGCCATTAACGGATTTCAGATCAGCGGCCTTAATGTGCCCGCCCGCCAGGTGAGCGGCGACTATTTTGATTACATCCGGGTCGACGACGAACGGCTTGGCGTGGCGATCGCGGACGTTTCGGGCAAAGGCGTTCCCGCATCGCTTATCATGGCGATTTGCCGCAGCGTGTTGCGCGCTGAGGCGGCGCGGAATCCTTCTCCGGCCGATGTTTTGCGAAAAGTGAACCGGCAACTCTATCCCGATATCAAGGAAGACATGTTTATCAGCATGGCTTATCTGATCCTGGACCATCAACGCGATAGGGTTACGCTTGCGCGCGCCGGTCACGACGCACCGTTGCTCTACAAACGAGCATCTCAGAGTGTTACTCCGGTAAAATCGCCGGGAATGGTCGTAGGAATTGACAGCGGAAATGTGTTCGATAGGCTTACCACCGATTTCGCCGTCCCGCTCGAGCGCAATGATTGCCTGGTTCTCTACACCGACGGCGTGACCGAAGCGCTCAATACCGACGGAGATGAATTCGGTCTTGAGCGCGCAATCGAGTCGGTCCGCGCTAGCGCAACCGATGGCGCCCAGACGATTGTAAAAAAAATTATCGAGGATGTGCGCAATTTTACCGGTTCACTTCCCCAAAATGACGACATCACTTTGATTGCGATTCGCAAAACATGAGAAAGATTCCTACGGAACAAAACAAAGAAATGAAACAATCGGCATCGGCGAAACCGGTGCTTTCCTCCGCCGCGCCCCCGCACGCCACTGGCGCCGAGCAAGCCGAGGCGGAAGATGCAACGGCCAGCTTGCAAGCCGATCTCGATCGGTTTCGCGACCTGGCGCTGCGTAGCCAGGCCGATTTCGAGAATTACAAAAAGCGCGCTGCGCGCGAAAAAGAAGAGGCGATCAAATACGCGAATAGCTCGTTGCTCGAGAAGCTGGTGGCGATTGTGGATAATTTTGAGCTTGGTCTGGAAGCCGCGAAAGGGGAAGGCGAACAGTCTCCCGTTTATTCCGGGATGACTCTCGTATTGAAACAGCTCAACGATTTCCTGGCTGAAAATGGCCTGCTACCAATCGGGGCAGAGGAAAAAAAATTCGATCCGAACCTGCACGAGGCGATCGCGCATCAACCGAGCCACCTTCCGGAAGGAACGATTATCCGACAGACCCGCCGCGGTTATCGGTTCAAAGACCGTTTGCTTCGACCCTCCCAGGTGGTTGTTTCAAGCGGGCCCGCAAAATAAGTCAGGGTCCTTGCCGGTGTCTCCCATTAGTCCCATAGATCAGATAGGACTTATCAGTCACAATGGCCACGAAAAAACGCGACTACTACGAAGTTCTGGGCGTTGGACGAAACGCCTCCGAGGAAGAGGTGAAACGCGCTTACCGCAAGCTTGCGGTGAAGGTTCACCCCGACAAAAATCCGGACGACCTGCATGCGGAAGAAAAGTTCAAGGAACTCGGGGAAGCTTACGATGTCCTGATAGATCCCGATAAACGCGCGGCGTACGATCGCTTTGGCCACGCCGCGTTTGCCCAGGGCGCAGGATTTGGACGTGGTTTCCATGATCCGTTCGACATTTTCCGCGAAGTCTTTGGCGGGGGCGGAGTCGGCGGCGGAATTTTCGAGACATTCTTCGGGGGCGTCGGTCCGCGCTCGGAAGATCGCCAGCGCGGATCTGATTTGCGTTACGACATGCAGATCGAACTCGAAGAAGCGGCTGTTGGCGTCGAAAAAGAGATTGAAATCGAGAAGCTCGATACCTGCGGAAAATGTCATGGCAGTGGGGCTGAGGGGGGTTCGCGCACCATTCGCTGTCCCACCTGCGGTGGCCGTGGTCAGGTGATCAGCTCGCGCGGATTTTTTCAGGTTTCACAAACCTGTCCCCGCTGTCGCGGCGCCGGCGAAATCATTGAGAAGCCGTGTCCAAAGTGCCATGGGGAGGGACGCGTGGAAAAACTCAGCCGCGTCAAATTGAAAATCCCGGCTGGAATCAGGGAAGGAGCGCAGCTGCGTTCCTCACGCAATGGCGAGGCCGGTATCCGTGGCGCACCTCCGGGCGACCTTTATGTCGTCATTCATATTAAAGAGCACAAAATCTTTCAGCGCGAAGGAGACAATCTTTACTGTGAAGTGCCGATTCCTTTTTCGGTCGCGGCTTTGGGCGGTGAAGTGCCCGTGCCGACACTGGAAGGCAAAGCGCATCTGAAGGTGCCCGCCGGCACCCAAAGCGGGCAGGTGTTCAAGCTGCGCGGCAAAGGTATCATCCACCTCAACGGGAGGGATCGTGGCGATTTGCTCGTGCGGTTACTCGTGGAGGTGCCATCTCGTTTGAATGCGGAACAACGGCGCAAGCTTGAGGAATTCGCCGCACTTTGCGGCGAGGAAAACACGCCTTTGCGCAAAAGTTTCTTTGAACGCGCAAAAGAATTCTTCCAATAAATGGCGGAAGAAGACGAGTACAATATCGCGCCCAAATATTCCGTACCTGGCACCTAGGTACCAAATATCTTAACAATGCCTAACGGGACCGTAAAGCTGATCGAATGCCCCCGCGATGCGTGGCAGGGGCTCAAAAAACTGATCCCGACGGAAGTGAAGGCACAGTATTTGCGCGCGCTTGTCCAGGCTGGATTCAAGCATATCGATGCTGTAAGCTTTGTTTCTCCGAGGGCTGTGCCACAGATGGCCGATAGCGAAAAGGTACTGGAGCAACTCAATCCGCCCGACGATATCGAAATCATCGGTATTGTGGTGAATGAGAAAGGTGCAGAGCGCGCCATCGCAACGGAGGCCGTGACAACGCTTGGTTATCCATACTCGATTTCTGAGACGTTTCTGCGCAAAAACCAGAATCAGTCGCGCGAGGAGAGCTATAAAATTCTGAAGCGGATCAAAAAGAAGACCGACGAATCAGGACTTCACATTGTGGTCTACATTTCCATGGCCTTTGGGAATCCGTACGGCGATCCGTGGGATGAAAACGAAGTACGCGAGGCGATCGAAAAAATAGTCGAGCTCGAGATCCGATCCGTCTCGCTCGCGGACACTGTTGGTCTCGCCGCGCCCAACCTGATCGGCCGAGTGGTTCGTTCAGTGACGGCCGACTACCGCGGGTATGACATCGGCGTCCATATGCACGGCAAACGCGACGATACCTCAAACAAAGTACTTGCTGTTTACGATGCTGGTTGTCGCCGCATTGATTCGGCCATCGGTGGCCTCGGTGGGTGTCCCTTCGCACAGGATGCGCTGGTTGGGAATATTGCGACAGAGAGTGTGATCGAGGCGCTCCAAGAGCGCGGCGTGAAACTGCCGCTAGGCAAATCGCTGGAAAGTGTGCTGGCCATGAATGCGGACATTTCCTCCAAGTACGAAAGCGAAGACTGACGCAATGAAGCTTCCGGCACACTGTTTCAAAATTCCTGGCGCATTAATGTCTTTTCCGAACCCGAAGATCTGAATTCTGAAACCCGCTGACGTGCACCGCTTCTTTGTCTCGCCGGAGAATTGGAATTCTGAGGCACTCGCGTTGAGCGGGTCAGAAGCGCACCATGCTCGCGATGTCGTGCGGACAAAGCGCGGCGAGAAGGTCGTTCTTTTCAACGGATGCGGACACGAAATCACTGCTGAGATTGTCGATTTCAATGGCGATGAAATTCAATTGCGCAAATTACACGAGGCGGAAACGCCGCCGCTGCGCTGCCGAATCATTCTTGGGCAAGCAATTCCGAAGGGGAAAAACATGGAGTTGATCGTGCAGAAGGCGGTTGAGATCGGGGCGGCGGAGATTGCGCCGATCATTTCCGATCGCACGATCGTACAGGTCGATCCTGAAAGCGCCGCGCAGAAGCAGGCGAAATGGCAACAGATTGCGATTGAGGCGGCCAAGCAATGCGGGCAGAATTGGCTACCGCGCGTCCACGCGCCCTGCAGGCTCGGCGAGTTTTTCGCTGCCTCTGCGACATTCGATCTGCACTTGGTCGGTTCGCTTCAGCCCGGTGCGCAACATTTGAAAAGAATCCTCGCTGATTACTCTAGCGAACATCGACACCTTCCCGAGAGCGTCTTGATGCTTATCGGGCCGGAAGGCGACTTCACGCCTGCGGAGCTTGCGCTCGCCCGCCGCCATGAGTGCCACCCCATCACACTGGGACCGATTATCTTACGGGTGGAAACCGCCGCTATTTATTGTCTGAGCGTTCTTTCCTACGAATTGCTGATGTAGTGGCGCTTCTGCGAAGCATTGCCTTGATTTTCGGCAGGCAGCCTATTCCGCTAAATCATTCGGCGATCGCCGCTTCTTCGATGGCAGGCACTTCGTTAAAAGCCGCGGCTGGCTCAGTCTTGTCCGGCGGCGCAGGTCTGATTGACGCAATTGTAAATTGAGCCGCGCCGTGATCGTTGTTGAGGGAGATAACTTCACCAACCTTGTGCCCGAGCAACGCTTGGCCGATCGCTGTTTGGTATGAAATAATGTGCCGATCTGGATCGCCGTCCCACGCGCCTAGTATTGTATAGGTCTCCTCTTCGCCCGTATCGGAGCCGCGCAAAGTGACGATTGTGCCGATCGAAACGAGAGATGTGTCCACCTTATCAAAAGAGGTCCCTCGCGCGTTGTGTAGCATTTGTTCGAGTTCAGCTTTGCGGCGCATCAACACGCTTTGCATTTGTTTCGCTGCTTTAAATTCAAAATTTTCGCTCAGATCGCCATAGGACCTTGCGATTGCGATTTCCTTGCGGTTCTCCGGAATTTTGGTTTTGACGAGCTCTTCGTATTCACCTTTACGTTTTTCAAGGCTGCTCCACGAAACGATTAGAGACGCAGTCCTTTCTTGTGCTTGTGCGCCTGTGATCATGCTTTCCAGTCCTGGATAAACTTTGACGATTCGTCCCAGAAGCGAGCGTTTCGTCAATTCGTCAAACAATGGGCTGAGTTGAAGCCGACGCACGGCATCGCGGGCGACTCCGATATCGCCACCGGCAAACATCTTTCCAACCAACTGGCGATCCTCAGCAAGCGCGCGCTGCAACTTGCTGCCGCGACTGGGGGCATTCTGCTGTTCGCGTTCCAGTGCCGCCAAAATCGCGCCAAATAGTTCCGGATTGATCAGGTCGCTCCAGCGCTCTCGTTCGCCACATAACCAAACTAGCATCTCACTTGTGGCGGAATGTTCGCGAATACTGCGTTCGAGCATTGTTTTCACTTCTGCGTGTTGGTCCGCGGCGCTAAACACGCGTGCTATTTGCCCGATCATGCGACCGTGACTTCCCTGCATCAATTGCAAAGCACGCTCAGTCCAGCGAGGCCCGAGCACGGCAGGTAGCGCTTGCAAAACCTTTTTCTCTTTTGCCGCCGGTAATTTCGGCAAGATCGACATCAAGCGCTTCTCTTCATCAAGGATCAGTTTTGAAAGTGTTAAACCGACGTGCGTTGTGTGGAGCAGGGGAACGCGCTCGAGTAAATCGTCGCGCGCGATGATTAGCTCGAAGGCGAGCGCTGGGTGTATTTTCTGGTTGCGCGCTGCCACGTTCTCGATCGACGCGACAACCAGCTGCAGTTGTTTCTCGGATCCTTTGAGTTGCTGGTGAAATTTTAGGATTTGCTCGAGCGCTGCGATTTGCTCTTTCGGCTGCCGTGCCTTGTTGAAAGAAGCAATTAGCTCGTCAGTGTGCGACACGCCTTCGCCGCGCAGTTGGATTGAGTCGGTCTTTTTCACAGGAACCGAGAAAGCGTCGCTCGCTTTGAGCAATTTCTTCGTGGATTCCCACCAGCGTTTCCATTCTGCTTCGGTGAAAACATCGCCAATCAGCCATTCGCTGATTTGTGCGACCGTCGCCTGTCCACTGAAACTCTCGAGAATGTTGCGTACGACCGCTACGGGATCTTCCGTAGCGAGTTTTGTGATCGATTTCAGGTCGTTTGCCTTGCGAACCAGGAAATGTTCGGCCGAGAGCGACGTAAGGTTCTCCGCCGCGTACTGGACCTGCATGGGATGCGATTTCTTGCCCGCAAAGTCGATCACGATCTGATTAAGGAGAAGGTTCCACTCGGTCACGCGACCGAATCCCCAGCTCTTGTGCAAACAGAACGTGCCAGGTTTCAATTTTTCCAGCTGCGCGGCGCCTTTCGGACTAAGCTTTCCCGATTCAACAAGTTTCTCCAGCTCTTGCTCCATGCGAATCGCACAAACTACGATGAAGAATTTACTTCGCGAGAGAAAACTCTGATTTTAGGCGTTTGCGATTGCGGTAAAGCGCCCGCCGTGAAACGGTAGCGCCCCGTGACCACCAGTATTTGGTTTTGGATCGCATTTCACGTCGGCGTCTTCATCGCGCTGATTGTTGATCTTGTCAGCTTTAAGCGGCGCGATCGAGAGTTGAGCATGCGCGCTGCGGTGCAACGAAGCGTTCTATGGGTATTCCTTTCGCTTTGTTTCAGTGTGGTTGTCTGGCGGTTGAAGGGACCGCAGCAGGGCGTCGATTTTCTCACGGGCTACCTCATCGAATATTCACTGAGCGTCGATAACATCTTCGTTTTTGTGTTGATTTTTGCTTATTTTCGCGTGCCGCCGCGCGCGCAACATCGCGTCTTGGTCTGGGGAATCGTCGGGGCTCTTGTCATGCGCGGAATTATGATCTGGTGCGGTATCGCTTTGGTACAACGGTTTCATTTTGTTCTCTATCTGTTCGGCCTATTCCTTCTGATCACTGCGTTGCGAATGTTTTTCGGCAAATATGAACGGCGCGATTTCGGGGAAAGTTGGGTGATCCGGGTATGCCGCCGCGCGTTTCCGATTACGAACGAATTCTACGACGAGCACTTCACAGCGCGCGTAGATGGCCGCTGGATGCTGACCCCGCTGGCCCTGGCGCTGATCGCGATCGACATCATGGATCTCGTCTTCGCGGTCGATTCGATTCCCGCAGTCTTCGCCATCACACAGGACCCTTTTATTGTCTATACTTCAAACATTTGCGCGATCATCGGTTTGCGATCGCTCTACTTTTTGCTCGCGCGTTTGATAGATCGTTTCATCTACCTGCAAACGGGACTCGCGTTCATCCTCGGCTTCGTGGGGATCAAAATGATCGTCGCGGATTATTACCCGATTTCTAACTGGATCTCGTTGGGTGTCATTGTGCTCGTCTTGGCTGTGACGATCACAATTTCGATGATCGTGACAGAGCGCCGTGCTGCGGCCGAAAATCGAAAATAAAATCTTGCTTTCATCGTTCAAAATCTGTTTAGCTATGGGGAAGGCCTTTATGAAGAATCTAATTGTCATCGCGTTAGTCCTCGGACTTGTCGGAAGTTCATTGGCGGACATCCAGGATCCGCCGGCGAACGATTATGGGCCAACGCGGAAACTTGGTCGCGGCCTCTCCAATTTTTTCCTGGCGCCGGCTGAAATTTTTGTGACCGTTACGACAGTCAACACATATGACGGCAATGCCGCGGCGTTCGGTTATGGCATGGTGCGCGGAATCGGCCGCTCAGCGACAAGGCACGTTGCTGGCTTTCTTGAGGCTGTGCTCGCGCCGTTTCCTGCATGGCGCGAAAGTTACTACCCACTGCTGCCGAGCGATATTCCATACATTCACGCTGGCTATTCAGAATTTCCGCCTGAGCTCGGCAACGAATCGAAATATCCCTACGTGCGGAATTATTGAAAGGTAGGCGTCCTTGCCTATCATGACGGAGCGGCTTGCCGCGATCAGGAAAAGCCGGAAAGAGATCCGTCTCCTTGTGTTGACGGCGGTTGACGGCGCTCAGCCGCAACGTACAAGATACGGCGACACGCTAAGGCTGTCGAGCGATGCAATCGCGACCTTTTTCTACGCTGCCAGTAATTGGCATTTTAACAGTTGTCTATTTCATTGCCGGCAAGTTCGGATTGATGCTGGCATCTCTGCACGCTAGTGCGTCGCCGGTGTGGCCGGCAGCGGGAATTGCGCTGGCGGCATTGCTCGTGCTCGGTTACCGAGTCTGGCCTGCCATTTTTCTCGGCGCATTTTTAGTGAACGTGACGACTGCTGGCAGTGTCGCCACGTCGCTTGCCGTCGCCAGCGGCAACACGCTCGAGGCCGTCTGCGGTGCCTGGCTCGTGAATCGGCTCACCGGGGGCACAACCGTTTTCGATCGTCCGCAAGGTGTTTTTAAATTCGGACTCGCAGCGGTGGTTAGCACAGTTATCGGCCCAGCTTTTGGTGTGACCAGTCTTGCACTTGCTGGCTTCGCGGATTGGGCGAATTATGGCCCGATCTGGTTGACGTGGTGGCTGGGCGACACAACGGGCGATCTTTTGATCGCTCCATTGGTTATTCTCTGGAGCGTCAAATCAAAGCGGTACTGGAACAGGAGGGAAGCGGTTGAAGTGGGGATCCTCCTGCTAATGTTGTTCATACTTAGCGAAGTGGTCTTCGGGGGGTGGTTGCCAATCTCGGCCGGGAATTATCCGATCGGATTCATTTGCGGGCCGATTGTGATTTGGACGGCGTTTCGCTTCACCCAGCGCGAAACAGCCACGGGGATTTTTATTCTTTCAGCCATCGCGATCTGGGGCACGCTGCATGGATTCGGGCCATTCGTCAGGGGAACCGAAAACCAGTCACTGCTCGCGCTGCAATCTTGGACAGCCGTGCTCACTATTACCGCGATGGCGCTTTCCGCCGGCATGGCGGAACGCAGGCGCGCCGAGGAGGCGCTCCAGCAACAAAAGGCCGTAGTCGAAGGGGTCAACCGGACCAAAGATCAGTTCCTAGCCATGCTTTCACATGAGCTGCGCACGCCGCTCACTCCCGTAATTTCCGCGCTGGAAGGGCTCGAGTCGGAACCAGCGCAAACTGGAGAGGTCAAAAACGCGTTGGCCATGATCCGACGCAATATCGAACTTGAAACCCAACTGATTGACGACTTACTCGACTTCACGCGGATCGCGAAAGACAAATTGCAATTAAGATTTGCTCCGGTCGATGCCCATCTGGCGATTTCAAACGTGTCCGAAATCTGCCGCGCCGAAGTTGATCCGAAAAGACTTCGAGTGCATCTCAACTTGCGCGCGAACACGCACTATGTGGCTGCGGACGCCGCGAAGTTTCAACAAATCATTTGGAATCTTCTTAAAAACGCGATCAAGTTCACGCCCGAAGACGGAGAGATTGCCATCTCGTCTTCAAACCCTTCGCCCGAAGTTCTGACAATCAGCGTGCGCGATACTGGTATCGGGATGGAGCCCGAAGTCATGCAGCGGATTTTCGATCCATTCGAGCAGGGCAACCGCTCCCTTGAGCGCCGCTTTGGCGGTCTTGGTCTGGGGTTGGCCATTTCAAAATCTCTCGCGCAAGCGCATGGCGGCACTCTCACCGCTCATAGCGACGGCCGCGATCGCGGATCAACATTCCTGTTGTCGATGCAAACGACCTCGCCCGCTGAAGGATTGGGCAGCCCGGCCAGAGCAGGCGACGCGACTTCC
>WNFR01005371.1_pt1 | contig 19620 bp, 18 predicted proteins | sample 5400221 | NCBI WGS metagenome assembly WNFR01 (sample SAMN13153357, study PRJNA577476) | soil metagenome | isolation source: 40 cm soil under Madrone tree | place: USA:California | collected 2016-06-14 | reverse complement strand
TGTCGAAAACTTCAAATCGCCCTCGCGGTGTGTCCGCCGAACGCAATTCAGCCAGCGGCGCCCAGGCCTGCCCCGTCTGTGTGTCGTAGAGAACGGCGTGACGCTGGCTGAAGGTGCCGCGGCCCGAATCCTGGCCACTTAAGCGGACTCGCGTGCCCTCCAGAGCGAGCGACCCAAAAGCAAGAGCTTCAGCGAAGGCCCAGTCCATCGGCAAAGCGCCTTCGCCCATCTTCGCTCGCCGCGCCAGTTGACTCACCATCTTTGGATTCAGATTGAATCCTTCAGGCACGACTGAAATCTGACGAGCGATGTGCTTAATCAAATCCAACTTGACCGCGGTGTCGATCACCTCTGAGCCATCCAGTTCTATTACGGCGGGAAGGTGAGTGTCTGCGATCTTCTGAGTCGCAGCGATCTCTTTGGCGCGCGCCAAAGCGTCTTCGTAACGACGAATGCGTTCTTCGATCAGTTGATTCACGCCGGCTTCGTCGATCACGCCTTCGCGCACGAGCCGCTTTGCATACAAGGTTCGCACACCCGTATGGGCTTTCACGCGCTGATACATCAGCGGTTGGGTATAGCTCGGCTCGTCAGATTCGTTGTGCCCCAGGCGGCGAAATCCAACTACGTCAAGCACTACGTCCTTCTTGTATTGTTGCCGATAGCCGAGTGCGATGCGCAGAGTGCGATAGGCAGCTTCGGGATCGTCTCCGTTGATGTGAAAGATGGGCGACTGGGTCATCCGCGCGACGTCGGTGGAATAGATGGACGAGCGGCCGGCTTCCGGCGAGGTGGTGAAGCCAATCTGATTGTTGATGATGATGTGAATGGTGCCGCCCGTGCGATAGCCGCGCAACTGCGCGAGCTGCAGCGTCTCCATCACGATCCCTTGCCCGGCGAACGCGGCGTCTCCATGCAGCAGCACCGGCAGCGCATGATTCATCGCGTCCTCGCGCGCCACATCGCTTTCGGTCATCGCGTCCTGCGTCGCGCGGGTCATCCCTTCGACCACCGGATCGACGGCCTCAAGATGACTGGGATTTGGTGACAGAGTGAGTCGAACTTTTCGTCCACTGCCCGTCTCGCGTTCACCCGTAGCCCCCTGATGGTATTTCACGTCGCCCTCATCCGCCGGAAACGATGGATGCACTGAGCCTTCGAAAGCGGTGAAGATGCGTTCGCAAAAATGTCCGATGACGTTTGCCAGTACATTCAAGCGGCCGCGATGCGCCATTCCCAGCTTGATGTCTTCGACACCCAGGTCGCCGGCGCGCTCGATCAACTGATCGAGCAGGGGGATGATTGTCTCGCAGCCTTCGATTGAAAAACGTTTCTGGCCCAGAAACTTCGTGTTCAGAAAGCGTTCGAACTGTTCGGCGGAAATCAGTTTCCAGAGAATGCGTTTCTTGACTTCGACGTCGATTGGCTCGGGTTGGACGAACTCGCGCCGAATCTGCTCGCGCAGCCAAAGCTTTTCTTCCTTACTCTGAATGTGCCGGTATTCGGTGCCGACTTTGCCACAGTAGGCGCGCTGCAGAATGTCGAGGATCTCGCGCAGCGTGGCCGTCTCAGTACCAGCAAGGCCGGCTGTATAGAAAGAGCGATCGAGGTCCCAGATAGTTAGATGGTAGGTTTCAATATCCAGCTCGGGATGATAAAGCAGCGGCATCGCATGCAATGGATCGATGTCGGCGATCAAATGGCCGCGCACCCGGTAAGCATTGATCAGTTCCATGACGCGCGCCTGGCGGATCGATTGCTCGTGCATCTGATCGGCGCCCAGAAAAAGAGGATTCCGATCGACATTCCAGCGCAGAGGCGCGTGTGGAATTCCGAGATCGGAAAAGATCCCGTCGTAGAACTTGTTCTCGCCCAGGAGTAACTCGTGCACGCGAGCAAGGAATGCGCCGGATTCGGCTCCCTGAATGATCCTATGATCGTAAGTGCTGCTAATCGTGATGGCTTTACTGATGCCCAGTTGCGGCAGAATTGCGGGCGCCATCGATTGATACTCGGCTGGAGTAGAAGCGACGGTGCCAATCGTTCCGGGATTTGTGAGCGAGAGAGTGGTGCCCTGAAAATCTGCTACCTGCAACTTGCCTGTGCGCGCGCGAGCCACCACGTCGTCATAAGCGGCCAGAAATTCCGAGAAGCGAAGTTTATTTGCGTTCTTGATATTGGGAACCAGCAGAGTGCGCGAACCATCTTTCTTTTCCAAATCGATCGCGATGCCGAGGTTTACCGATTCGCGCCTGACCCGCGATGGCTGTTCGTCGATCACTTCAAAGCCGTCGTTGAGCTGGGGGAACTGATCGATCGCGCGCAGTAGAGCGTAGGCGATCAGGTGCGTATAAGAACCCTTGCGACGATCGTTTTCTTCCAGGTGACGGTTAATAATGCGGCGGTTCTCGTCGAGCAATTTAACCGGAATGCGACGCTGCGAAGTTGCGGTCGGAACTGAAAGGCTGGCCTCCATGTTCTCGACGATTTTCAGAGCGGCGCCGCGAATGGGAGTTACTTGCTTGTTTGTTTCGGCCGTCGCCGCTGTTTCGGCAACCTTCGGCGCAGCAGCCTGCGCGGGCGCGACAGCTGTCCCGTCTCGGCGGCCATCGGACTTAGCTTTGGAACCGCTCCCGTCAGCCTCGGGCAGGATCGTCGTGCGGCCTTCTCCCGGAGATAGAGACGCGCCATTGGCTTCGACGAGCTCTTCAAAATAAGTCCGCCATGATTCATCAACCTGCGCCGGATCACCGCGCCAACGCGCCAGTAAGCCCTCGACATAGGTCGCGTTGGCGCCGAAGTTTTCAGCGATAATTTCAGATAAATCGGTTCTGTTTTGCTCTTGATCCAAAGAATTTCACCTCACGCAGGGGCGGCGCGATTGCACGCGCTCACATCGATTACCGTTGGTCTTTCGTTATACCAATAGGTTAGCACCTTCCGTTTCTGTTTGCATCCGGCCTTTAGTGGCACAGACTTTCGTCTGTGACTCGGTTCATATTTTAAATACTCGTAGCCCTTAGCGGCTCAGGGCGATGAGGTCAGTACCGGGAGCGGTAGCGACCGGGTCTTAACGCTTCACATGGTACGAGATCGCATGGACGAAACCCGGTCGCTACCGCTCCCGGTACTGACCTCACTACCTCGAAGAGCCAATCACTCGAAATAGAAAGCGCCCTCTCCGATTTCAACTCGAATTAAATTCCTTCGAATGATATTGTATGCGGCCATTCATTGCTCAGTTCCGGAGGATCGAGTTCGCTCATGACTGACGAAACCCCAGAGTCCAAATCAGGCTTCAAAACCGTTCTGGTTTTTTCGATGTTGTTCGCGGTGCTGGGCGCCGTCGTCGTCTTCGCCTACTTTGCCACCTTCCGGCGGCCTATCACTACAGTCATTCTGCCGATCCTGATCTCAGCCCGGCGGGACAAGCACGCGCGCAGGAGCTGGTGCGCATGTTCGGTGACGCCGGCATCAATGCGATTTATGCGACGCAGTACAAGCGGACCCAGCAGACAGTAAAACCGCTCGCTGACAAACTGCGATTGCCGGTCAACCAGGTTAATGCGAAGAGCACAGCGGATCTATTGGCCCAAATACGCTCGCGGAATTCCGGTCAGGTCGTCTTTGTGGCGGGACACAACAACTCTGTGCCGGAAATTATCGCGGCGCTGGGTGGCCCAACCTTTCCGACTATTCCGGAAACTGAATACGATAATCTTTACATTGTCACTGTGTATCGAACCGGAAAGGCCAGGGTGCTAAAGCTCAAGTACGGAAGCCCTTTGCAGGATGCGGGAGCGGGCAAGATGCAGTAGGCAGGGTGCAGTAAGCAGTAGCCAGAGGACCGCGACTGTTGCGGGGCAGTACCCGACCGTAAGGGAGGGCTTAAACTTTGTTGAGGACATTTATGAAGAAACCAGAAAGCAAGATGCGAAAGAAATCAGGGCTAGATCGCAGATCTTTCGTCAAACTTCTCCCGGCGGCCGGGGCCGCGGGGCTGGTTGTATCCAGTTCTCCTTTGAAGGCGATCGCCCAGACGCCAACGCCCACACCAGCCCCAATGCCATCACCTCGGACGTCATCGACGCCCTTGCGCATCACCAAAGACATGATGCACAACGCCGAAAAAGTGATCGGAATCGAGTTGACGGATAAACAGGAAGAAATGGCTCTGCCCGGCGTTAATCGCTCGCTGGATAGTTTTGAAGTGGTGCGTAAGATGGATGTGCCGCTCGATACTGAGCCGGCCATCGTCTTTCATCCCGCGCTGCCCGGATTTCATATCAAGCGCGCCGCCGCGAAAACCAAATTCAGATTCGCCAAGCATGAACCAGTGCAGTTCAAGTCGGTTGATGACCTCGCATTTGCGACGGTGCCGCAACTGGCTGAGTTAATCAGAGCAAAGAAAGTTTCTTCGATTGAATTGACAAAGATGTATCTGGGACGGCTGAAGCGCTACGGCCCTAAACTTCTGTGCGTCGTCACGCTTACCGAAGACCTGGCGATGAAGCAGGCGCAGGATGCCGACAACGATCTGAAGCATGGCAAGTATCACGGTCCCTTGCACGGCATTCCCTGGGGGGCGAAGGATCTCTTTGCCACAAAGGGAATCAAGACGACCTGGGGAGCAGAGCCTTATCGCGATCAAATGATCGACTATGACGCTACCGTAGTTGAGCGTCTGCGTAACGCCGGCGCCGTGCTGGTCGCAAAGCTTTCCATGGGTGCGCTGGCCCAGGGCCCGAAGTGGTTTGGCGGGGTCACGCGCAATCCCTGGGCGCCGGATGAAGACCGCACCGGTTCGAGCGGTTCGTCAGCGGGCCCGGCCTCGGCCACATCCGCGGGTCTGGTTGGATTTGCAATCGGCACAGAGACGCTCGGGTCGATCGTCTCGCCTTCTTCGACCTGCGGCGTTACTGGTTTGAGACCGACGTATGGCCGCGTCAGTCGTTTCGGAGCGATGGGTTTGAGCTGGACCATGGACAAGATTGGTCCCATCGGTCGCGGCGTCGAAGATTGCGCGGCGGCCCTGGATGCTCTCTACGGTCCCGATGAACGAGATCTAACCGTGGGCGATACGCCATTCAATTGGGCGCCCGACGTTCCGTTGAGCAGCCTGCGCGTCGGCTATTTGAAGACGGAGTTCGACAGCGCCGGTTTTCAACCGCAGACCGAACAGCAGCGGCTGCAACTTGAACAACGCAACGCGATGTACAAGGAAGCACTGGCGGCTTTGGAGAGCGCCGGCGTGAAAATGACTCCGATCGAATTGCCAAAATTCCCGACGCAAAACATTCGTTACATTCTTACAGCTGAAGCAGCCACTGCTTTCGATGACATCACCCGCGACGGCCGAGTCAATCAGCTCTCTGGTCAGGATCCCGGCGACTGGCCCAACACGTTCCGCACTTCGCGTTTCATTCCAGCGGTTGAATATTTGCGAGCGCAACGCGCACGCGTGTTGTTGATGCGCGAGATGGACAAGTTAATGTCTCAGTGGGACGTCTTTGTTTCGCCCGCGCCGGGCAGCGCCAGCTTGACGATTACGAATCTGACCGGCCAGCCGGCGGTTTGCGTACCCTGCGGCTTCGTCAACAAATTGCCGCGAGCAATCATGTTCACCGGCGGCTTATACGACGAAGCCGCGCCTCTGCGCGTCGCTCTGGCGTTCGAGCAGGCGACGAAGTGGCACACGATGCATCCGAAAGTTGATTGGGCGTGAGTAGGCTATTCACGCGCCAGCCGTAGCATGATATGTTATTGACCTAAGTCTTGAGGTCACCAATGATAACCCGAGTCTACATCGACAACTTCCGGTGCTTCACCAACTTTGAGGTTCGGCCAGACCGCATGAATCTCTTGATTGGCAGCAACGGTGCGGGCAAGTCGACGTTTGTAGAGGCGCTTCATAGCATGGTCGGTGTAGCGGTCCTAGGGAATGCGGTTGATGAGGAGTTTTCACGAAATACCCTGACGCGCTGGGATTCCAGACAAGTGCAACGACTAGAATTTGACGTTACCGGGAATGGTGACACATATCAATATGTGATCGAGCTTTTTCACGATCCAGTTCGTGAGACAGTAACTCTGGAGCGGGAAATTGTTAAGTATGGATCACGAACGATCTTTCTTTTCGACAAAGGGATGGTGTCGCTTCACAATAATGAGGGTGTAAGTAAGACTCAGTTCGCCTTTCGCGGAGCGCGTTCTTTCCTGCCGCAACTGGAGGCGCGGCCGGAAAACACCGTTCTCACTTGGTTCCTTGATTTCCTGCGGCGTATCTGGCTCCTCAAATTGGATCCCGCTAACATTAAGCCGGAAAGCCGGCTTGAATCGGATACACTCGACTCAGACGCGTCCAATTTTTCTGCTTGGTACCGCCATCTCTCACAAGAACGGACCGAGGATCTCCCGAAGCTATTTAAGCGACTCGGGCGAACACTACCCGGATTTCGTTCGCTGAAAACCGTGAGCACCGGAAAGGGTGGGCAAAAGCGCGAACTCGTTGCGGTTTTTGGCTTTGCAGATTCCAAGTACGAAATCGATTTCGAAGAACTATCAGACGGCGAACGTGCCACGATCATTCTTTATTGCATTCTCACCGATGCGGAAGGCCAACGAAGGGTCCTTCTTCTTGACGAACCGGAGAACTTTGTCGGACTTCAGCTCATTCAGCCTTGGCTCGTCGAGCTTGTGGATGCGATGAGGGATGAAGGGCAGTTATTCTTGATCTCCCACCATCCCGAAGTTATCGATTACCTTGCGGCTGATCGGTCCTTGCTGTTTGAGCGTTTAAACGGCGGTCCAACTCGCGTGCGGTCAAACCCTTTTGATTCTAGTGAAGGGCTCAAAGCATCGGAGCTTGTGACGCGAGGACTCCTGGATGCCGAGTGATCGCGCACAGTTGCGGGGTACCATTTTGTCTGAGGATCGCCGAACTGAGAGGTTTTTAAGGGAATTACTTGGTCGTCTTGGCTTCCATATCCACAAGTTCAACTTTAGAACCGCACCGTCAGGCAGAGGGGACGCAGTTGCTTGGGTCCGCGCACAATATCCGTCTGAAGTAAAGTTGCTGAGACGCAAAAGACATCAACACCTCTCCTTGATCGCAGCGCGCGACGGGGACAACATCGGTTTTCTATCAAGGAAGGGCGATCTTGATCGTGCGTTGGGCGAGGCAGGGTTAGATCGTCGTGATAGAGACGAACTTATCGTGACTCTTGTCCCCACATGGAGCATCGAGACATGGCTTCTCGCGCTTCTCGGCGTCGGTTCAGTTGACGAAACATCGAGCCATAAGGTCGCCTTCGAGCGGCAGTATGGGGGCAACAAGGAAGGCCAGGCTCTACGCGATGCCGCAATTGCGTGGGATGGCCTGCGCCGCCGGGTAGCAGCGCTGCGTTGGGAGAACGAACCGGAGCGGAATTTGTCCGTTCCGTCACTCGCGGATAGTAGAATAGAAATGCGTCGAATCGGAGTCGCTTGATCTTCCTTAGCACGAGACGAAACGCTCTTGGTTTGATTGCTCTTTCATTTGTCCTTTGCCAGTTAATGCTCACGTCGCCCCTTCACTAAGCGGCTTGAGTCGATCATATTCCTGACGATTGGCTTGCCACGCGTCCCAAATATCCACTCCTTCTTGCAGCCGCAGCCAGAACTCAGGAGTTGTCTTGAAGACGCGGGCGAGGCGGTGCGCCAAATCCGGGGTTACGGCGCGACGCTCGTTAAGAAGTGCGTTAATTCCGCGTGGCGGTACGCCGAGTCGGCGGCCAACTCGGACGGCGTCAATTCTGCGGCAGGCAGTGTCTCCTCGCGCAGTAACTCGCCAGGATGGGTCGGTCTTCTTTTCGCTTTAGACTTCATTATCGTTCTCTAAGAAGGAGGGGGAGCAACTAGGTTCCCCGTCCTGCTCTCATTAGCACCGTCGCTTTAGCGCGGTGAATGGAAAACCGTTTGAAACGGTTTCCATTGCGAAACAAAACCACTAGTCACCGGGCTAAAGCCACGGTGCTAATGAGAAAGAACCGCTAGGATTCAACACTGAACCGCCGAGGGATGCTTCTATACGCTTTTCAGCGTAGCGCGAAATTAACTGCTCAGCAATCCAACGATCGACGCTAGAATCGCGTGAGCTGTTACCGCTCCTTCAGCGGGTTTCTCAGCGTCAGGTTCAACTCAACCGGCACGACGCGCTTGAAACTCAAAAGGCCCTTCTTGAATTTGCCAAAGACGTAAACGCGGCCGGTCACGGGCCAGGTCTCTTTCGAGTCGCTCCAATCACCGAGCGCGGCCAGCATGGCGCTGGGCAGATAAATGTAAAAGCGCAGCGGTTCGCGCAAGATCAGCGGTTGCTTGTTGGGCAGATCGAAGACGCGATGATATTCGTCAATGTTGACCGACGTGCCGTTGACGATCATGTCTTCGAAGACGAGAAAGTCGACGTGCCCGCTCTGTTTGACCGGCGAGACGACGATTGGGACTTCAAAGGTAATGCCCAACGGGGTGACGCGCGCGAGTTGTGGCTTCCCCAGTTGAATCAGCTCGTCAACATCCCCTTCAGAGTTTGCCGCGCTGTTGGATTGATCGGCCCCATCGCTTCGGTTCTGCCTGTCTTTGCCGGAGTTTTGGCCTTTTGTTTCCGGCTTTTTGATTTCAACGACCGTACGCTCAACTTTGTAGCCGCGGATTTCTTTTGGGTAGGTCGAGGTCTGGGGCGAGACCGTCGCTACGTCACCAATCAACGTCAGGATCACAATTACGATTACAAGCTTTGTTCGGCTTTTATTTTGCATCGATTCAGTCGCATATTGCGGACACAGTCCGGCTCAAGTTGAGCGGCGCTTTAGTGACGATGTGACGCCTACGGAGCCGGCTGCTGCTCAACTCGTAAAGACGATGTCCTGATCAGCTCTTCGATATCCAGCATCAGGACAATGTGGCCGTCGAAAAGCTCAGCAGCGCCACAAACGCCTGCCCAACGCGAGGCGTGCCGGCCCAGACTGCGCACTAAGGTTTCCTGATGTCCCTTAACACTGTCGACGACCAGCGCGTAGCGGCTCTGGTCTTGATCGTTCTTTTTATTTACCGCCACACCTGCGCCATTGCTTTGAGCTCGCCACACAATCGTGGTTCCTTCCGCATGGAATTCGCTCTGCCCAAGTAATGAGCTGAGATGAAGGACCGGCAAAGGCTCTCCCCGAAATTCTAAGCGCCCGTCACGTTTAGTCACTTCGCCTTCAGTGACGCCGGCCGACTCGATCGCGTAAAGCTGATCACCGGATTGCACCAATAGACACTGCACCAGCGCCAGCGTTGCCGGCATGATCATCGCGAACGTAGTCCCCACTCCGATCTCGGTCGCCACTCGCACTTCGCCACCGGCTTGTTCCATGGCGCGATCAACTACGTCGAGCCCGATGCCACGTCCTGATAATTCCGAGAGCCTGTTGCTGGTTGAAAAACCGGGTCGAAAAATCAGGCGCAGGCATTGGTCCGCCGATAGATCCGACGCCTTGGGCGTGATCCCCTGGGCTGTTGCCGCGGCCGCAATTCGATTCCAATCGATGCCGCGGCCGTCATCGGTCACCGTGATATGAATGCGGCTGCCCTCGTTGAAAGCTGAAAGCCGTATGAGTCCCACCGCGCTCTTTCCGGCGGCCTCTCGTTCGGCCGGACTTTCTATGCCATGAGTGACCGCGTTACGCACCAGATGCAATAGCGGATCAGCGATCGTGTCAGCCAGCGATTTGTCGATGCCTACATCGCCACCGGCGATTTCAAAGTCGACTTGTTTTTTCAGACGGCGCGCCGCGATACGCCCGCCGCGCGAGGCGGCGCGTCCCAGCACTTCTCCGGCCGGCACCAGGCGCAACTTGAGCAGCCGTTCTTCCAGTTCGACAAACCGCCGGCGCAAATGTCTGGTGGCAGTTTCGAAGGGCAGCCTGTCGCCGGATGCGTTCAGTGAAGCCAGAGCGTTTGTCGAATAACGAAACAGTTCACTGGCCCCTGAGATCAATTCATCCAGTTGGCGTAAGTCGACGCGAACCGTCTCCGTGCTATCGGTGGGTGGTTGAACGGCCGGCAAGGCATCAGCGGAAACCTTCGTGCCGGCGATAGTTGAGCCGGTCCGAAGCTCTGTGATTTCGATTCGGCCAAGCACACTCGCCTGTCGCAGAATGTCGCCAGGCACCAGCTCAGCCGCATAGAGCAACCTGAAGTTGATTTCGTCCTCAGTCGAGGGTTCCCCGGGACCAGTGGAAATTATTTCGCCACTTTGACCCAAGAGCCTATTAAGTTCGCGAAAGTTCTGATCGAAAGTCTCGAGCCCGAAAGCAGCCGAGACAATGAAAAGCTTTGCTCCTTCGCGCACCGCTTCCCGCGTGTGCTGAAGATCGTATTCACTCAGCGAGCGGGCAATCTCAGGCGGCAAGGTTGAGCGCAAGCCGCCGGCTATGGCGCCTTGCTTCTTACTCTGCGCCGCCAGCGCCGCGAGCCGTTTGATGACCGCAGCAGCGCTGGGGCTGGTGTCTTCACTGGGCTCTGATTCCAAAGCGCGCGCGATCGCGTCAGTGCCGTCTTCGAATGCGTCGAGCACCGCATCGGTAATCTCAACACGTCCCAGTCGCACGCCGTCGAGTACTCCTTCGAAGTCGTGGGCGATTCGGCCCACAACTCCCAGGCCGAACGAACCGGCCGACCCTTTCAGCGTGTGCACGCGGCGAAAAATTCGCGCCGCCAGCTCGCGACGTTGACGACCCTGCGAACGTGCGCTGCGCAGTTGCTCGAGATCGCTATAAAGCTTTTCGATTAATTCGCGCGCGTCGCTAATAAACTGGTTTTGCTCTTCGTCCATGCCGAAAGCAGTTTAGCTCAAGTGCGTCATTACTGTCTTAGTCAAAGCGCCCTCTAAGCGCGGCTTTGCCGCCTGATGTGCGGAAAGGCTCTGCCTTTCCGATCAGGATCTACTAACCTTGAAGAGGCTGGGCCTCTTCTCTTCACATGAGATCGTGATTGTCTTCGGGAAATCGTGTGCGTGTTGAGGCGAAGCCTCAAAATCAAAGAAACCGCTCAAGGGAAAGGCTGAGCCTTTCCGCACATCAGGCGGCAAAGCCGCGACGGATCGAGCCTATAGGTGGGACTTCGTCGGCTTTGCTTCAAGAAACTAACTATGGCCGATCAGCATCAGCAGGTGAATCATCAGCTTCGGTCTCTTCGTTCGCTACAGTATCAGTTTCAGGCGACTCCTGATCGAGATCGCGCTTGATGGCGTCGAGGATCCCGTTAATGAACTGCGTTGCTTCGTAGGTCGAAAAGCGGCGAGCGATTTCCAGCGCCTCGTTTATGGTAACGGTGTGTGGGGTAGGTTCCTTTAGAAACTCGTATACTGCCAGTCGCAGGACGTTACGATCGACCAGCGCCATCCGCGTGATCCGCCAGTGTTCAGCGCGCGAGCGAATCCGCTCGTCGACCTCTTCCAGATTAGCCAGTGTACCCAGGGCCAGCCGCGTGGCGAACTCCTGAGCTCCTGGTTCCAACTCGCCATCGGCCAACTCAGACCAGAAGGTGCGCACGAGTTCATCCCCGCGCGTTCCGGAAGCATCAGCCGCAAAGAGCATTTGCAAGGCGCATTCGCGCGCCTTACGACGCGAACCCATAATTTCTAAAGGAGCGCAGGCATCCTTGCCTGCGGTTCGCCGGCATCGTGCCGGCAATTAGCCACGCGCTAATGCGCGCGGTTCTTTTCCAAAAGCCTTCCGGTAAAGATTAACCAGATCCACTGCTGCTGTCGCCGCCTCGAAACCCTTGTTGTCCTGCTTTACGCCGGCGCGATCGATTGCCTGGTTCACATTGTCGGCTGTGATAATACCAAACAGCAAAGGCACGCCGGTCCTCATTCCCGCTTCGCCGATGCCCCGAGCCACCTCACCCGAGATGTATTCAAAGTGCGGTGTCTCGCCGCGGATGATCGCACCGAGGCAAATCACGGCGTCGAACTTTTCCGATTCTGCAGCCTTCAACGCGCAGAGGGGAATCTCAAACGAACCTGGCACGCGAAAGATCTCGACGGAATTCTTATCGACCGATGATTCCGCCAAAGCCTCGAGCGCGCCTTCAATCAGTCGTGACACGAGCGAATCATTCCAACGGCTGGCGACGATCGCGAAGCGAAAGCCGCTGCCGCTGGCCCGGTCCGGCCCCGGCGCCGATTTCACCAGTTGATTGTCATTATATGAAGGCGTCGACAAAGCACTTGGAGTATAGGTGAAGCGTCAGAACAGTGACAAGGTGCGCGTCATTTGGGTAGCGGCTTAATCCGAAATTCTCTGCGCTCCTTGCGTACTCAGCGCCTTTTGCGGCGAATGTATTTAAAGGTCTGTTCACCGGCGCAAAGCAGAGATCGCCGGCATTGCGCGGAGATTGACCTTCTCAGCGTTGAAGCCGATACCAGTGTATGATCAGCGCCGGTTTGATTTCATCAGATGATGAGGAGCGATTCAGAGTGCTTACCAAAAACTGCAAAGAGTTTTTACCGGCTGCACTGGCCCTATTGTTAATAGTGAGCCTGGCTGCAGCTCAGTCACGGAAGACTACGATGGTCTTTGCCGTCTCGGCAGAGCCAGGCGCGGGATCGATGGATGCCGTCGTCATGATTGACGGCAAGCAATTGCGGGTTCCATTTAGCGACGAACAGAAAGACAGACAGAAGCGAATTGCGGAAGAATACTTCGCTGCCGGCCGGAAGTATCGTCTGATCTTCGGCGGAGGTGAAGCCGGATCAGTGACCGTGAAAAAGTGGAGCGAAGGATGCAACAGCGTGCACGCCGAAGTAACGCCGTCAACTTCCGTTCACCTGGGCGGTGAGGTTAGAGCTTTGGCGACGAACTCTGACACGCTGGGGAAACATGCTAACGCGCGCCGCGCGCCGACTGAAACAGAACGCGCCGCCGTGATGATTTTGGTCAAGAGCATCTACAAACAAAACCGCACGCCCGCTAATTTAATCTCGGCTATCAAGGTCACAAATCTGACCGCTACCGACCTCGATGGCGATGGCAAATATGAGTTAATCGGCAGCTTCACGTCGGCAGCGAAAAACAAATTCGAGCGCGATCTGTTTCTGATTGCCAGGTCGCAGGGCGCCGCGATGCGCGCCGACCTGGCGAAGTTTCAGGCTTACCAGCCGCCGCCTGAAGGGTTCCTGCACAGCATCGATTTTATTGATCAGCTGGATCTGGATGGCAACGGTACGGGCGAAGTCTTTGTCGTTCAGGGCGGATTTGACGGCTACGCATACTTGATCTTCAAGAAGGTGGCCGGCCGCTGGCGCCAGGTCTATGACATGATGGGCGACGCGTGTTAATCACAATCGGCAATTCGGGGCAGTGGCCCGACCGTGAGGGAAGGGCGTACTAGTTGTTTCAGATATCTCCAATGGAGCATCAACATGTTCGCTTATGCGAGCGGTGCCGTGCCACGCCCTCCCTCACGGTCGGGCTACTGCCCCGAATGCTAACCGGCTCAATTCCTTCGATCACGCCTCGGCTGTTGCAGGTGGTTCGCCTGAAAGTGTTTTGCTTTTCTTTCGCAGTATCAACGCCGAGATCAGCGTAATGATCAATCCGACTGGAAATGGCTCGGTGAATGTCATGGCCGCATTGATGAAGGGGTTGTCTAAATACTTCAACTGATTGAGCTCCGTTTGGATCACTTCCGGGCTGGCGCCTGAACTCTTTACGTGCGCGACGCACATGGTCATGAACCTCTCACCAAAGCTGGGAATACCGAAGTACATGATCTCCCATGTGACTACGTACAAAACGGATGAGATGAGGGTGATGAGAATGCCTACGGCAAAGGCGCGCCCGAACGTGATTGTCCCGCCGTCAATGTTCTCGCGATAGGAGCGGATGCCGAAGAACACCAGCATGAACGACAAGACCATCGTCGTATAGCCGATGAACATGCTATGCGATTGCAGCCAGGCCGAATCCGTGAAAGGGAGGGTGGCGAACATCATTACTGCCATGATGCCGCCCGAAATCAGCCCGAAAGTCAGAACAGTCTTTTTCATCGTTTGATTCTCCTGATAAGTTTTCAAATTCCGGGCGTAAACATAGCCGTGGCGGCTCGGCTTGTCGTCATACTTTCGGGTGAATTTGCGGTTTTATGTATGAATCATCCCTTTGGGTGACCTCAAAACGGAATGGAGCGCAGACATCCTGTCCGCCTGAGCGCGCAGCGCGAACCAACCCTGGAAAGACTCTCCTTTAAGAACTGAGCGGGCTGCGCCCGCTGGCGGACAGGATGTCCGCGCTCCGTTTTGGGAGTGTGCTATGGAATCAATCCAAACTCCTTCCCCAACTGCACTGCCTGCGTTCTGCGTTTGGCGCTGAGCTTGTCGAACAAACGGCTGGAGTGCGTCTTGACGGTGTTCTCGCTGACAAAAAGTCTTTCGGCTATCTCGCGATTGCTTAGGCCGTTGGCGATCAACTCGAGAATCTCGAGCTCACGTCGAGTGATACCGAGTTCCCGCAATCTCAGCTCATTCAAAATGAAGGAAGAGGACGTGGGAAGCAGAACTTCCTTTATCACGACCGTTTCTTTGGTTTTAGTCAATTTAAGCCCGAGCCAGATCCCCAGCCCCGCAAACAGCAAGGCGATCAGACCGCCGTAGATTTCGATTGAGTGCTCGACGACAAGGAACCGATACTCGACCAGCTTTAACAATAGGATCAGCGCGCCGCCGCAGAGACCATAGATAAGGATGTGTTTCTTCATCCCGAAGATCTCCCGGCGGCCAGGGCAACGGATCATTACCACGCGGCTTTGGCGAGGTATTTGAGAACGTGCTTGATGGAAATGACGCTGTAAGACCGGTCGGCCTTCCGGATCGGAATGTGCCGGTACCGGCCCATCGACATTTTGTTGACAGCTGTGGCCACCGAATCGGTTTCGCTCAGGATTTCAGGATTCACGCTCATCAATTCGCTGACGGCGGTCTGGCTGGGTCTGGCGGCTGGGCCGGTCAGCTTGTTGAGCAGGTCACGCTCGGTGAAGATGCCGACAAGATTTCCGTTTTCAATCACCAGCGCGCAACCCAGTCCGGCGGCTTTCATTTTCTTGATAACGTCCAGTGCGAGAGCGTCGGCTGAAACGGTGAGTAACTCCTGATCGAGATGGCTGATGTCATTTTCCATCACCGAACTGGCCGGGCCTTCGCGGCCGGACTGAGGCACGTCGAGGTTGAGGAGCGAGGTCACGCACTCTTCACAGCGGTCCGCGCCTTCGATGTTGTCATGACCACAGGAGGGACAAATCATTGTCGATTTCCAATTGTTGATTGCCGATTTGAGATTGCTGGTACTGCCTTAGCCAATTCAAAGCCGAAAACCAAACTCACTGCTTAAGGCTCGAATTTCAATCGGCAATCGGCAATCAAGAATCGGCAATGTGTCTATTCCACCGTCCACATATCACCGGTATAAATCAGCTTTTCCAGCGTCCCCGGACCCGACTTGGCGATCGCCGTGTCGATCTGTTCGCTCAGCATCTGATCGTAGCTGGGCCGTTCGACCGCGCGAAATACACCGACCGGCTGGGGAAAGTCAGGCTGTTCCATGCGCGCCAGCATGAAGGCGACGGAAGGATCCTGAAGATTTATGTCATGAACCAGGATGTCGGCTTCCGTGATTCCATCTTCGCCGATTGTTACGACTTCAGGATGCGCCCCATTCATGCGAATCCCCTGGTTTCGATCCTTGCCGAAGATCATTGGCTTGCCGTGTTCCAGGTACAGCACCCGGTCCTGTCGCACGCTGCGCTCGGCAAAATAATCGAAGGCGTGATCATTAAAGATGTTGCAGTTTTGATAGACTTCAAGAAACGACACGCCTTTATGCCTGGCTGCGGCTTCGACCATCACACCCAGGTGTTTTACGTCGATGTCGATTGAACGCGCCACGAAAGTAGCTTCGCTTGCAATCGCCAGGGACAGTGGATTAATCGGATAGTCGATCACGCCCATGGGCGTTGATTTGGTGCGCTGGCCAAACACGCTGGTCGGGCTGTACTGTCCTTTGGTTAAACCGTAGATGCGGTTATTGAAGAGAATGTAATTGATGTCGAGGTTGCGCCTGAGCACGTGCATGAAATGGTTGCCACCGATCGAAAGCGCGTCGCCGTCGCCAGTAATCACCCACACGCTCAGATCGGGATTCGCTGATTTGATTCCGGTCGCAATCGCCGGGGCCCGCCTCCGGCATTACCTTTTGCACGTTGTTTAAGATGGCGTAGTCGCCGCAGCCTGGACACCACCGCACTTCCTGATTCGAGACGAAATCTTTTTTCGTCAACTGTCCCGGCGGCGGGGCCGCGCCGAAAACTGCCGCGCCGCCTTCGCTTTCTGCTGAAACAGAGGCGTCGTGCGTTGCGTTGTGGCCGTTGCCGCCTGAACCGTTACCTTGCGTGCTCATATTTATTCCTCTACATCATTCCTGCTGCCGCGTCGGACAGCTTCCAATAATTTCAAAAACTCTTCCCGGACATAGGGACTCAATTTATCAGCGAACTCACTCGAGAGACGGCGTATTTTGACTAGTTCCTGAACGTCGGCGAAATCCTTTAAGCGATCCGGCGCCGTCATGCCGGAAGCAAGTTTCAATTCAATCAACTTCTCGAGCGTCGGAAACTTCACGCCGTCAATTTCAACAGAACTCTCGGAAGGCTCTGGAAAACTCACGGGCTTTGGTTTGCCGTCGCCCGGATATTCGCCGGACGAGATGAACTCGACAGGAGTCCCATCTCGAGTTGAGCGCAGCCATTTCCTGGCTCCCTGAAATGCCGGAGCGTAGCCAGGTCCGATGAGTTCGCTATGAAAACGATCGATCCCGTGCTGGTCCAAAATAAGATCGATACCCTCCGTGAATCGAGGATAACCGTAAGCCATCAAAGCGATCGCACCAATCACGAGATAATCGATGTCGTGCTCATTTAAGTCCGCGATCAAGCGTGCCAGAGCATTGTTGATATTCCCCTTGCCCATGAAATAACGCTGCCCTTCAGCGTAGGTCTGCAGAACTGACCGTGTCTCGATGTTGGTCATTTCATCACCCGAAAATCTCAGCTACATTCATCTGAAAGCCGGGCACCACTTCACCGCCGTCAAGCTTGTCTTTCGCGGTAAGCGTGACGATGTCCGTGAGCGATCGATAGACAGTTACGGTATGCAGCTTCGGGCTCACAACCCAAACCATGCGGGCGCCGCCTTCGAGCCACTCAGCAACTTTATCTTCGACTTCATTCACCGTATCGCCGGGACTGACAACTTCGACTGCGAGATCTGGCGCGCCAACTCGATAACCCTTAATTCCCGGTGTTTGTTTAATTCTTTCCATGCGGACAAAGGCGATGTCCGGGGCGCGCACCGTATCCGGATTGGTCCTGATTAGGAATCCGGTCTCTGCCAGGTAAAGCTTGCCAAGCTTGTTCTTCTTGACGTGGGAGCCAAGCGGAATAGCCAGTTCCATTCCTACTTGTCCGTGTTCATCTCCGGCAGGCGACATACGTCTCAACTCTCCTTCGACCAGTTCGTAGCGATGGCCATCATCCGGCATCGCCAGCAACTCATCGGCGGTAATCGATTTTGTAAGAGTGGCGCTCATATCACCTTTCGCGCTGCGCGCTCAATGCGGGCAGGATGCCCGCGCTGGGTTCACAAATACTCCTCGACCTTTTGGACGATCTCGCGAATTTGGAACGGCCGGCCTTTCACTTTCGAGAAGGCCACGGCGTCGATCAAGTACTTGGCCCGAATCATCGTGCACAGTTGGCCGAGATTCATCTCCGGAATGATCACGGTTTCAAAACCAGCCAGGACTTCACCAAGGTTTTTCGGGAAGGGATTCAGGTGCCGCAGATGTGCGCTGGAAACTGGCTTGCCTTCGCCTTGCATTCTCTCGACCGCCGAAGTGATCGAGCCGTAAGTCGATCCCCATCCCAACACCAGCACCTTTCCAGTCTTCTCTCCGAAGATTTCCACGGGCGGAATATCGGCCGCCGCGCGATCGACCTTCTCCTGACGGAGACGGACCATCAAATGGTGGTTTTCGGGATCGTAGTTCACGTTGCCGGTGATGTGCTGCTTCTCAATACCTCCGATGCGATGCTCCAGTCCCGGCGTGCCGGGCAATGCCCACGGCCGCGCGAGCGTGGCTTCGTCGCGCGCATAAGGCATGAAGTTAGTCGGATCGGTAACGAACCGAACATCGATCTTTGGTAGTTTATCAATCTCAGGCAACGCCCAGGGTTCGGCGCCGTTGGCGAGATAGCCGTCTGAAAGATAAAAGACGGGCACCATGTACTTGAATGACAGACGCACCGCCTCGATCGCCATGTCAAAGCAGTCTGCCGGCGTCGATGGAGCAATGACAATCGCTGGGCATTCGCCGTTGCGCCCCCAAACGGCCTGGAACAAATCAGCTTGCTCAGTCTTTGTCGGCAGACCGGTAGAAGGACCACCGCGCTGTACGTTTATGATCACCAGGGGTAATTCCGTCATCACCGCCAGACCGATCGCTTCCTGTTTGAGCGCGACACCGGGTCCGGATGTGCCGGTCAGACCGACGTGGCCGGCGAAGCTGGCGCCGATCGCGGCGCACACCGCCGCGATTTCATCTTCAGCCTGGAAAGTTTTCACTCCATAATTCTTGTGACGCGCCAGTTCGTGGAGAATGTCGGACGCCGGCGTGATGGGATACGAGCCATAGAACAGCGGCCTTCCGGCCAACTGGGCCGCCGCCACAAATCCGATGGCCGTGGCTTCGTTGCCGGTGATTTTGCGATAACGGCCCGGCGCGATGACGGCCTTCTTAACCGTGTAGTGGGTCGTAAAAACTTCAGTAGTCTCGGCAAAATTGTAACCTGTCTTAAGAGCGACTTCGTTCGCTTTGACCAACTCGGGATTCTTTTTGAACTTCGAACTGATCCAGCTCAAGGTTGCATCGAGCGGGCGATCGTAGAGCCAGTACAAAACACCGAGCGCAAAAAAATTCTTGCTGCGATCGATCTCTTTACGGGAAAGCTGCACGTTACCCTTCAAAGCGTTCCGGTTGAGGGTAGAGATGGGCAGCTTATGCACCCGATACCCGGTTAGTGAACCGTCGTCGAGAGGGTTCGACTTGTACGCGGCATGCTCCAGATTGTCTTTGGTAAACTCGTCTGTGTTAATGATTAGCGTGCCGCCTTCTTGGAGGTCCGGAAGGTTTACTTTTAGCGCCGCGGGATTCATCGCGACCAGTACGTTGGGTTGATCGCCGGGAGTGCGAATGTCGTGATTGGAAAAGTTCAACTGGAAGCCGCTCACGCCCGGCAGACTTCCGGCTGGGGCGCGAATCTCGGCCGGAAAGTCCGGCAACGTTGAGATGTCATTTCCCATAATCGCCGACGTGTTGGTGAACTGCGTGCCGGTCAACTGCATGCCGTCGCCGGAATCTCCGGCGAAGCGAATGGTTACGGTGTCCAGTTCTTCCAGGTGTTTGCCGATTGTTTCGACAGGTGGTTCTATGACTGCGCTCATGATTATTATGGGTGCCTTTTTCGTTTAGTCTACTTCCAATTTCC
>WNFR01003106.1_pt1 | contig 19623 bp, 16 predicted proteins | sample 5400221 | NCBI WGS metagenome assembly WNFR01 (sample SAMN13153357, study PRJNA577476) | soil metagenome | isolation source: 40 cm soil under Madrone tree | place: USA:California | collected 2016-06-14 | reverse complement strand
ACACGCACCACCTCATCCCAGTCGTCCTCCTCCATTTTCAACAGCGACTTGTCGCGCAGGATGCCCGCATTGTTGACCAGGATGTCCACGCGGCCGAAGGCATCGAGCGCTGCCTTCAAAATCGCGATGCCGCCGGCGATGCGGCCCACATCGGCCACCGCGGCGACCGCCCGTCCTCCCTGTCCGCGAATTTCCTCGACCGTGGATTGTGCGGCCGCCGCGGCGAAGTCGTTCACGACCACGGCGGCGCCCTGCTGCGACAACAAGCGCGCGTAACTGCGGCCGAGGCCGGTCCCGGCACCGGTGATCACCGCCACTTTTCCATCCAACAATGCCATTGCTCAATTCCTTCCGTCATGCGGGGGCTTGGGTCAGCGCCCCGTGGGTAGATCCTTGAAGGCGATGCCCTTGTCCTCGCGAATGTCCCCCGGGAGACCGAGCACGCGCTCGGCGATGATGTTCTTCAGTATCTCGTCGGTGCCGCCGGCGATTCTCAAACCCGGGGCGTACAGATAGTCGTGGTGGAGACTGCCGCCCATGGCTGCATGCGCCGCGTCGTCAATGAGCCCAAACTGATCCTGGCATTCGATCAATTCGTTCGTGAGGTCCTGCAGACGGTTGGCCGCCACCAGCTTGCCGATCGACGATTCCGGTCCGGGGATCTGCCCCCGGGACAGGGCCGTCAAGGTTCGCAGCCGCGTGAAGCGCAGCCCTTCGGCCTGCACGTACCACATCGCCAGTTTTTGCCGGAACGCCGGATCCTCCAACACGCTCGCGGTGCCGCGCGGGATCGACCGGGCGAGCGCCAGAATCTGCTCCGTCGCCGGCCCGCGGTCCTTGCCGCCTTCCACCCGTTCGTTCATCAATGTGACCAGTGCCACCTTCCAACCGGCGCCGACGTCTCCCAAGCGCTGACTGTCCGGCACCCGCGCATCGGTCAGATAGACTTCGTTGAAATCCGATCCACCGGACATCTGGTGAATCGGCCGCACCTCCACACCCGGCGTCTTCATGTCGATCCAGAACATCGTCAGGCCGGTGTGCTTGGGCACACTGGCGTCGGTGCGTGCCAGCAATAGACCGTAGTCCGAATAGTGCGCGCCTGTCGTCCACACCTTCTGGCCGTTGACCAGCCAGGAATCGTCTTGCCAAACCGCGCGGGTGCGCGAGGCGGCGAGATCGGATCCGGCGCCGGGCTCGGAAAACAATTGACACCAGATCTGCTCACCGCGCAGCGCCGGCCCTGCGAAGCGCTGCTGCGTCGCTATGCCGGCGAATCTCATCAACGTCGGGATGCACATTCCAAGCCCGATGCCGAAGAACCCCGTTGGCACGCCGTAGCGTGCTTCTTCTTCCGTGAAAATCATCTGCTGAATTGTGGTGCCGCCGGTGCCGCCCCAATCGCGCGGCCAGCTGACGCGCGCATAGCCGGCAGCCGCTTTGCACGCCTGCCACGCGCGAGCAATCCCCAGCCGCTCCACCTCGGGGGCTCTTCTGGACACCGTATACCGCGGCGCATTGTTCGCCAGCCACTCCCGTACCGTGGCTCGGTAAATGGATTCCTGGGGTGAATCGTTGAAATTCATGTCCCACACTCGACCACTGACGACGCTGGACGGCTCGAGAGCGCCGCTGCCAATTGCTCGCCCCAGACCGCAGGCGCACCGGCAACCAGGCTCAATTGGCGGGCACGCCGGAAAAACAGATGGGGGTCAGCCTCCCAGGTAAATCCGATGCCGCCGTGAATGTGGATATTCTCCTTGGCGGCAAAACCGAAGGCATCGCTGGCTGCGAGGCGCGCCGACGCTGCGGCAATTGGCAGTTCACCGGCATTGGTGTCCAGCGCCCAGGCGGCGCAGTAAGCATTGGAGCGCGCCAGTTCATTCCTGACGTACATATCCGCCAGCCGATGTTTGACGGCCTGAAAGCTGCCGATCGGCCGGCCAAACACATAGCGCTGCAGGGCATAATCACGCGCCATCTGCAGGCAGCGGTCGGCACCGCCGATCTGCTCAAAGGCCAGCAAAACAGCCGCGCGCTGCAATACCCGGTCAACCAGGTGCAAGCCCGCGCCCGGCCGGCCCAGCGGCTCTGCGCGCGCGCCGTCAAAACTCAGACTCGCAATGCCACGAGAACCATCCAGAGAACTGAGCGGCACACGCTGCACGGCGGTCTGTCCCAACTGGACGAGGTAGAGTCCCGGCGCTCCCGCCGCCGCCGCGAGAACCATGGCCACATGGGCAATCCCCCCATCCGTCACCGGAATCTTGGTGCCGGTGATCCGCCCCGCCTCCACCACCGTGGTCGGTGAGCTGCTCGGCCGGCCCGGCCCTTCAGCGGTGGCGAAACATCCAATCAATTCGCCGCGGGCAATTTTCGGCAACCACTCTGCCTGCTGCGCCGGCGAACCAGCCAGCAGCAGAGCCTCCGCGAAAAAATACAACGTGGAGGCGAAGGGTACGGGCGCGACGGCGCGCCCCAGTTCCTCGGCGATGGCGCAAAGTTCCACGTATCCCAACCCCAAGCCGCCGTGGACCTCGGGAATCACCGTGCCCAGCCAGCCAAGCTGCGCGAGACCCGCCCACAGACCTCGATCAAACGAAAGCTCGGGATTCTCCAGCACGGCGCGAACGGCGGAGGGTGGACAGCGATCCTCCAGGAAACGGCGTGCCCCCTGCTGCAACTGCTTCTGTTCCTCGGAAAAGTCAAAGTCCATGGTCGCGATGGCCGCGGTATCGATGCTTCCAATACAAGGGCAGCGTCTTGACGCCGTTGATCCGGCCCGACTTTACGACGACTCCAGCGGCATCGGCATGGAACTCCGGAATCCGCGGCAGCCATTCCTGCAATAAAACGCGCAATTCCACCCGAGCGAGCTGGGCGCCCAGGCATCGATGAATGCCGGTCCCAAATCCCATGTGATGTTTGACGGGCCGGCGGAAGTCCACCGTCATCGGATCCGCAAATTTCCGCTCGTCGAGGTTGTACAAGGCGGCCGGCAGGAGCACCAGATCGCCTTCGCGCATCGGCAGCCCCTTGAACTCAAAGTCCCGCGCAATCATGCGGCCGAAATTGGAAATGCCGTGGCGGCGCAGCAGCTCTTCGACCGCATCGGGAATGAGGGTGGGTTCATCGACGAGTTGCCGGCAATGGGCCGCGTGACGGCCGAGAAAGTTCATGAAAAACCCCATCGACGACACGACCGTGTCCAAGCCGCCGAACATCACATTCGCCGTCAAACTCAATACCTCATGCCGCGTCACGGCCCGGCCATCGATTTGCGCGGTCAATAGCCGGCCGATGAAGTCCCCGCCCGGATTGGTCTCACGCTCGGCGATGCGCTGCTGCAGATAGCCCATCATCGCTTGCATGGCGCGCAGAAAGGATTCGGGATCGGAATCGCGAGTCAACCAATCGGCCGCCGGCAGTAATGCGGCCGCGTCCTCGAGCGGTAATTCCATCATGGTGAGAAAGATGTAAATCGGCATTTTACGGGCCACATCGGCCTGGAACTCGCAACTGCCCCGATCGACGAATTCCTCGATCAGCGTGCGCGTCAGCGTGCGCATCCTGTCCTCCAGCGCGTGCACCGCCTTCTGTGAAAAGAACGCCTGCAACAAGGCGCGGTAGTGCGCGTGCTGCGGCGGATCCGCCTCGCCCGGAAGCAGCCCCATCTCACGCTCCTCGCGTGACATCGCAACACCCTTGTTCGAGAAGCGGTCGTGATCCATCCAGGCGGCGCCGATTTCCTCGGCGCGGGTGAACACCCAATGACCGCCATTGCGCGGCGTATAGAAGATCTCGGGACCCTGGTGCAGTCGCTTCCAGCCTTGATGCAAATCGCCATCGATGGCTTCCACGCCAAAAAAATCAAAGTCGACCAGCAGGTCGGGAGCAATGGCGGGCAGATCGGGTGGCTTGTTCATTGCGTCGTTTCCTGGGCCGGGCTCAGCCGGCTTGTATTTCGATCAGTTTGAGCTGAGTGAATTCGTTCAGCCCCTCCTCGCCCAACTCTCGGCCGTAACCTGAGCGTTTGACGCCACCAAAGGGGCCTGACGAAAGCTGCGTCCCGGCGCCACCGTTCAGCGTGATGCCGCCGGTGCGAATGCGCAGCGCCATCTCATAGGCACGGCCCACATCGGCGCTGATGATGCCGCCGCGCAGACCGAAGAGGGATCGATTCGCCAACTCGACGGCCTCGTCGTCGCTGTCGTATCCGATGACGACGCCCACGGGCCCAAAGATCTCCTCCTGCGCAATCACTGAACCTGGGTCATCGTCCTCGAACAAAGTGGGCTCGTAGTAGAAACCCCGCGGCAAATGGGCCGGTCGCCTGCCGCCGGCACGCAACGTGGCGCCGCTGCGCAAGCCCTCCGCCACGTAGCCTTCGACGCGGTCACGGGCGGCGCTGCGAATCAGCGGACCCATGTCGGTGCCGGCGTCGGCGGGATTGCCCACCTTCACTGATTGAGCGGCGGCGGCCAATTGCGCGACGAACGATCCGCGAATCGAGTTGTGCACCAGCACTCGCGTGTTCATTGCGCACCCCTGACCCGCATGGCTGGTAAAGCCCCTTAGAGCCTGCGCGAGCGCCATTTTCATGTTGGCATCCGCACGCACGATGAGCGCGGACTTTCCGCCCAACTCGAGAACCAACCGCTTCAGGGTGGGCGCGCTCTGTGCCGCGATCGCGCTGCCGACCGCGTCCGAGCCTGTGAAGGTGATCAAATCGACACGCTTATCCCGGGTGAGCCATTCGCCTACCGCGGTGCCGCCGGTGACGAGGTTGAAAACTCCTTCGGGCAGCCCCGCTTCATGCGCGGCGACAGCCAGCACGATGGCCTCGAAGGGGGTATACGGCGAGGGCTTGAGCACCACGGTGTTGCCCGTCAGCAGCGCCGGCACCACTTTCGCCAAATTCAAAAAATAGGGGTAGTTGTAGGGTGTGATTGCGGCCACCACACCCACCGGTTCACGCACGACGAACGCTGTGCCCAGAGTCGAAATGCCGCCCGGTCCCCGCGTCAATTCCGGCGCAAGCGCACGCACCTCGCCATGCCCGACTCCGTCCAGATAATAACGGAAGTGCTTCATCGGAATGTCGAACTGACGTGCGCGTGCATTGGACTTCACGGCACCCGCTTCCGCCACGATCAGGTCGCAGATGCGCTCGGCATTCGCCGTCAATGCGCCAAACACCTTCTCCAACATCGCGGCGCGGTCGCGGGTGCGCAAATTGGGCCAGGGCCCATGATCGAAGGCGCTGCGTGCCGCCTGAATCGCGGCCTGCACGTCATCGAGGTCACCGACCGGCGCGACACCGATGGGCTCTTCGGTCGCCGGATTGATGATGGCCTCGCAGCCACCCGCCGCGGGACTCGTGAAAGTCCCGCCGATGTAAAGCGCGCTCGGCAATCCGCCCCGCCCATTCATACGTGCGACAAGATCCGCTTGATGTCGGCCGACGTCACCGGCTGTACCGTACCGGCGCTGGGATTCAGGCCGCCGCGGGACATCGGACGCGTGTCCACGTGTTTGGCGCGCTCGCGCAAGGCGCCGACGGTGCAACCATCCCGGCCGAATGCGGCGATCGGATCATAGCTGAAGGCGCGCATCGCATTCAAATGCGTGATCTTGTCGATGTCTCCGGACGGGAGCGACCGAACACTCTGCCACAGGTGTTCCGGCGACTTGGGCCAGGTAGCGTCCGAGTGGGGATAGTCGGCTTCCCAGCAGATGATATCGATGCCGATATCCTGGCGATTTCGCAAGCCGAACTCATCGTCAATAAAGCAGGTCAACACGTGACGGCGAAAAATATCGCTGGGTTTTTCCTTGCCGAAATTCGTATGCGTCCAGGCGCTGTGCTGTCCATACGTGAAGTCGGCCCGCTCGAGAAAATAGGGAATCCAACCGATGCCGCCTTCGGACAGGGCCATGCGCAGGCGCGGATATTTTTTCCAGAAGCTCGCAAACAGCCAGTCTGCCGCCGCGTTGGCGATCGAGATCGGCATCGACGTGATCCAGGCGTCGATCGGGGATTCGTCGGATGGATATGGCGCATTGCCCGCGGAACCGATGTGACAACAAATGACGACGGCGTTGTCCTCACAGGTGGCCCACAGCGGATTCCAGCCCTCGTTATGCAGGCTGGGCAGGCCGATCAGCGACGGGTTGTCCGGGAATGTGATGGCATGACACCCCAATTTACACATGCGCTCGAGTTCCGCGACCGCCAAGCGCACGTCCCAGAGCGGCAGCATGGCCAGCGGAATGAAACGCCCCGGATACGCACCGCACCAATCGTGAAAATGCCAATCGTTGTAGGCCTGAATGGTGGCCAGCGCGAGTTCCTTGTCCTGCATTTTTTGGAATCGCGCCCCGGCGAAGCCGGGAAATGACCCAAAGCAGATCGATCCCAACACGCCATTCGCATTCATATCCTCGATGCGGGCGTTGATGTCATAGCACCCCGTGCGCACATGTTCATAGGACACCGGTTCGAACCCGTATTCTTCCTTTGGGCGGCCCGCCACGGCATTGAGTCCCAATCCCGGGGCCTTCTGCCCCTCGATCTGCCAATGGTGGGCGCCGCCGCTGCCCCGTTTGACCACGGGCGCCCGGTCCCTGAAGCGCGGCGCAATATGCCTGGCGAACATGTCTTCGGGTTCGATCAGGTGGTCGTCCACGCTGACGAGAATCATGTCTTCTAAGTCCATGCCGACCCCTTCACCAAATCTCACCAAAAGCCTATCTAAAAAATGACACAACATCATTTTATAGCGCCGCCGCCCGGGTGTCCATAGGTTATCAGTCCGGTGAGAGCAATTTTCTCTGGACAAAAAGCTGACGATTCGTCCATTATATGATGAGCGCGAAGGGCCCGGCTTGAAGCGCCCGCAATCGAGGGGAAGGGAAAGCACAAATGATGTCTCATGAAGTATGGTCGCGGGCGCAAAAGGACACCGTGACCGCAGCGCTGGCGCGATCGGTCGCCGCTCATGGATCTCGCGTGTTTTTGGATTTCAGCGGCGATCACTACAGCTACGCCGACATCGACCGTGAATCGACCCGCCTGGCGCGGGGGCTGATCGCTCTTGGCGTCAGCAAGGGCGATGCGGTGGCGAGCATTCTCGACAACAATCTGCACGCGGTGCTCAGTTGGTTTGCCATCAACAAAGCCGGCGCTATCAGTGTTCCGGTGAACACCGCTTACAAGGGGGAATTTCTGCGCCATCAACTCAATGACTGCGGCGCAACGGTGGTCATAGCCGAGGCCGACTACGCGCAGCGAGTCGTCGAGGTACAGGACGGCTTGTCGGCCGTTAAGACCTTGATCCAACGCGAGGGGAAGATGGCTCAAACCTCGCGACTGAAGGTATTGGCGTTGGATGCCATATTTGAAGCATCCAGTGAGGCGCTGGCGGATGTCAATTTGCCCACGGACCTGGCCATGCTCATTTACACGGCCGGTACCACCGGACCATCGAAGGGTTGCATGATCAGCCACAACTATGTCTGCAACCTCGGGCGACAGGTCGTGCTCACGGAGGATCGGCATCAGAATGACTGCAATTGGACCGCGTTGCCTCTCTTTCATCTGAACGCCACCGGCGGGTCGATTTTGTCGTGCATGTTCGTGGGTGCGCGAGTGGCCATATTCCCGCGCTTCTCGGTGTCGCGTTTTTGGCCCGACATCCGGCGTAGCGGCGCAACGGTGGCGAGCCTGCTGGGTTCCATGATTACCTTTCTCGCTGAAGCCGACGATACCGAGGACTCCCGCGCCTGCTTTGGGCAATTGCACACGGTGCGCGGCTCGCCATTTCCAGCGCCTTTGCAGGAAAAATGGAGAACCCGTTTCGGCGTGCGCCGTGCGGGCTCGAACAGTTACGGACTTACGGAGGCTGCGCGCGTGACCGGCTCACGACACGACGAAGATGCGCCGCCAGGGTCCTCCGGCCGCCCCAACGCCGACTTCGATGTCCGCATCTTCGACGATGACGACAACGAATTGCCTCATGGCGTCGCGGGGGAGATCGTCGTACGCCCACGCCGTCCTCAGGTCATGTTCGACGGCTATTGGAATCGTCCGGCAGACACGCTGGGGATCATGCGCAATATGTGGCTGCATTCGGGCGACATCGGGAGATTCGACCAGGACGGCTTTTTATACTTCGTCGATCGAAAAAAGGATTACCTGCGCCGGCGCGGCGAGAATATTTCCAGCTTTGAGGTGGAGACGGGTCTTCGAGCTCATCCGGACGTTGCGGACGTGGCCGTGCATGCCGTGTTCTCCGATTCGGGAGAAGACGATGTCAAGGCGACGGTGGTATTGAAGAGCGCCGGCGCCGTCACGGAAGAAATGCTGTGTCGCTGGGCCATCGAGCGGCTGCCCTATTTCACGATCCCGCGCTATTTCGAATTCCGCTCCGATCTGCCCCGCAATCCGCTCGGCCGAGTGCTCAAATATCAGCTTCGGGCGGAGGGCTGCACACCGGCGACCTGGGACCGGGAAAAGGCAGGCTTACAAGTGCCGAAACGCTAGGCTGCGCTCGTGCACTTTGCAGACTCGTGCACTTTGCGGTACTGAGGACAAATGGGCTTCAACTTGGAAAAGGTCAATGCCAAAGATCGTGTTTATCGAGCATAACGGTACCGAGCATGTCGTCGAGGCCGTGGTGGGCCGCTCCGTGATGCAGGCCGCCGTCGAGAATTTCGTTCCCGGGATCGTCGCAGACTGTGGCGGCAGCTGCAGCTGCGGGACCTGCCATGGCTTTGTCGATCACCGCTGGAGCACCGCCATTCCAGCAGTTCAGGCTGATGAGCAATCCTTGCTCGAAGGACTGCTCGATACCGAGAGCAACAGCCGCTTGACGTGTCAAATTGAAATCACACCCAGCCTCGACGGGCTGGTGGTCCGGCTGCCGCGGTCGCAATTCTAACCGGCATGCCTGGCCATCAGGACCTTCAATGAAGATCATCGCCGACAAGACCCGGTGTGCCGGCCATGCCCGCTGCGCTGCCGTGGCGGATCACCTATTCGAGTTGGACAGCAACGGCTACATCGCGTTTCAGGAAAAAGTCGTCCCCGCAGGCGCGGAGGAACTGGCCAAGCGCGGTGTGCGCGCATGCCCCGAACGCGCTTTGAAAATCGCGGCAAATGACGCTCGGTCGGAATAGCTGCGGACGTTTGGCCGCGCGAAGAATTAACTGATGGTATATCAGTCTTTGCCCAATGTCGTATAATCGTGGCGTAAGCGCTCAGTGAAGGTCATTCAATGGATAGCCCCAAGTCGGACGCTGCATCGGCGTCGCCGAGCAAGGACAAGGTCAAACGGCCGCGCAAGCGGCCTCAGAATCTGTACGGACAGGCCATGGGCCGCAAGGGCACCCAGACCCGGGAGCGCCTGATCCGGGCGACGGCGGATTTGCTCGAGAAGCGCTCGCTTCGCGATGTGAGCGTCTCCGACATCGCCACGCTTGCCGGCACCTCATCCTCCAGCTTTTATATTTACTTCGCCGACGTGACATCGGCGGCTCTTGCCGCCGCCGACGGGATCGAACAGATCACGCCGGAAATCGAGGCTATCTTGGCGCAGCCTTGGTCGCGCGGCGAGGCGCAGAACAAGGCCATCGCGCTGCTCGAGTCGTACGTGAATTTCTCGAGCCAGCACCATGCAATCCTGCGCATTCGTAATCTGTCGGCGGACGAGGGCGACAAGCGCTTCGAAGAAGTCCGGCATCATGCCGTATCGCGCATCCACGACCTGCTCGAGTCGCGGATTGCCGCCCTCAACAATGGTCTGGACCCTTCCGCGGGCGCTTCGGCGGTACTGGCCTTGATGGAGCGTATCGCCGCGATCGCGCGACTTCCGCTGCGGCGCCATCATTCGCGCAAAAGTCTGATCGTTGCCGCCGCCTTCCTGATCGCCAACGCAATGACCTCGCCCTAAGTCCATATGAGCGCCGGCAGCCTTGGCGGTCGTGCCGTCATCTCCGGAGTCGGTCTTGCGCTCGCCGGCCGCCGCGCCGAGCGCAGTGCGCTAAATCTGACTCTCGATGCCATCCTTGAGGCGCTCAGCGACGCGGGTCTGCAAGACAGTGACATCGACGGATTGAGTTCATGGCCCGGCGTCTCGGTAACCCCCGGCATGGCGCCCGTCAGCTTGCGCGAAGTCAAAGAATCCTTGAACCTGAAACTGAACTGGTTTACGGCTTCCCCGGAAGCCCCGGGCCAGCTCAGCGCAGTGATGAATGCGGCCATGGCGGTTGCCTCGGGTCAGGCGCGGCATGTTCTATGCTTCCGCACGCTCAGTCAGTACTCCGAACAGGTCAGATCGCGCTCGCGACGCGAAGGCGGCGGCGGCGTGCCCATCCGAGCGGCGCGGTCCGGCGGACTGATGTCGTGGATTCGGCCCTTCAACGGTTTGTCCGCCGCGCATCCGCTGGCCCTGGTGGCCAAGCGCCATATGCACGAATACGGCACCACACGTGAGCAACTGGGGGCCATCGCCATCAATGCACGCGCCAACGCCGAGCTCAATCCCCGTGCGCTGTATCGCGAGCCCCTGACCTTGGCCGACTATTTGACGGCGCGCATGATAACCGAGCCCTTATGCCTGTACGATTGTGATGCACCCATCGACGGATCCACCGTCGTCATCGTGTCCGCACGCGACGCCGCACGCGACTTGCGTAAGCCGCCGCTGCGCATCGAGGCCATGAGCGGCGCATTTTACGGCCGTAATTCCTGGGATCAATTCGAAGACCTGACTGGAATGGCGGCGAACGACGCCGGACGCCATCTCTGGGAATTGACCGATCTGAAACCCGCCGATGTGGACGTCGCCAATTTGTACGACGGCTTCAGCATCCTCACCCTGATATGGCTGGAATCGCTGGGATTTTGCGCCAAGGGTGAAAGCGGAGCCTTCGTCGAAGGCGGCGCACGGATCGCGCGCGACGGCCTGTTGCCGCTGAATACCGGAGGCGGCCAACTCTCCGCCGGTCGTCTGCATGGTTTCGGCCTACTGTGGGAAACGTGCGTTCAGCTTTGGGGCGAAGGCGGCCGGCGGCAGGTGCCGGGCAATCCGGAAGTGGGCATTGCAGCGGCCGGCGGCGGTCCGCTCGCCGGCTGTCTGTTGCTGACCCGACAATAGCTTGATGCCGGCTTTAGCGCGATTGCTGCAACACGCCGGCCTCATCCATCGGCATGTTCGGGTTCCAGACTACCTCCCAGGGGTTCCCCGCGGGGTCTGTAAAGTAGAAACTGTACAGCCCCCCATCTCGGTCCCGCGGCGCACTCGTCACGGTTCCGCCAGCCGAGACGATCATCTTGGCAACCGTATCGACTTCCCCGCGCAAAGCCAGGTTGACTACCGGCACAATTCCCACCGTACCCGACCCGCTCGTGAGGCCCGCTTCTCGCGCAACATAGTCACGGTCGATCATAGCGATCACCACGCCTCCCACCATATATTTCACCGAGGTTTTACTCTGCCTTGCGCCCCATGGTTTCCAGCCGAGACCCTCTTCATAAAATTGACGAATTTGAACAATATCATCGACGCCAAGCATCAACATCGTGAGTCGTTGGTCCATGCATTTACCCTCGTCATGCCAAGGCAGGGGTGACTCTCGCCGCTTGTGTCCAGCGAGTCGGGCGAGTATCCACCGCACGTGTTTCTCCCACGGGCAACGCTTCGACCAACAGAGACCGTCCGCTCAATGGATCGAGATACGACCGGATCAGCAACCGATCGCGCCGTTCTTCGAGTATCGGACAGCCGTCGGTCCAGTGATCCGGGGACACGGCAAGTGTCGCGCCACTCAAGATCGAATACGCGGTACTCCCATGTTGCTCTACACCGGGATACAAAGGCAGCCCCTGCCCGCGCTGCGACGCCCTGACGGGCTGGTCTTGTTGCATCGGCTTATCCGCCGCCTTCGCCCGTCGCAACCGGTCGCGCAGCAATTCGGCTCTACACACCGGCGTCGCTGCAGGGTCCACAGCCCCCGCCGCGTCGATGACGACACCGTACACTGACGCCGCTTCCTGCGCCGTGATGCGTCCCTGCCGCACATCGCGCACCACCTCGGTCGCGTCGCGATCCACCGGATCGCCGAAGCCACCGCCGGAGCCCAACCGGAATTCGAAGGCCTCGTCGGCGTTGACGATCACCCCGCTGGCATGGCCGGAGACGACATCGCGCCGGCCATCGGCACGGCGAATGGCAAAGTCGGTATTCGCGCCGGGCATGCCGCCGGCGAATCCGGCCAGCGGCAGCCATTCGCGCATGCCCAGCATCACGCCCGCGAGACTGGCAACACCATAGGGTTTGTAAGTCATCTGGCTGCCGGCGCCGGAACGGTAGCGTCCGGCGCCCGCCACACCTGGGCGGGGCCGCTTTTCCAATACCAGAGCCGGATAGCGCGACTCGAACAATTCCACGTCGACGGCTTCGATGATGGCCTTGCGTGCCACCATGAAACTGAACAGGTCATAGCCATCGCGATCATGTCCGGCGGAACCTCCGGACATGGCGCCATCCAACATCAACCAGCCGTCCGGCGTCCCGGCCTGGGTCTGATATGACCAGGTGTGCAGCCCCATGCAGGAAGGCGCCACCGGCCCGGACAGCAAATGCCGGCCGGGCGCATCCTTGCCGGACGCCGCGATCGCCATCATGACGCATTGCTGCGCGGCCATGCTGGCGTTCAGCGCCACATCGAAATGCGCCGAGGCCGTCGGCGCGGGCGGCCGCGAGTTGACCACGGTGCCTTCCGGGCAATTGAGGCTGATTGGCGCGAACAAGCCGGCTGACAAAGGTAGATCATGAGCCAGCACATCGGTGATATCGCTCACGACGATGGCGCGGATGATGTGGGTCTTGGAATTGAAGAAATGATTGGTTTGCGGCGCGGCACCCTCGAAATCGAAGTGCATATGGTCGCCGGCAATGATCAACCGACACGGAACCTTGTACAGCTCCTTTTCCCACTCGGTCCAGGTGGTCATTGAGTATTCGCCGTCTTCCAGCAGCGCAATACGACGGCGCATCTCGCGCTCGGTACGCTCGCGCAGCAGCCGCACGGCATCAATGAAACGCTGTGCACCCATCGTCGCGGCCATCTGCGCCATCTTGTCGTGAGCCACTTGGCTGCCCGCCACCAGACTGCGAATGTCCATCTCCACCAGATGCGGGACGCGAATATTGTTGCGCACGATGGCCCAGACATCCCGCTGCTCGACGCCGGCCTTGAACAGTCGCACCGGCGGCAATCGCAAGGCCTCCTGGTAACACTCGGTGGCCGCCGGCGCCCAAGAACCGAAGGCCATGCCGCCCATATCCATCATATGACCCGAGTTGACCGCCCAACCGATGATCCTGCCATCGACGAAAACCGGGCGCTGCACGACCACGTCCTGGTAGTGCAAGCCGCCGCCGTTATGCGGATCGTTGGCGATGAACACATCGCCCGGCGCGATCGTTTCGCCGTGCATCGCGACGGTGGACTGCACCGCGTGATCGCACACGCCGAAATGATGTGCGACGGCGCCTCCTCCGATGAGGAGTTGGGCATCGGAATCCAGCAGAGTGCAAGAACAATCCCGTGATTCGGCGATGACGGGATTGCAGGCGGTGCGCTCAATGGTCAGCGCGCCTTCTTCGGCGATGGCCGCGAGACGCGTGCGCAGAACCTCGAGCGCGATCGAATCGATCTCGGTCGCGGCCGCGATTGCCGACGGATTGACGATGGCATTCAAGGCAGCACCTGCATATCGATGGTTCGATGCTCATCGACCCGTGCGCGCACTCGCGGCGGAATCCAGATCGTCGTGTCCGATCCATCCAGCAGCGCCGGCCCTGCAATTTCATGACCGGGCAGCAAGGCGGTGGTGGATATCACATCGACATCGAGCGGCCCTACACCGGCGCCGGTGCCGACCCAAATGCGGCGCTTGGCAATCGGCGTTGCCTGACGCGGCGCCGCCGCACGGGCTCGAGCCAAATCGGCGTGGACGGTTCGTCCGCGCCCGATCGCGCGGAGCGAGACCAGCTCCACCGGCGCCCCGAGCACGAGCGCACCCTGTCCATATCGCCGCTGGTATTCCTCGGTGAAGGCGTGGCTCAACGCGCGCTGCGCAGCGATGTCGAAGCCATCATTGCACGGGATCGACAGCTCGAATTGTTGCCGCGTGAAGCGCAGGTCGGCCTCGAAGGCCACCGAGCGCGCCGACTCGGCAATGCCGTCAGCCGCGAGATCCTCGGTCACCGATTGCCGCAGTTCCGCGGCAACAAGGGCCAACCGATCGTCGGCACACGGCAGAACGAGGCCGACACCGCGGCTGCGCTCGCGGCGAACATCGGCATTGGCAGCGCCGAACGCCGACAACACGGAGGTCAGTTCCGGCGCCAGCACCCGGCGCACGCCGAGCTCTTGCGCGATCAGCGCATTGAACAAACCGCCGCAGCCGCCCATACTGATGATGGTGAACTCGCGCGGATCCAAGCCCTTTTGCGCGAATTGCGCGCGCAGCGCGCGCACCATCCCCACCTTGGCGATTTCCCAGATTCCCCAGGCAGCTTGCACTTCGTTTGAACCGACTTTCGCGCCGAGGGTTGCGCAGGCCGCGTGCGCTTGACCGGCGTCCAAGCGCATGTCACCCCCGAGGAAACGGGTCGCATCGATATAACCCAGCACCACCAGAGCGTCGGTGACCGTCGGTTGTGTGCCGCCCCGGCCATAACAGGCGGGACCCGGGCGAGCTCCGGCGGAAACAGGTCCGACTCGAAGAAACCCCATCGAATCCACCCAGCCGATGGAGCCGCCGCCGGCCGTCACCGACTCGATGTCGACCATCGGCAAGGCCGTCCAGATGCCCATCAAGTCGCCGCGAGTGCGCCGCAAAGCCTCCGCATTGTGAATGATCGACATATCGAACGAAGTACCACCCATGTCGCAGGCCACCGCATCCGTGACGCCCGCGGCACGGCTCACGGCCAACGCACCAACGACACCGGCCGCAGGCCCGGATTCGGCCAACGTTGCGGGCGCGCGCCTGCCCTCGGCAACTGAAATCGAGCCGCCGCCGGAATGAACCAGCAGTGGAGAGTGCGGCAATCCCAGTTGTTTCAGTTCATCGACCAAGGTTTCCACGCCGTTCAAGGACCCGGACGTGTAGGCATTCAACAGCGCGAAGGTAGTACGCTCATATTCGCGCACCACCGGATGCAAGGCGGCGCCCGACACGATTGAGAAGCCGGGGAACGCGGCGCGAATGGCCCGTACGGCCTCGAGCTCATGAACGGGATTGACGCATGACCACAGGAACGACACGGCGATGGCTTCGACGCGATGGTTTTCAATGAGCCGGCGGGCGGAAGTCACGGCATCCTCGCTCGCCAAGGCCTGCAGAATCTTTCCGTCGCGATCGATGCGCTCGGAAACACCGGCGATCCAATCGCGGTCGATCAACCCGTCCGGCGGCACCAGCCAACCATCGCGGGGCACGCGGCGTACGCGAGCGATGGGCACCAGATCCTCAAAACCGCTCGTGGTGATCAAACCGACGCGGCGGCCGGTACGCGCCGCGATCACATTGGTGACCGCCGTCGTTCCCAAGCCAAAGCGAGCCACTTTCGGCAATAGCGCTTCGAGCGTCATGCCCGCGCGCTGCGCCACGAGCCGGCAGCCCGCGATCACGCCCTCGCCGAGCGCCGCGGTACTCGACGGCGCCTTCGCGCGCCATACTTGCACTCCATCGGAGAGCACTACGTCGGTGAATGTGCCGCCGACATCGACACCGATGCAATACGAGTCCTGCATTGCAATCAGCTGGTAAGGCTGTTGGCGTTCAGGTCAGGCAACGCCTTTTCTATCAGGAACGACAGCACCGGCATGGGCGTGCGAGTTTCCTCGGCAAGCGCCTGCGCCAGATGGAGGTCTTTGCTCGCCATGGCCACCATGCCCGCCTTTCCCGTGGTGTAATTGGCCTCTTGCGCGCGAATTCGCGGCCAGTTGTTGCTGACCCAACTGGAACCCACACCGCCGGTGTTGACGATTTCCAGTATCTTTTCCTCTGGAATGCCGAAACCGCGGGCCAAGCGCAAGGCTTCGCGCACCACGATGGTGTTGGATATCGCGAGAAAGTTGCTCATGATTTTGGCCGCGGCCCCGGCGCCGAGCGCGCCGACATGAAACAGATTTTGGGTCATGGCCTCGAAGGCCGGCTTGCAGCGCTCGAAAACGGCCGCATCGCCGCCGACGAAAAACGTCAGCTTGCCCTCGCGTGCCGCGACTTCACCACCGCCCGTCATGGGGGCATCGACGACGTGAATCCCGCGCTTCGACGCCTCTCCAGTCAATTCGCGGCTCAAGCTGGTCGGCACGGTGCTGTGAATCGCGACGATCCCGCCGGCCGCCAATCCCGCGATCACACCGGCGTCGTCGCCGCACGGCAGGCAGGTCTGGCGCACCTGCTCATCGGTGAACACGGCGATGCAGACGAGATCCGACGCCTGACCAACGTCGAAATTGCTATTGGCGCATCGAGCGCCCAAGGCGCCGAGACGTGCGACGGGTTCGGGGCGCAGATCGCGCACGGTCAATGGGAAACCGGCGCGCGCGAGATTCTGCGCCATCCCCTCGCCCATGTTGCCCAAGCCGATGAAGCCGAGTTTCAACATAACCGTCCCCCGCTGAAGCCATCGTTGCCTGCGCCGGCCGGACGCACTTGTAGAACTGACACTATATCATTTATTATGAAAACTCAATCTAATTGATTCGTGATTGATTCGTACATCCGAACGAAGGGGGAGCCGATGGACAGTCTGGATCCGCGCACCACGGCGCTGGTACTCGTCGACCTGCAAAAAGGCATTCTGGGATTTCCCCTGGCGCCGCACTCCGGGGCGGCGGTACTACAGGTCGGTGCGCAGCTCGCCAAGCGCTTCCGCGCGGCGGGAGCGACCGTCGCGCTCACCCGCGTCACCTGGTCGAGAAATTTCGCCGACGCCCTGCAACAGCCGGTCGATCCGGCGACATCATCATTACCAAGCGCCAATGGGGCGCGTTCCACGGCACCGAATTGGATTTGCAATTGCGCCGCCGCGGCATCAAGACCATCGTCCTCGGCGGCATCGCCACCAACATGGGCGTCGAGTCGACGGCGCGGCAGGCCTGGGAGCACGGTTATGAAATCGTGTTCGCCGACGATGCGATCAGCAGCATCAATCCCGAACTGCACAGCTTCGCCATGCAGAGCATATTCCCCATCATCGGCCGCGTCCGCCGCAGCGCGGATATCATGGCAAGTGTCAAGTCCGTGGTGAGGAACACGGCGGGTATCGCCGCCGCGGAAGTGTCCGGCGGTAAGCGCTTCAAGGACAAAGTGGCGTTGATCACGGGCGCGGCCGGCGGTATGGGCGCCGCCACCGCGATCGAATTGGCTCGATTGGGTGCCGCGGTGATGGCCGTCGACATCAACGGAGACGGCGCGGAAGCCACGGCAAGCAGTATTCGCGAGGGCGGCGGATCTGCTCTCTCCTATGCCGGAGATGTCGCCAATGTCGACACTCAGGAACACATCGTCGCGACCGTGCTGCAGAAGTTCGGCGCGTTGCACTATGCCGTCAATAATGCCGGCATCAGCGGCCTGTTCGGCGCCCTGCCCGACATCACCGTGGATGACTGGCGACGGGTGGTCAACGTCAACCTGGACGCCATTTTCTACGGAATGAAATTTCAGTTGCCGGCCATCGAAGCGGCCGGCGGCGGCGCGGTGGTCAACATCGCCTCCATTTACGCGCATCTCGGGCTTCCGCGCCTGGATGCCTATACGGCAAGCAAGCACGCCGTGCGCGGCCTGACACGTTCGGTGGCGATCGAGTACGCGACGCGCGGTGTACGCATCAATGCGGTGTCGCCCGGGCCGATTCTAACGCCGTTGGTGGAAGCCAATCCGGAGCAAAGCGCGCGCATCGCCGCGAAGGTGCCGATGAAGCGCATGGGCAAGCCCATCGAGATCGCGAAGGCCGTGGCGTTCCTGCTGTCGGAGGATGCCTCGTTCATTACCGGCGCGGAAATCGTCGTCGACGGCGGACGAATGCTGGAATAGGCCCACAGCAGCGTCCGGCCACTCAGCGGCCCAGCCGCTCAGGAATAGTAGCCCGGCGCCCGCTGATACGCCGGCCACGTATCCGGGTCGTGCGAATAGAACAGCTCCGCATCATGCTGGTCGGCCAAGGTCTTCAGGCGCTCCAACGACTGCAGTGCCTGCACCGGATCGTGGTTGCCCGCCTGAATGCACATCATGTCGAGATTCTTCTTCGCGTAGCAGGCATCCGCGGTGAACAGCATGGGCTGCCGATGCGCGAGCTTGACCATCAGGCTGTAATGTCCCGGTGTATGACCGACGGTCTCGAACAGGAACACACCCTTGGCGATCTCTTGATCGCCGGACAGCGTTTCGAAGCGCGGCGTGTAGAGATCGGGCGCGACGCCGCCTGGGACCGCCGGAGTACGGATATTTGGTGCGAAGCTGATTTCGGAGTATGCGAGTTGCTCCTTCGGCGGCGGCGTTTTAAGTATGTCGAGTTCACATTGATGACAAATCGTCGTCGCATGAGTGCAATGCTTGTTGCCGCCGCAATGATCGAGGTGATAGTGAGAATTGATCACATGCGTGATCTCACTCGGGCGCATGCCGATGAGGTCCAATTGCGCCGGGATGCCCTGTAGCTGCGATTGCTGCGGCAGCGTGAATGCCGCGACTCCATTGACGTGACCGGCATCGAACCCGGTGTCAAATATGAACCTGCCGTCGGCGTGGTCGATCAGCACCCCATACACGGGAAAGCGGCGCATGCCGGTGAGTCCGGCATCCAGGAACATGTACGACTGGTCCAAGGCCATCGTGCCGCAATCCAACAGATAGACTTTCGTTTCTCTCATCGAAAATTCCCCCCAAAGGTAGCCTTGTTGACGCCAATAGTTGATAGTTTGTCACTTTTGTAATAACATTTCCAACCATGCAAGCACCATCGGCAGCGGAACGCCAATCGAGCCACCCCGCCGTGCCCGAGCACGTACCCGCGGAACTGGTGCGCCAGTTTGACTTCCGCACGGATCTCGGCAGCTACCCGCATACCACGGTGGCCGCGCTGCATGACGGTCCACGCGTTTTCTTTTCACCGGTGCATCACAACGCCATTCCGGGACCCGGTACCTGGGTGTTGACCCGCGCTGAGGACATTCGTGCGGCGCTTCAGGACACCGCGACCTTTTCTAGCAAAATCATGCGATCCAATTCGGGTCTTAGCCTGATTCCTCTCGAACTGGATCCCCCGCAGCATGCGAAATTTCGCTCCATCATGAATCCTATCTTTTCTCCCGCGCGCATGAAGCAACTCGAGACCAAGGTGCGGGATTTGGCACGGGAACTCGCCGCCAAGTGCGCCGCCGCGGGCGAATGCGACTTCGTCGAGAGCTTTGCCAAGCCGTTCCCGGTGAGCATATTCCTCGATCTCATGGGGTTGCCAAAGGAAAGCATGGGCCAATTCCTCGAGTGGGAGGCGTTGATCATGCGGAACAAGCAGACGCGCGCGGCTGCGATGCAGC
>WNFR01002379.1_pt1 | contig 19625 bp, 16 predicted proteins | sample 5400221 | NCBI WGS metagenome assembly WNFR01 (sample SAMN13153357, study PRJNA577476) | soil metagenome | isolation source: 40 cm soil under Madrone tree | place: USA:California | collected 2016-06-14 | reverse complement strand
GCCGTGAGCAAGAATTCCAACCTCATGCTCGAGTCCGTCGCCAACTGGGAGGAAGATGTCGACTCGGCCGCCGCCTCGACGAAAGAGGCTCTAGCGCGCCACGGCGAGCAAACCGTCACCGCACTCGTTTCTCCTGGCGCGCGTTACGCCTTTAACCTCCCGAATGCACAGCTCGTCGTCGGCGTCGCCGCTCCCATCGGACTCACCTCCGACTCGCCGGAGTATGGGCTCTTTTTCTACCTCTCCTTTGAGCATCCGTTCGTGCGAGTGTCTTCAAACGGGTCTAAGTAGATATCGTTCCTGACGGCTGAAATCTGAATCCAAATCCCCCGCTCTCCGCATCACACTGGAAATGCGGCGGAGGAGGCTTTCATGATTCAAGATTTCAAATTTGCGATCCGGCAGCTGGCGAAGGCGCCGGGATTCACGGCCATCGCGGTGCTGACGCTCGCCCTCGCCATCGGTGTTAACTCGGCGATTTTCGCACTGATCAACGGCGCCGTCTTGCGACCGATGGTGCCCCTGCGACCGCAGGAAGTGGTAAATGTTTTTACCGCGCGCCAAAACGCGAACCATGATTATCGTCAGTTCTCGCATCCGGAATATCGAGAACTGCGTGAAAATGGCCGCGATCTGTTTGTCGATGTGGCCGCGCTCGAGTTTGCCGTTGCCGGGATCGGGCGCGATCACGAGATGCGGCGCAGTTTCGCGTTCCTGACCTCAGAGAATTTTTTCACACTCATGGGGGTGCAGCCGTTTCGCGGCCGGTTTTATAGCGCGGAGGAATCCCGGCCAAACGCGAATGTTCCTGTCGTCGTAGCGAGTTACGGATTTTGGAAACGAATGGGCGGGCGCAACGATTTTGTGGGCAGCACTCTTCAGATCAACGGCCAGCCTTACACGGCGATTGGCATCACGCCGGAGGGATTTAGCGGCGCGAGCGCGCTAATCGCACCCGACGTTTGGCTTCCGCTCGGCGTCCATGCGCAGCTCGGTTCTGCCTTCGGCGATTCCGAGAGCTTACACGACCTGGCGCAGCCCAAGAACTACGCGCTCAATCTCGTCGGGCGCATGCGATCGGGCTTAACGATCGACTCGGCAAAGGCACGGCTGCCGGTGTTGTCGCAACGATTCAACGCCATGCAACCGTCCGATTCCGAATTTGCGCGCGAATTGCAAATTCAGAAGCCATCGCGATTCAGCTTGAGCACATCGCCGGAGGACGACGGTCCAATTACACTCATCGGCACACTGCTGATGTGCATGGCGGCCGCGGTTCTGCTCATCGCGTGTCTGAATCTCGCCAACATGTTACTCGCTCGTGGCACGGCACGGGCCAAAGAGATCGCGCTCCGTCTTGCCCTTGGCGCATCGCGTTGGCGGATCGTGCGACAATTGCTCTGCGAAGGTTTGCTCCTCGCGGCCTGCGGCGGCGTGGTCGGCCTCATTCTCAGTGTGTGGTGCAACACCCTTCTGCTGCATTCGCTCGCCGGTTTGCTCAACAATGTGAACTTCTCGTTCGTTATCGATCTGACGCCGGACGCGGGCGTGCTCGCCGTGACGTTCTTGTTTTGCCTGATTGCAACCGTCCTCTTCGGCCTCGGCCCCGCGCTCAAAGCAACCAGAGCCGATCTCGTCAACGATCTCAAACAGCAAATCGGCGAACCCGCACGCATCGGGCGTTTCAGCCGTTTTTTCGCGCCGCGCCACATCTCGGTCATGGCGCAAATAGCGCTCTCGCTCATGTTGCTTTTCGCGGCCGGATTGTTCTTCCGCGGTGCGCTCAAGGCCGCCGGGCTCAATCCGGGATTTGTCGCCGCTGGCGATCTTGTAACCGAAATGGACTTCACGCTGGTCAAGAAAGCCCCGGCTGATGCACGCCGGCTCATTTTCAATATCACACAACGCGCGCGTGAATTGCCGGGTGTTCGCGCCGTCGGCGTCGGCACGATGTTGCCCTACGGCAATTTCACGAATACGCGGCGCATTATGTCTACACGCGCAAAGCTTTCGACCGATCCGAAAGCGCCGGATCCGGGCGCAGGCGCTCTCTACACCGCGATCACGCCTGGATACTTCGACGCCATCGGCGTGAAGCTTCTGCGCGGCCGTGATTTCACTCAGGCGGAATGCGAAAATAAAGATACGCGGCGCATTGCCATCATCGACGAGGAGATGGCCAAAAAACTTTTCCCGAACGAAGAGGCCATTGGCCAGCATGTTCGCTACACCATCGCGCCGCGGGATGGTTCGCCGAACGACATGGAAGTTGTCGGGGTCGTGAACACGCATCGCCACGATGTGCAAAACGACACGACGCTCGCTCGATTGTTTGTCCCGTTCGCTCAAGGTTACAGCGGCAACGTCTTCCTGCATCTACGGCTCGACACGCAAGATCGACAGGCCGTTGCAGGAATGATTTCGACCATGCGCCAGACACTGCGCGATATCGACGCCGATCTCCCCATTTTGAGCATGGCGCCATTTGTCGACCTAGTAGAAAAAAGCGTCGGCCTTTGGATCGTCCGGCTTGGCGCTACGCTCTTTGGCGCGTTCGGTGGAATCGCGCTCCTGCTCGCCGTGGTCGGCGTGTACGGCGTGAAAGCGTACGCCGTCGCCTGTCGCACGCGCGAAATCGGCATTCGCATGGCGCTGGGTGCGCACAAGCGCGATGTGTTCGCGCTCATCATGCGCCAAGGCGTGTTGCAAACGGGATTGGCTGTCGGCGTCGGGTTGCTTTTCGCTCTCGCCGCCGGACGCGTGCTCTCGCAAATTCTCTATCAAGTGAGCCCGGCCGATCCGTTCGCGCTCGCCATTTCCAGCGTGATGCTCGCAGCTGCAGCGTTGCTCGCCTGTTTCCTTCCCGCGCGCCGCGCCACGCGCGTAAATCCGATGACGGCGTTGCGGACTGAATAGGTCCGAGCCGGCCGTGCGTTTCTGCGCGCCGCGTTATGCGCGTTAACCCGATGCGCACGCTGCGCACGGAATAGGTCAACGCGTCGCGCTCGACGTTCGGAGACGCGCCTCACTAGATCACCGTCCGGACTTTTCTGGTTTTTTCTTTTTCGGCTCCGGCAATAATCCGGTCATGTCGTTAAACTCCCCGAAAACTCTGACACCTTTTACACCGGGCGGGACAGAAGTCTCCTTGAGAGTCGCCTTAACGGGCTTGAGCTTGTCCCCGGAATAATTACCGGGCGACTTGTAATAGAAGTCGTACTCGAGGAGGCCGTCTTTGTTCAGCTCGTGCTTTCCATTGTGCGGCAAAAGATGCGCGCCCACTCCCATAAAAGATGGGGTCGACGCCATGCCATGGGCTTGAACCGTGAGCTTTTTGCCCTTCAGGCGTGCTGTCACATCTTCGACCCGGGTCATAAGTTTCGAATCCTGTTGGGCGCACATTCCCGTTGACGGCGTCAGGAGAAACGCCGGCGAAATGAGAAACGCGAGGACGGTTGTTTTCATAATTCAGTCTGGGTTTTAATAGCTCTAATGCAATCTGACGCAACCCGGCGTTTTTCGGAACAGAAATGTGGCTGGGGGCGGAATTGAACCGCCGACACGCGGATTTTCAGTCCGCTGCTCTGCCAACTGAGCTACCCAGCCGTTAATGGGGCGCGCAATTTAAGGCGCGGCTCGTCACTAAAGCAGAAAACGTCCAACGCTCAACGTCCAACACAGAATGCAGAAATGTAGCGCCGGTATGTGACCGCCGAATTTAACAAACGGCGCTCATAGAGCGCCGCTACAAAAGAATCAAAATTCGCGTTCCAGTTCCACCGCCCCCGCTAAGAGATGCAAATATTCCGTCCGCGAAATTTCGATCGCGCCGAACTGCGCCAGATGCGGCGTGAGCCATTGCGTGTCGAGCAAACCGAATTCCCTGGCGCGCAAATGCTCGACCAACGCAACGAGCGCGATCTTTGATGCATCGGTCACCTTGTGAAACATGGACTCGCCAAAAAAAGCGCCGCCTACCGTCACACCGTAGAGTCCACCCGCCAGTTTGCCATTACTCCACGTTTCGATTGAATGCGCGTAACCGAGCTCGTGCAATTTCTCGTAGCTTTCGATGATCTCGCGATTGATCCATGTGTCTTTGCGTTTGGCGCATTCACGAATTACTTCGGCGAAGCGATTGTCGAACTTAATTTCGAACGCCTGCTTGCGCCGCACCCGGCGCAAGTCGTGCGGCACATGAAATCGATCCAGCGGAATGATCGCGCGCGGATCGGGCGAGAACCAGGCGATGGAATCGTCTTCCATCGCCATCGGGAAAACGCCCAGCCGATAACCCTGCAGCAAAAGTTCCGGCTCGATCATGGTCGCGTTGAAAAGTTCAAGCGTTGAAACGTTAAAGCGAATCCGATCTGAATCGCGAACACGTTTTCATATTTTCGGCCGCTGCAACGCTTAATCGCTTCAACCCTTCAACGATCCAACGTTCTTGCAATAGAACGTCCGCTTTCTAAAATAAGCGGATGAAGCGCGTTTTGCTGTTCATCGCCATGGCCGGCGCGCTCTCTGTCGGCGGTTGTGCCGAGGGATGGTTCGAAGGCCACGAGGTCGGCGACCATTTGCACAAAGGACTCTCCGGGGAAGGCCAGATCGGTCCCATCGATCGACCGGCCGGCGATCAAGCCGACGAGCATGGAGTGCCAACCACTCATCCGTAACGCGTGAAGACGGCTGCTCCACCGGCACATTCAAGAATCCTTATTCTCGACTTCGGCTCGCAGTACACGCAGGTGATCGCTCGCCGCATCCGCGAATTGCAGGTCTACTCCGAGATTGTTCCCTTCAACATTTCCGCACCGGAAGTTGTCGATCTTGCGCCGAACGGAATCATTCTCTCCGGCGGTCCAGCCAGCGTTTACGAGAAAGGCGCGCCGCAAATCGATCCCAAGATTTTCACGCTCGGCATTCCCGTCCTCGGAATTTGCTACGGCCTCATGCAGATGGCGCATCATCTCGGTGGTCACGTTGTATTCAGCGGACGCCGTGAGTACGGCGCGGGTATACTGCAAATCACAAACAGTTCGCAACTTTTCGACGGACTCGGCCCACAGCTCGATGTCTGGAACAGTCACGGCGATGAAGTAACCGCATTGCCGAAGGGTTTTCGCGCCGCCGCGCGCACCGAAGGATGTGATTTTGCCGCGGTCGAAGATCCGCAGCGAAAACTCTACGGTCTGCAATTTCACCCCGAAGTCGCTCATACGCCGCGCGGCAAGGAGATTTTGCAGAACTTCGTCTACCACATTTGCCATTGCACGATGGACTGGACGATGGGTTCGTTCATCGAGGAAGCATGCAATCGCGTGCGCCGACAGGTGGGTGAAGCCAAAGTCGTGCTCGGCTTGAGCGGCGGTGTCGATTCGTCGGTGACGGCGGCGCTCTTGCACAAGGCGATCGGCGATCAACTTACCTGCATTTTCGTCAACAACGGACTGCTCCGCGCGCGCGAGGAAGAAGTCGTGCAACGCGTTTTCGACGAAAATTTCCACGTCCGCCTCAAGTATGTCGATGCTTCCGACAGCTTTCTTTCCAAGCTCCGCGGCGTGACCGATCCCGAGCAGAAACGCAAAATCATCGGCAACGAGTTCATCAAAGTCTTTCAACACGCGACTGAGGAACTGCTCGCGGAAGATCGAAAAGACGGGGCCGACAAACACGGCGGCTACAAGTTTCTCGCCCAAGGCACGCTTTATCCGGACGTTATCGAAAGCGTTTCCATTGGCGGTAATCCGGCGCAGGTCATCAAGACTCACCACAACGTCGGCGGGTTGCCGGAGAAGATGCATTTCGAGCTCGTCGAACCGTTGCGCCAGCTTTTTAAAGACGAAGTGCGCCAGGCTGGTTTCCAGCTCGGTTTGCCGAAAGAAATCGTTTATCGCCAGCCGTTCCCCGGGCCCGGTCTCGCCGTGCGCATCATCGGCGAAGTCACGCCCGAGCGATTGTCGATCTTGCGCGCCGCCGACACGATCGTGCAAAGCGAAATGGAATCAGCCGATTGGTATTACAAAGTCTGGCAATCGTTCGCCGTCTTGTTGCCAGTGCAAACCGTTGGCGTCATGGGCGACCAGCGCACCTACGAAAACACCATCGCGCTACGCATTGTCGAAAGCCAAGATGGCATGACGGCCGATTGGGTGCGCGTGCCTTATGAATTGCTCGCCCGCATCTCCAGCCGCATCAGCAACGAAGTCAAAGGAGTCAACCGCGTGGTTTACGACATCTCGAGCAAGCCCCCAAGCACGATCGAGTGGGAGTAGCGATTGCGGATTTCGGATTGCGGATTGCGGATTTTTGACCGCTAATCAGCGTTCGCCATGAACGCCGAGCAACGACGCCTGGGAGAAAACAAGTCGCACGACGAGCCGTGGCATTTCTGGGGGCCCTATCTGGCCGAGCGCGCCTGGGGCACGGTGCGCGAAGATTACAGCGCGAACGGCGACGCCTGGAATTACTTTCCACACGATCACGCGCGGTCGCGTGCCTATCGCTGGAACGAAGACGGCCTGGCCGGCATTTCCGATTTCAAAAGCCGGCTCTGTTTCGCCTTTGCCTTTTGGAACGAGCGCGATCCCTTTCTAAAGGAGCGTCTTTTCGGCGTGACGGGACCGCAGGGGAATCACGGCGAAGATGTGAAGGAAGTATATTTCTACACCGATTGCAGCCCCTCCCACAGTTACATGTCGACGTTGTACCGCTATCCCCAGACGCGCTTCCCTTACGAAGAGTTAGTCGCGCAAAGCGGCGCGCGTTCCAAGATGGAAGGCGAGTTCGAACTCTGGGATACGGGCGTGCTCGCGGACAATCGCTTTTTCGACATCGAGATCGAATACGCCAAGGCCGACGCGCACGACATTTTGATTCGCGCGACCGCGAGCAATCGTGGTCCCGAAACGGCGGTACTGCATCTGCTGCCGACAATTTGGTTTCGCAATACTTGGAGCTGGGGCCGCGACAGTCACAAGCCGATGTTGCGCGCCACGCATGACAAAGATCGACCGGACGTGATCGCGACCAGTCACAACGTGCTTGGCGAGTACAATTTGTCTTGCGAAGGGCCGGACGATCTGCTTTTCACCGAGAACGAAAGCAACCTCGAGCGGCTATGGGGCGTGGCGAATGCGACGCCGTTCGTGAAAGATTCGATTAACGATCGCGTCGTTCACGGCCAGATCGACATTGTCAATCCGGAGCGCGTCGGGACGAAAGCAGCCGCGCATTACAAGTTTATGATTCCGCCGGGAAAACATGTTTCCATTCGGCTGCGATTGACGCAGGTCGGCGAAAAGCAAGGTGGCGACGATCCGTTCGAGAACTTCGACGACGTCGTCAAAAAGCGACGCGACGAAGCCGACGAATTTTATTCGAAGCTCGCGCCGCCATCTTTGAGTGAGGAACATCGCGCCATTCAACGCCAGGCGCTCGCCGGCATGTTGTGGAGCAAACAGTTTTATCATTACATCGTCGAGCAATGGCTGGAGGGCGACCCGGCGCACCCGCCGCCACCGCCGGAACGGAAGCAAGGTCGCAACCACGGATGGCGCCATCTGTACAACGAGCGCGTCATGTCGATGCCGGACAAATGGGAATATCCCTGGTACGCCTCGTGGGACCTCGCCTTTCATTGCATTCCGCTGGCCCTGGTCGACCCGCACTTCGCCAAGAGACAGCTCGATATCATTGTGCGCGAATGGTACCAGCATCCGAATGGAAAAATTCCGGCTTACGAGTGGAACTTCGACGATGTCAATCCGCCGGTGTTGATGTGGGCGGCGTGGCGCATTTATCAGATCGAGCGAAAGCAAACCGGGAAAGGCGATCGCGCGTTCTTAGAAACGATCTTCCATAAGATGCTCATCTCCTTCACCTGGTGGGTGAATCGCAAAGACTCCGAAGGCAACAACGTCTTCGAAGGCGGCTTCCTCGGCTTGGACAACATCGGCGTGTTCGATCGCAATTACAGATTTCCCGACGGCACGCATCTCGAACAAAGTGACGGCACCAGTTGGATGGGAATGTTTTGCCTCAACATGATGCGCACGGCCATCGAGCTCGCCATGGAAAATCATGTTTATGAGAATATCGCGACCAAGTTCTTCGAACACTTTCTCGCCATCGCCGCGGCCATGAACAATCTCGGCGAAGGCATCGGTCTCTGGAATGAAGAAGACGAGTTTTACTACGATGTGTTGCACACGCCCGGCGGAAGATATCTGCCACTTAAGGTGCGATCGCTTGTCGGTCTAATGCCGCTGCTCGCGGTGGACACGATCCAGTGGCAATTGATCGACGCGCTGCCCGGATTTAAAGCGAGGCTTGAGTGGTATCTGACCCATCGGCCTGATCTCGCCAGCTTGGTGTCGCGCTGGCAGGAACCGGGCATGGGCGAACGCCGGCTCATTGCGCTCACTCGCGGGCATCGCATGAAATGTCTGCTGCGACGCATGCTCGATCCAAATGAATTCCTCAGCGACTATGGCGTGCGTTCGCTCAGTAAATATCACAAGGCACATCCCTATAGCATTACCGTGCGCGGTGAAGAAAAAGTGGTGAGCTACGAGCCGGCGGAATCGCAAACAAACTTGTTTGGCGGTAACTCCAACTGGCGCGGCCCGGTTTGGTTTCCGATCAATTATCTACTCATTGAGTCGCTCCAGCAATTTCATCATTATTACGGCGACGATTTCCAGGTCGAGTGTCCCACCGGTTCGGGCCGGTTCATGCATTTAAAAGAGATTGCGAACGAACTATCCAATCGATTGATCAAGCTTTGGCTGCCCGGCGAAAACGGTGAACGCGCCTTTGCCCGGGCGTATCGACCCGCCTTCGGTCGCCGCGGCGACCTACGGCGCGGCGAACATCGATATTTGTTTCATGAGTACTTTCACGGCGACACCGGCGCCGGCCTCGGCGCGTCACATCAAACTGGCTGGACCGGGCTTGTCGCGAAACTCATTCAGCAGCAAGGCGAGTTCGGCACGATCAAATAACAACAGATTTTAGTCCACAGATTTCGCAGATTTCCGCAGATTTAGAACTGCCGGTCCGGCTCGGACAATCTGCGAGGGAATTAGGGTGCTGGAAATCTGCGGATCGAGACAGATTTTAGAAGGATGTTTCAAGACCCGGCGCTCATAGAGCGCCGCTACAGCTTGCGCAATGGCTTGATGATCTTCGTCTGATTTCCTGGCTTCCTGGTTTCCTGATTCAATTTTCTCTGAGTGACCGCCGCATGATGTGAATGGCGAGGATGCGGCTTTGATGTCGTGCCAGCAGATAATCGATGAAGTCGCCGATGATCGTGTTCGGTTTGTTGCCGAACTTGGTCACAACCCGGCAAATGAGTGTGCCGCTGCGCGCGTGCCACTCCAGATTGATCGCGCCATGCGCATCCTGGGCGCTGTGGATCTTGGCCCAGCCGTGCGGGCGTCCGGGCTGTTTGGCCCAGACTTTGATGAAGCCAAATTTCTTATCCAGCTGCGGATCGCTCATGATTTTGTTGCGCAGCGATCCGCGCCCGGTCGTGATTACTTGAATCACCGTCTGCATCCGCTGGTTAGACTCAGTGTAATGAAAGTTTTTGCAACGAGTGTTTAAAGTGGATCGAGCGCTCCGCCGCTCGATGCTAGAAAAGGCGGCGAAGCCGCTTGAATAACATCGCGCAAGGGACTGCGCGATCCACCAACTCAGTCCACCAGCGAACGAAACATGACATAGACATCGACATATCCTTTTTGGAAATGCCGGAACGCGCCGGGCAATGTACCGACGATCTTGAATCCCAGCTGCTGCCATAAATGCACGGCCGATTCATTTGTTGAAACGACAAAGTTAAATTGCATGGCGCGGAAGCCGAGCCGCCGCGCTTCGCTCAAGCAATGTTCGCCCATGGCACGACCGACGCCGAGGCCCCGCGCGCTTTTTGCGACGATGAAGCTCGCATTGGAAACGTGTGCGCCGAGGCCCGGACGGTTTGATCGCAAAACATAACTGCCGACAACATGCTCGTCGCGCCGTAGCGCTGCGGAGGCGGATCGATCTTGTAATTGCCCTGTCGGGGAAGCTGTTAGCTTCCCGGGAACTTGTTCCGCCACGTAGGTATGCGTGTCCTCTCGAAACCAATAGGCCAGCGCTTCTTCGCGCGATGTATTCGGAGCGAACACGTACGTGTCCGCAGTCGCGACGACGTCATGAAAAATATCCCAGATCGCATCGCGATCTGAATCCGTGGCTAGACGAATGTTTAACACAAAGTAAACGTCCTACGCCGAATAGGGTGGCGCCATCGATCCGCCGCGACTGGCTATTTCCGTTTGAAATACTGCACGGCTTTCTCGTGTTTTTTCGCCGCCGCGAGCGTTTTGAACGTGCCGAGATTTCTTCGCTTCCCCGTCTTCGGATTTTTCTTGCGCGAATACAAGCGATAACCACCCTTAATTTTTCTGATCATGATTTTTTAATTGTGGGCGGCACGCCTACCCAGATTCTCCCGTTACGCGTTTCAACTCTGAATGTTTTCAGATCGACCTTGGCCGGACCTTGCGTGACCTTGCCGGTGCGCACATCGAAACGCGAGTTGTGCCACGGACACTGCACGTTGAATCCATCGAAGCAGCCTTCCGATAATGGACCGTAGCGGTGGGTGCAGAATTCCTGAAAGGCGAACAGTTGATTGTCGATCTTGGCAATGGTCATGACCTGATCGTCGATCTCGACGCGCAATGTTTCCCGATCGCCCAGTTGTTGCGCTTCGGGAATTGGAACAAAGACGAGATCTCCCTTCCGATCGCCGGTGGCAATGGAAAGATGGATCGTGCTTTCCGGCGTTGGCGTGCGGCGCTTGTGTCGACCGACCGCAATTCCCTCGTCGTAAACGAGTTTGCCACCGAGATATCCCGACACCGAGAGCAGCGTTATTCCAAGCAGTGATAGAATCAGCGGCATTAGAGATATCTTTGGATCGTTAATCGTCGACGAGCGCAGACCTAGGTTGATCCCGTAAAACGCGACCACGATCAGATTCAAAATCATGTGCGTCGTGGCCGTGCGCTTGCCGGGATGATCGCTGCGAATGTCCGTATAATCGACAAAGCCGGGCACCGCCGCGATCAGCGAGAAAATGACTCCGGCGAGCATCGCGTAAAAGGAATCGCCCACGAGATGCGGTACCGATGGAAAAGCGAGACTGGCGAGATCGAGCAAAAGACTGAGGAGGAAGAACCCGATCGGAAAATGCACGAGCATCGGATGAATCGGATGCCGGAGCGGTTTGCCTTCGAGAAAATCTTTCAACATGTCGATCTAGTCCGGAGGGACGTTTGCGCCGCCGGCTTCGGCGATTTTGCGCCATTTCTTCTTCGACATGCGCGCGACGCTGATGCCGTATTCGTAAACCATCATTCCGCCCAAATAAGCAGAAGCTACGAGCAGAAGCGTGCCGATCGCGGAAAGCAGCAGTGGCCCGCCCTCAACTTTCGTGGCTTCGCGAAATGTGTGCAGTCGCAAGCCAAGATTAATCGCAAACAACAACGCGACGATCAGGTTCAGGCTCATGTGATATAAGCCGATCTTCCACGCCGGTTTTTCTTTCTTGATCCCGGTCCAATCCAGTAACCCCGTCGGCACGGCGAGAAGCGATGCGACCAGTCCGAAAATGATGGCGTAAAAGGACAAGCGCACCATGGCGTTACCGCCAATCTGCCATTGCGTAAGCAGATCAAAGATGAGCGCGCCAGGCCACATGGCCATCGGCACATGCACGATGATGGGATGCAACGGGTGCTTGAGCCATTTGCCTTTCAGGAAATCGAGAAGCCATTTCATGACGCGGACCGTGTCCCTCCCATTCAATGTTCGCAACACGATTGGAACGCGCGCGTAACTGTCCGATCTTATTAACATCTGTGCTTTAGCCGGGTGTGGTAACGCTTCCGGGGAACAGCCGTTTCAACGGCTTGATCAGGTTTTCGAAAAGCCGTTGAAACGGCTACGGGTTTGAGCGGCACGATACACCGGGCTGAAGCCCCGTGTTAATGGCAGCGATGAATTTCCAGACGTGGTCTAACCCCGACTACCTGAATAAGACGGATTGCCGCGGCAACACCTCACTAGGCTTGCGTACGCTGAAAATCAAAACGAGCAGGGCCGCGAGAATTGCGAAGTCGAGCGCGAGATGGCCGGCGAAGCTCAGATATTTGCTGGCGTGACCGAAACAGCCGCAGGTAATATCGAGGCCGCGCGCTTTCGCGACCACGCTGGCCATGATGAAAATCGAAGTAAGTGCAGCTAAGATCGACAATCCCCCGAGGTAAAGTCTTCGCGTAATGAGGGCGAGTCCGCACAAGATTTCCAGCCATGGCAAATAGAACGCCAGCCGGATGCCGATGAACCACGGCACGGTCTTGTAATTGTCGATATCGACGGCAAAGCGCATGGGATCGAGCGCCTTGAAGATGCCGGCGTAAATGAAGAGACCGCCAATGATGAGATCGACAATGCGCCAGAAGATGTTTGCTCGATAGAATTGCATCTCTTACACCAAACGCTCAACGTCCAACGTCCAACGCCCAACGTCCAACGCTCAATGACAGGGCACGCTTCTCTATTTTGACGTTGAGCGTTGAGCGTTTTCTTCATCTCTTCTTCTTGAGCCATTCTTCCCAGCCGCCTTGCAGGACGAAGACGTCTTTAATCTGCGCTTCGTTGCGCAGGCGCCGCGCAACTTCGATGGCAAGATTACAACTTTGCGTGCTGCAGTACACGACGATCTTCTTTTCCGGCGACCATGTGGCGAGGAACGGCCCAAGCAAATCGTTCCAGCGATCTTCGTTCAACTGGATCGCGCCCGGGACATGATCGCGCTCGAATTCGTTATCCGGTCGCGCGTCGATCCAGATCGCGTTGTCGCCCCAGCTACGCGCAAGATCGACAGTCACCGTTTCCGATGCGGGAATAGGCGACTGCCAGGAAACCTTGTGGCGATAATAAATGGCCTCCCCGATCGCGGGCAGGAACGCGAGCAGGATCAGCGCGACCGTTTGTTTCAACATCACTGTTGAACTGCGGTCGCCTTCGAGGGTGCCAAGTTCGCGACACGCGCGCCGACTGTAAACTTCTTCGGTGAAGCGTCCGCCTGGAGAGTAAACACCGCCGCAATTGGCCGCGCCGTATCGCGCGGTTGGATGTCGATCTTGAATTCGCCATTGCCCACTTTTGTGATTTTCGTTTCGAAATTCTGATTCACGGGCGTGATGTTAATCTCTTTGACTGGGAAATCCTTCCCGGCCTTCACACTGATGCTTTTCGCTTTTGGTTCCTCACCGGTTTGCCAATAGACGAGGACCGGCTGGATTTCGAGCGGTTGCGCAATCACGGCTTTGAGAACGAGCGCGATGGTGGAATGCACGCGGTCGTCCGTTTCAACGGTCACGCCTTTCACCTGGGTGCCGGTGCGGTCGCCAATTTTGAACGTCGCCGTAACCTCGCCAGTCTCACCGGGCGCGATCGCTTCCTTTTGCGATTGCGCGGCGGTGCAACCGCACGATGTGCGCACGGACTTGATGCGCACCGGTTTGTCGCCTGTGTTTTTGTATTTGAAATGACCGACCGCCTCTTTGTCGCCCGCGGCGGGATGCAGCTCGATCTGAGTCTGCTCCCACGTTAATCCGGCACACGCCGCGCCGCAGAGCAAGATCGACAATGTGGATACGATGATCGTGGTTTTCACGGGAACGATTGTACCAGAGAGCCCGGCGTTTTCCATTTTTAAGGCGCCGTCCCTAAACGCGCTCAGGACCGATCATTGCCGCGCGTGACGCGATAGGGATGAGGCACGTATTCAACAGAAGGTTGCCGGCGCGTGGGCTGAGGATAGAGATTCATTAAACGCAAAATGTTTTCCGGCATATCGGTGCGAACGGGCAGACCCAATTCACGAGCGCGTTCGACAGTGATGGGATAATCGTGCGTCCACGTGCCGCTGGCGAGGAGCTTGGCCAACTCCGCAGCTTTCTCGGCCGGAAACTTATCGGCCAGCAACTCGCTCACCTGATATTGCATTTGCACCAGCGCTTTCTCGGCCTGATCGGCCAGGATCAGCGTCTTGTCGTCCACTTCGGCGATTGGTTTGCGGTGAACGGCTTGCAAAATAGATGCCGCCGGATATTCGCCCAATTGTGGATCGACCGGCCCGAGCACTGAATGTTCGCACATGACAATTTCGTCGACGGCTAGCGCAATCAACGTTCCGCCCGACATGGCGTAATGCGGCACAAAGACAGTGACTTTGCCTTTGTGCTTGAAAACAGCGCGCGCGATTTGTGTCGCGGCCAGGACAAGACCACCCGGCGTGTGCAATATCAGATCGAGCGGTATTTCCGGATCGGTCAAATGAATGGCGCGCAGAACTTCCTCGCTATCGTTGATGTCGATGTAACGGAAGACCGGGAAACCCAAAAAACTCATGGTTTCCTGTCGATGCACGAGAAGGATGACACGCGACTTGCGTTCTCGCTCGATAATGGTGATGAGCCGTTTGCGCGATGCTTCCAGCAACCGTTGCGTGATCACCGGCTGCAGGGCCGACAACATGAAAAACAACCAAAATAAATCCATATGCATTGTTCCTAGCGGCGGCGAGGTTCCCACGCCCATTCCATCCCAGACTCATCCGGTTGCGTCAGGCGACGCGGCCCTCGCACGAATAACCAGCATAGTAACATTCCGCTGACAAATCCTCCGATGTGCGCCCACCAGGCAATTCCGCCGACTTGCTGCGGACCGGCCAGGGCGAGCGTGCCGCTAAACAACTGCACGAAGAACCAAATCGCGAGATAGAACACGGCTGGCACTTCGAAGAAGAACGGGAAAAAGAAAATCGGAAACATCACGATCAGCCGCGCGGTCGGAAAAAACAGAAAATAAGCGCCGAGCACCCCGGCAATCGCGCCGGAAGCGCCGAGCGAGGGCAAAGTGGAATCGGGATTTGTCAGGACCTGAGTAAGTCCCGCAACCGATCCGCAGACAAGATAGAAGATCGTAAACCGCACCGGTCCCATGCGATCCTCGACGTTGTCGCCGAAAATCCAGAGGGTCCACATATTGGCGAGGATGTGCAGCCAGCCGCCATGCAGAAATTGGTGCGTTAAGATCGGCCAATAATCCCCCACCGGGAACCCAACGGATTGCGCCCAACCGGGGTGAGTAAAACGCGCGGAGACGAGCCCGAACAAATAAGCAACTCGCTCGAGCGACTCGTTTGACAGCCCAAGCTCAAAGAAAAACACCACGAAGTTGATGAGAATCAACGCGCGCGTCGCCACCGGCACAGAACGACTGGGGATAGAATCCTTGATCGGAAACATGTGTTCTTAAGTATCGCGTCGGCGCACTGCGCTGGCCGCTAAAGATCTATATTCAAGACGATTAGCAAGCGTGAGCTCCAAAAGACCTGAAGAATGAAAAGAGACTCGACGCGCTCAAGGCCAACTAGCGCGGTAGCAAGTTAGTTCAGTGAGTAAACTTCTACCAGCGCAACGCCGGTCGTGTTGTTTTTGCCGCGCACAATTGCGGTGTAATTACCTGGAGCCAATGTTCGGAGAATGGCCGATTCAGCATCGTACGAAGGTGCCAGGCCGGTGGCCTGGATCTCTGTTTGCTGCGTGTCCTTCCAATTATCGTTGGATACAATCAAAGCGCCGTTGCTATCGTGTAATTCGAGCATGGGGTCGGCGAGGGCATTAACGATACCATATTGGGTCAAACTCGGGCCAATCGCACGCACGAGCACATCTTCGGAACTTGCACCGGACATAATCAGCCCGCCGATCATGACATTGTCCCCCGTTTGAACAAAAGCGCGCGTGGAAATGTTTCCGAGCTTGGAGCTGGCCGTGCGATCTAGATCGTATCCTTCAAACAGCGCCACGCCGGTGCCGTTGCTCACACCACGCACAATCGCCGTGTAAGCACCCGGATCGAGGCTGGTCAAAATCGCCGATTCAAGGTTGCTGCTGGGCGCAAGCCCGCTGTCGCTAATCGCCTGATGGTTGGACGCGTCCATCCAATTATCGTTGGATGCGATCACCGCCCGGTTCGAATTATGCAGCTCAAGTACTGGATCAGCCAACGGGTTGGCGATGTGATATTGCGTCAATGAGGGCCCGATCGCGCGAAGAATAACTTTCTTTGGGCCGCTACCGGTGATGATAAAACCGCCGATCGCGACGTTGTCGCCGGTTTGGACAAAGGCGCGCGTCGAAAGGTTAACCAACTCCGTTGGCGACGTGCAACCGAGGATCTTGATTGTATCAATGCGCCAGCCGGCTGCTCCCGGAGAATTTGCCACACTCCCCAGCCGCCAGCGCAGTTGGATGTTCTGGCCACCAGCCGACGGCGGCAGATTCACGATGGTGTTGGTGTACCCATTAGAATTGCCGCCCCAGACCGCTTGATTGCAGCAGGCAACCGGATTTGACGCGATGGTCGTGTTGTAACCGCCGCTGACAAAACTGCCGCCGGCATCAATTATGTCCACGAACGCGCCACCATTAATACTGATCTCGAGCACGCCACCGTCTGAGACGGAGCCGGGCCTGCCTGCAGAATAGAGGTTATAGTTATTTCGAAAGATAAGCTTTGCGAAAGAGCTTGGGATGGCAATCACTGGCGAAGTAAGCCGGGCGTCGGCCTCCGTTGCCGGGTCAGTCACGAACGCGTCGTTTGCGCCACCATCGGGCGCAGTCGAAGAAGTTGTCCACTCGTCGATTTGCACATCGGGGTCTGTTGCCGTCCAACCGGCAGGTAATGCAGGCGCGGTCACACCATCGAAGCTCTGGGAAAAGATGACATCATTGCAGGTGAGTCCTATGCAGCTTTGCTGCACCTCGAAAGCGCCGATGTCCGTGCCGTCGTCCGCGTTTGTTGCGGCGGAATCGTTGAACGTGCGCGGGAAACCCGAGCCTCTTTGATCCGTAGTTAACGCGCCCGTTAAACCATTGCTTGTGCCTTGATCGATCGCGGGACTGCCACAGAGCAACGCGACAGTTTGAGTCGGGCCGCCGTTGTCTTTCAGAAGAGCTGCGTGGTTGCTGTCGAAATCGAATTTCGGGTCGGCAGGTGTCAGTCCGCTTCCAGTAAGATCGGTGGAAGCCGTGAAACCCGTACTGCCGTCGACGAGCCCTATAAGATTATAGCCCTGCGAAGTGAACGAACCGTAAACATCAGGACCACCCACGATACCTTCGGTACTTCCTGTTATGATTTCATTACCAGCGATAATTGTGCTCTTAACGGTGACAGTTCCCGAGCTGTCGTTGAAGATGCCACCGCCCGCGCCCACAATGTAATTAAGGGTAAGGGTGCTGTTCGTCAGCGTAAGCGTGCCCGCATTGTAAATGCCGCCACCAGTCGCATTACCGCTGGTGTCCCCGTTAGAATAGAGCGTACTGTTGATGACCTTCACGACGGCAGCATTGACATTATAGATGCCGCCCCCGACTCCAGCAGTGATGCCACTTTGATAGTCAGAAAAATTGTTGCTCAGCGTGCAACCAGTGATCACCGCTGTGCCGCTGTCATTGTAAACACCACCGCCGAAGAGAGCATAATTGCCATGCAACGTGGTGTTAGTGAGATTTACCTTATTGTCATTGTAGATCCCACCGCCATAACTCGCGCTATTGCCAAAAGTACTAGTGCCAATCGTGCTGTTGCTCACGTTGACCGTGCCATTGCCGCTATTGTAAATCCCGCCCCCGTAGTCGGCGCTGTTATCATCAAGGGTGCAGCTTGTGATGTTTATCGTGCCGCCGGCACGATTGGCCAAGGCGCCGCCCAAGGCGTGCGGACCGGGGTTGTTTTGACTGTCGAAATAGCGATCGGCCCTGTTATTTGTAAACACACAATTGGTCAGGTTAACAATGCCTGCGTTATAATTTTGAATGCCGGCGCCCAGGTAATCAGTCGGGCTAAAGATACCGCCGTGGTGGATCGTTATTCCAGAGATGGAAACCGTTCCGCTGGTCGTCACATTGAAGATACGATAGTGCGGGTCGAGGTACGAGCCGTAGGCGAGGATGCGCTGCACGGTTAGCTTGTCCGCCCCGGGACCGCTAATACTCAAGTTGCTGGCCCCGTTGCTCGTGTGCAGGTCGGGCAACGCGCTGCCCAAGGTGATTGTCCACACGCCCGAACCGTAACCGGGATCGCTCGTCGGAATGCTGAATGTGATCACGCAATTACCGGCCGTAGTGTTCGCGGCTCCAATCGCCTCCCGCAGTGTGCAGTCGCTGTCGCACACATGATCATTATGATCAGCGGTCGTAGTGACGATAAAAAGAGTGATTGGTGTTGGTGCTCCAACGATGGCGCCGATTGGATGAATCGACGCCAAGAGCAGCAGCAGCGCCAGCGTCATGAACACGCCGGCAGGTAGCACTCGATCGAGTTTCATACTCCTTCTTGGTTGGCCCTTCAGGGGTGTACTGTCCCGAATCGGCCGCGAGGTTACACGCGAATTAGCTCGATTAAATCGTCTTGCGTTACTTTGTTGTTGGCGGCGGCGGCGGAGGCTTGGGTGACGGATTGATGTCGATAAGGACGGCGATAATGCCACCTTTAGGATCTTTTTCGGGTTTCAAATCTCGGATTCGTAGATTGCTCGTCGTTTTCGGTTTTTTTGCCATCTTCGGCTGCTTGTTCATATGGTATTCGTCTGTTGCTTGGTTTTTGGAATTCGGTTATGCTTGTTTAACGCTGTGGTGTCCGAAATCCCGCATGGGGTTGTGCCAAGAAGTGGCCGTGCCCGCGGGCTTTTCGAACCGCTTTTGCCGCTAGTCCTCCATGCTGAAGCCGCCTTGTGCGATTCACCGGAATGCTTTGCCAGAACGAGGCCCGCGAGCGCTAAGCCGAAAAGGAGGACGCTCTTGCCCGAATCCGGAACTGACCCTCCGCCGCCATTACCTGCGCCCTCGATGTCGAACTCGAGAACTCTTCCTCCTGGCACCCCTCCTGGAATGGTGCCAAATTCAGCGATTGGCTCAGTCACGAAGCCATCGAAGTTAACCGTGAATCCGTTCAGGCCCATATAAATGAAAGTAGCATTACTGACTTCGGAGGTGGCAGTCGCTGCATCAGTGAAGAAGCCCCCACGAAATACTTCACCAGCAGCAAGGGTTGCGGCCGAAAAATCGATCGTGATCTCATTGGCCGAGGTCAGCGGAGCTGTGAAGGGCATACCGCCAGTCAAATGTAACACGTCATTACCGCTGGCAGCGGCATTGCTGTAAATAGGTGAACCACCTTGGGTGAACTCAAAGAGAAAATCCGCTCCGCCGCTGGGATTAACCTGTGTTGCCGTCAAAATGCCGGGGCTATTGCCTGGCGATATGGTGCCGGCGCCAGCGACGCTAGTCACGCTGCCGTGTCCGCCAAGAGTAGCGCCAGCGTCGACGGTCACGCCCGAGGAAGAAGCTATGCTGCCGTCCACAATGAGATTGCCCGCACTCACCGTTGTCGCGCCGGTGTAGGTATTGCTGCCCGAGAGAGTGAGCGTACCGGTACCACTTTTCGTTAGGGAACCGCCGGTAGCGGTATTAAAGGGCCCCCCATCT
>WNFR01002378.1_pt1 | contig 19626 bp, 15 predicted proteins | sample 5400221 | NCBI WGS metagenome assembly WNFR01 (sample SAMN13153357, study PRJNA577476) | soil metagenome | isolation source: 40 cm soil under Madrone tree | place: USA:California | collected 2016-06-14 | reverse complement strand
TAATTTGAAAAGAGACTCCGGCGTCGGCGAGGTGACGTCCACAAGCGAGGCCGGCAAGCCCCGCACCGATAATCAAGACATCCGGACCGTTGGACATTCCGCGCGATTCTCCCGGTAACGCTGACCAAGTGCAGCTACACTCGACGCATCACGGTTGTAGGTGAAGTGAATATCGTGCGGCAAGTCGGCGGCTTGGCGCAAGAGCGGTTTGCGGGTCGGGGCCAATCGTATCGAGCGACGGCAGGCGGGCATATTACGCGGCGGTTGCGAGTTGCAGATAGTTGGGGCGGTCGGAAACCAGTTTGTGGCGGAACGCGTTCTTGATTTGATTGTTTTGCAGCAGGAACGCGCCAGGCATGCGCTGCATGTCGCCGGCGGGAAGGCCGACAAAATTGCCTTCGAGCCAGGACCTCAACATGCGGGAGATGCTTTCGCGGTTCAAATACTGGCGCAATTCGGCGCGGGTCAGCCCAAACGCATCGTAGAGCTTGCCGTCGGGATCCGCAAAGCGCGGCAAATCGTCCAATTTATAGGGAGCGAAAAATTTGCCGGCGCGCTCTTCCGTGCCGAGATGCACAAACGCGATGCGAGTGCCTTTGGCTTCGACCTGTGAGCGGAGTTTCGAGAGCTCGGCGACCGCCTCGCGGCAAAAGGTTCAGCCAAAATGGCGCAGGAAGACCAGGAGCAGCGGACGGTCCTGAGAAAGCGCATGAATGGTCTGGCCGGACTGCGAACGGTAAGACTCGAGCAGTTGCGGATCAATTCGTTTTGCCTGGAACATCGCTGCCTTCATTTTTGCCGATTTTTGCGGGAGAGGCAAATGCTGGCAGCATCACACGATGACGCCAGAAAAACACGCCTTGAGTCTGCGGCTGGTTCACGGGCCGACGAACATTTTCTACTACCGTCCAGCCGGAGTGAATCCACCAGGATTCGAAGTGTAGATGATAAAGCCGGCGACAATGAGGCTTAGAAAAACGATCATCAGGACACTTGAGATTTTTCGAAAATAACGGCGCCGCGCCAAATAATCACGCGGAATGTTGGGCCATCGATTACCGAACAACCAGCGGGAGTGATTTGCTCTTGTGCTCATAGGAGCTCCAAAAAATTGCCAGACATGGAGAGCTGGCGGCGTTCAGGGAAAGCGCGTGAGGGGAAGTGGGTTCCCTTGCTGAAGGCAACATCCCTTTTCAGCTCAGCGGCGATTTTAACAAAATTCCCATGCCTGCAAAGAGTATTTCTTTGCGTTTATTGCAGTCGAAAAACGCCGCCAGCAGCAGGCAAATTGCTGAAAAACAGGGTTCTTTCGATTTAGCGCATTGTAAGGTAGCGCTCAGAGTATCGTCCCCAGGGCACGTTTTAAGACGGCAAGGTCGACTGCGCCGACCCTTTTCCCAGAATACTTGGCGCGTCGCGAACGTTTGCGCGTCCAGGATCCAGATGACCTTGACATTTCCCGCTGACAAGCTATTTTGAGCATTCGGTTTTTCGGGCGATCATCGGAGGAACTTGCAATGATTCGAAGGATTACGGTGTTTGCGACGTTGTGCGCTTTGGGGTTCCTGCCGGCATTTGCGCAGCATAAGGGACCGTCGAAGTCGTATGTATTGAAAGCCGCGCGAATGTTCGACGGAAAGAGCAACGCAGCCGTCGCGCCGGGAATTGTGGTGGTTACCGACGGAAAGATCACCGGCGTTGGAGCCAACGCGAACTTGCCGAGCGGTGCGGAAGTGATCGATTTCGGCGATGCCACGCTGCTGCCCGGATTCATCGACGCGCATACGCACTTGACCATGATGTACCAAGAGGATTATGCAAGGGCGGCGCTCGATGGACTGCGGAAGCCCGTTCCAGAAATGGCCCTCGATGCAAGCGTGAACGCGCGGATCACTTTGATGGCCGGATTCACGACCGTGCGGGACGTCGGCTCCAGGGATTTTCTGGACGCGGGTTTGCGAAATGCGATTGAGCGCGGCGTCGTTCCCGGGCCGCGGATGCTGGTCGCAGTACACGCCATCGGCGCGACGGGCGGCCATTGTGACGAAACCGCGGGATACCGCCAAGAGGCGCTGGGTCCAGAGACCGGACCGGAAGTTGGCGTGATCAACGGACCCGATGAGGCGCGCCGAGCGGTTCGCCTCGCACACAAGTACGGCGCGACGATCATCAAGACTTGCGCGACGGGTGGTGTGCTCTCGCTTGCCGATGCCGTGGATACGCCGCAGTTGACGCAAGCCGAACTCGATGCGCTGGTTGACGAAGCGCATGCGTTGCGCCTGAAGACTGCGGCACACGCGCACGGCGCCGAAGGAGCGAAGCGCGCCATTCGCGCGGGAATTGATTCCGTCGAGCATGGGTCGTTTCTTGACGATGAAGCGCTGGACATGATGAAGCAGAAGGGCACCTACTACGTGCCGACGCTGATGGCGGTGCAGGGATTGTCCGAACAAATCCAGAAAGGAGTGCCGATTCCTCCGGCGATCAAGGTGAAGGCCGAGGACGCCATCGCGCATGTTCATCTCACGTTTCAAAAAGCGCTCGCGAGGGGCATCAAGATTGGCTTGGGAACCGATGCCGCGGTTTATCCGCACGGTCGCAACGCCGAAGAATTTCACCAGATGGTGGACCTGGGAATGAAGCCGATTGACGCTTTGAAGGCGGGCACTTCGAGCGACGCGGATTTGCTGGGACTGGCGAATAAAATCGGGACGTTGGAAATTGGGAAACTTGCCGATGTGGTGGCCGTGCCCGGCGACCCGGTACAAAACATTCGGCAGACAGAACATGTCTTCTTCGTGATGAAAGAAGGCGTGGTTTACAAGCACGAGAAAGCGAATTGAACCATGGTTCGAACGCTCCGCGAGCGGAAACTTGGCCGTCTCGCGGACTACTACACAATAGTGCGCAAGCAAAGGGAGCGCTGAGTCTAACGCCAAGATAGCATCGCGGAACGAATTGCCTTCCAGTTACAATCGCAAGAACATCAGATGAGCGACTCGCCGCGTCCACTGCAAACGAGTACTTCACAACATCGCACTCGCGAATGGGGAATCGCGGCGTTGGTTTCTGTATGCGTCTCGCTTGCGGTGCTCGCACCTTTTTTCCGGCTCGGAACAGCATCCGGACACGACGTTGCATTTCACATGGCGTCGTGGCTGGACGCCGCCGGCCAGTGGAAGCAAGGGGTAATTTTCCCGCGCTGGACGGAGTGGGCTAATTTCGGCTTTGGTGAGCCGCGATTTATTTTTTATCCCCCGCTATCGTGGCTTTTCGGCGCATTTCTGGGAACGATTCTTCCATGGTCGTCGGTTGCCGCGGTTTTTATCGGATGCGTGCAGACGTTTGCCGGACTTTCCGCGTATGCGCTTACCCGGCGGCTGGCTGATTCGCGATTTGCAGCTTTGCTCGGGGCGGCTTGTTTTATCGCAAACCCTTACAGCCTGCTCATCATTTATATGCGCAGCGACTTCGCGGAACTCCTGGCCATCGCCATCTTTCCTCTGCTGATGCTGACAACTCTGCGCATGCTGGGGATGTGGTCTCGGGAAGAGCGAGGAAAGTTTTCGAATATTATGCTTTTTTCCATTCCGTTCTCTGCGATCTGGCTTTCGAACGCGCCGGCGGGAGTCATTATCAGCTACAGTGTTGCTCTTCTGTTCCTGCTGGCTGCGGTGCGGCAACGTTCGGTGCTGCCAGTGGTAAACGGCGGCGCGGGAATCGCGCTGGGATTTTGCCTCGCCGCGTTTTATCTGATTCCCGCGATCTATGAACAACGCTGGGTGCAAATTTCGGCGGCGCTTTATGGCGGACTGGCGCCGGTTGACAATTTTTTGTACGCAAAAACCAGCGACGCGGAGCACGATGCCTTTAACCGTATCGCATCACACATGGCGGTAGTGTTGATTTTATGGACGGTCTGCGCCACTTTTGCGGCGTGGCGCGCCGGTTCCCGAACCACCGCCGGCAATCTAAAGTCCGATGCTTTGCTGGCGATGGTGGTGCTATGCGCGGCCGCAATTCTTTTGCTGTTTCCCTTCAGCAATATTTTGTGGCGGTATCTGCCGGAATTGCGCTTCGTACAATTCCCCTGGAGATGGATGTCGGTGATTGCCCTGTGCGCAATGATTCTTACCGCCGTGGCCGCGCGCAGATCACTGCGCTGGGCCTGGCCGTTTCTGGCGGCGTTGACAATTGCCGGCTCCGCGCACTACCTGGTGAAAAACGCCTGGTGGGACACGGAAGATATGCCGACGTTGCAGGCTGCGATACAAGATGGCACCGGCTTCGAGGGCACAGACGAGTATGATCCTGCCGGAGACGATCGCACCGACCTGCCGCAAAAGCAGCCGCGCGCTCATATTCTGCACCACTCGTCTGGTCCATTCGCTCAAAACGAAGCAGATGTAATCGTCGAAAAATGGAATGCTGAGCACCGCGTAGTGCGAGTCGTCAGCAGGAATCCGGCGAATGTAGTGCTGCACTTGCTGAAATATCCGGCTTGGCGAATCACGGTAAATGGCGCAGCGGTCACGCCGAGGCATCCCGAAGGAACCAGGCAGATGATTGTTCCTGTTCCCGCCGGTGAATCGGAACTGCGCATCGACTTTACGCGCACCGCCGACCGGACTCTGGGCGGATGGATTTCCGCCGCGAGTCTAATTTCATCGCTGTCTATCTTGGCTTGGATGCGGCGCTGGCCGCAAATCGCGAAACCTTAGCGGCGATCGACCGCTGGATGACGCACGTCCTGCCCTTGCACCAGATAGATCACGTCCTCGGCGATGTTGGTGGCGTGATCGCCGATACGCTCCAGATTTTTTGCAACCAGGATCAATTCGAACGCCGGAAATACCACGCTAGAATCGCCCATCATGTAGGTCAGCAATTCGCGGAAAATCTGATCGCGATAGTGATCCACCTTGTCATCGCTCATCAAGACTTTGCGTGCCAACTCCACATCGCGGCGCACCACCGCGTTCAATGCATCGCGCATCATTTCTTCCGCCACTTCGCTCATGCGCGGCAAATCGACATAAGGCTTCACGCGCGGGTGGCGCAGAATCCGCTGAGCGCCCTGCGCGATATTTACCGCCTGGTCGCCGATGCGTTCCAGATCATTGTTAATCCGCGAAACCGCCAGAACAAAGCGCAAATCCACGGCCATCAATTGGTGCAGCGCTAGAAGCTGCACTACGCGGTCGTCAATTTCCAATTGCAGTTCATTGATCGCGCCTTCTTCGTCCAACACGCGCTTGGCGAGTTGCTCGTCAGAGTCCAACACCGCGTGAACCGCCTGATGCACGGCGCGCTCCGCCAGGCTGCCCATCCACAGCAGGCGTTCTTTCACTTCATTCAGGTCTCGTTCGAAGTGGCGTTCCATGGAGTCCTTTCGTTCGGCGCGCTTTACGCAAAAATTGCAGAGAGATCCAACTGCTTCTCTCGGAATGACCGCCGGTGGTGTACGTACGCCAGTGCGATCTCAGCCGAAGCGGCCGGTGATGTACGCTTCCGTGCGCGGATCACTTGGCGTCGTGAACAGTTGCGGCGTCGGATTGAATTCCACCAATTGCCCCACCAGCAGGAACGCCGTGTAATCGCTCACGCGCGCCGCCTGCTGCATATTATGCGTAACGATGGCAATGGTGCATGAATCCTTCAATTGCACCAGCAGCTCTTCAATCTTCGCGGTGCTAATCGGATCGAGCGCCGAGCACGGTTCGTCGAGCAGAAGCACTTCCGGCTCGACCGCCAATCCGCGCGCAATGCACAGCCGCTGTTGCTGCCCGCCGGAAAGTTCGTAGGCCGATTTGTGTAAATGATCCTTGACTTCATCCCACAGCGCCGCGCGGCGCAAACTCTTTTCCACAATTTCCGCGATCGGAGCATTGGCGCCGTTGATCTTGGGGCCGTACGCAACGTTTTCGAAAATCGACTTGGGGAATGGATTCGGCCGTTGGAATACCATGCCAACGCGGCGGCGCAGTTGAGTCACATCCTGCGCGAGAATATTTTGCCCGTCGAGCAGGATTTCGCCTTCCAGCCGGGCATTACGCACCGTTTCGTGCATGCGATTAAAAGTTCGCAGTAGCGTGGACTTGCCGCATCCTGACGGCCCGATCAGTGCCGTCACATGGTTCTGCGCAATGCCCATATTGATGTCGAAAAGCGTTTGCTTCTCGCCATAGAAAAAATTGACCTTCGAAATGTTCATGCGCATGGACGTAGGCGCAATCGTTTCCCGGCTGGTGTTCGCTATGCCGGTTGGTTTCAAGTTTACGGACAATGCTGGCCTCGCTGAAGCTTGCATAAATTAGGACCTCGGTACCGCAATTCCTCGCGACAGAATCACCCGCGCTACGATGTTAACCATGAGAATCAATCCCAGTAGCACCAGGCCCGCGGCCCAGGCTTGCCGGTGCCAGTCTTCATACGGCGAAAGCGCGTATGTATAAATCATCGCGGGTAACGATGAGGTGGGCTGGTTCCAGCCAGGACTCCAGTACTGGTTGCCCAAGGCCGTAAAAAGCAGCGGCGCTGTTTCCCCTGCCACGCGCGCCAGCGCCAACAGGATTGCCGTCATAATGCCGCGGTAGGCCGCAGGCACCACCACGCGCATAATGGTGGTCCACTTACCCGCGCCCAGGGCCATTGAGCCTTCGCGCAGAGCCCGCGGCACGCCAAGCAGAAACTCTTCCGTGCTTCGCAGGGTAATGGGAATCATCATGATTCCGAGAGCAAACGACCCCGCGAATGTTGAAAAATGCTTGAACGGCAGCACCAGCAGCGCGTATGCAAAGATTCCGATTACGATCGACGGCACGCCATTCAGCAGGTCCGCCGCATAACGCACCACGAACGCCACTTTCGTGCCGCTGAATTCCGCGAGATAGATTCCGCCCAAAAATCCGATCGGAACTCCAATCAGCGAAGCAAGCAAGAGCAGCTTGGCGCTGCCGACGATCGCATTGGCCATTCCTCCGCCAGGTTGGCCCACCTGAGCCGGCAATTTGGTGAAGAAATCCCAATTAATCGATACTCCGCCGTTATAGACAAAATATCCCAGAATGAAAAATAAAATCGAAACGGCCACCAGCGCGCAAACCCCGGTCATCGTGAGCATGAAACCGCTCACCAGCTTTCGCCATCGCAAGCGCGCGTTCATGCGTGCCCCATGCCGCTGCCGCGCTGCGTAGTCAGCAACATCAGCAGACGCGCCAAGCCGTTTAAAATGAAGGTCAGCAGAAACAGCACCAGGCCGAGCTCAATCAGCGCACTCAGGTGCATGTCTCCGGTCGCTTCGGTGAATTCGTTGGCAATCACGGCGGCAATCGAATACCCAGGCGAAAACAGGGAACTGCTGATGGTTGGCGTGTTGCCGATGACCATGGTCACCGCCATGGTTTCTCCCAGGGCGCGCGCCAGCGCCAGAAAAATCGAGCCCATAATGCCGGTCTTCGCGAACGGCACCACGACCTTCCAGGTGGATTCCCAGCGCGTAGAACCCAGCGCCAGCGCCGCTTCGCGCTGATCGCGGGGAACAGACAGCAGCACTTCGCGCGACACCGAAATAATGTAAGGAATCACCATGATCGCCAGCACGATTCCGGCGGTCAAAAAACCCATTCCGTACACTGGACCCTGAAACAGCGGCAAAAATCCCAGTGTGTTTTTCAGTGCGGGTTGCACCCACTCCCGCATCATCGGAATTACAATGAACACGCCGAGCAATCCGTAGATCACGCTGGGGACTGCCGCGAGTAGGTCGATAAAAAATTGCAACGGATCGGACAATTTTTGCGGGGCCAGTTCCGCAAGAAAAATTGCAGCCCCGATCCCCAGGGGAACGGCCAGCAGAAGGGAGACCGCCGCAGTCACCAGCGTGCCGTAGATAAAAGGCAGCGCGCCGAACTGTTCCGCAATCGGATCCCAAACCCTGGTAAAGAAAAATGCCAATCCGAATTTATGCCTGGAGAGTGCCGCGCCAATCCACAGCTCGTAAACCAGCAGCACCGTAGTGAGAACGACTGATGCCGCGAAGAGAAAGGTAACCAGCCGCGCGACTTCATCGCCATTCCGGAGCCTGGAAAGAAACGAGCGCGAGCCCGCAATCGGACCAGCGCTCGGAACGTTTATTGAAGAGGTTGACACGCTTTTGCTTGCTGCACCGTTCTTACTGAACTTTGCTAATGGCTTTCAGCTCTTTGTCCACGACTTCCTTGGGAAGCTTGGCGTAGGAAAGATTTTCGACAGCGCCCTGTCCATCGGTAATCGCCCATTTCAGGAAGCCCTTCAGGGCTTCGCGCTTCGCGGTGTCTTTGAATTTTTCGGGAATCAGAAGCCACGTAAAGCTCGAAATCGGATAGGCATTCTTGCCTGGGGCGTTGGTGATGGAAACGCGGAAATCATCCGGAATCGTTTTTGCAGCCGCAGCGGCCGCTTCGGTTACGCTGGCAAGATCCGCCTTCACCAGCGTGCCAGCCGCGTTCTTCACGCTTCCATAAGGCACTTTGTTCTGTGCCGCGTAGATGAGTTCAACGTAGCCGATGGAATTTGGCGTCTGCTTGATCAGCCCCGTGACGCCTTCATTGCCTTTGCCGCCCAGACCTACGGGCCAGTTCACCGATGTGCCCTTTCCGACTTTATCCTTCCAATCGGAATTCACTTTCGAAAGATAATCCGTCCAGATGTAGGTGGTGCCGCTGCCGTCCGAACGATGAATTACCACAATGTCGTTTCCAGGAAGATTCACACCTTTGTTCGCGCCGGCAATCGCTGGATCATTCCACTTGGAAATATGCCCGAGGAAAATCCCGGACAGCGCTTCCGGCGTGAAATTCAGCGCCCCGCTCACTCCTGCAACATTGTAGGTGGGAACAACTGCGCCCAGAACCGTTGGGAAATGCAGAATTCCGGTGCCATTTTTTGCCCGGTAGGCCTTGATTTGGTCGTCGTTCATGGGGCCGTCCGAGGCACCGAAGTCCACGGTTCCTTCGGTCACCTGCTTGATTCCGGCGCCGGAACCGACCGACTGATAATTGATCTGTGTCCCATTCGCTTTGTGATATTCGTCAAACCATTTCGAATAAATCGGATACGGAAATGTCGCTCCCGCCCCGTTGATCAGCAGTGCATTCTGTGCCAGCAGCATTCCGCCAAATGCCACAACGAGCAACAGCGTTCCTGCAAGTCGCTTCATTGGAATTTTTCTCCGTGTCGGCTGTCAATTGGCAGCTCGTTTGTCTGATTACTGACCTGGTCCCGCTATCAGTGGCATTTTGGGCTTTAAGTATTACGGGAATGTTACAGTCGCTTCAGAGTTGGTTGAATCCCCAAACTCACTGATTTTACTGCCTTTAGCAGAATGTTACAGATGCTTTACATGCGAATAGTCGGTGAGACTTGGCAAAGAAGCTGCGTGTCTACAGAAGCGGCGCCAGCTCTCTCTGCGTGCTTCAGCGAACAATCGCCAACTTGGAGAAAAAAAAAGGCGACCGTTTCCAGGCCGCCTTATCCGTTCCCGAGAGCTTACAGGGCGAATCGCTTCACACTCGATCTACGGAATGTAATAGCGGAAAGAGGTGAAAATCATGTTGTCAACAGCCTTCGGCGATATGCCAATCGCTGTCGGCACGTTGTTGTTGCCGGACCATCCGGTTTTTGTAATGTAAGAATATTGAATGCCCCAGCGCATTCCGCCCTTCGGTCCGGTGTACACCTTGTGCCAGAATCCGATGGTGCCTTCGGTGATTGCCCGGATATCGCCGGCACAAGTGCCGCCCGCACTGGGCAGTAACTGAGTCGTTGGTGGAATTTCTGTACTGCACCCGGAATTGTTAGCAAAAGGCGAACCGTACCCGCCGATGCCGTTGGCTGACGTTGTGATCGTTGTGGCCACGCCCACTGGGCTGCCGGGATTAGCGCCGGTCAGGGTGGTGGTGGCAAATTTCACCGACTCGTACCCCTTGTAGGCCGCACGGCCCGCGTATTCCTGCCCACCGTAGAGGTAAATGTCGAGTTTCGCATTGGGATGAAATTCAAGTCTGCCTAACCACTGTGCGCTCCTAATCAGGGCAAGCGAACCATCAGGGCGAGCTGTCGCGTCCGATAGCTGCGCAGAGCCGTACCGTCCCACGCCACTTCCAGCGACGAACTTCAACCCTGCGTCCAGCTTCTTTGCAAACAGAGGAACGGTTGCACTGGCTCCGGCGCCGCCGCCGGTCCGTGAATCATTGAACGCGCCTGCGGCCGTCGGCGCCGTCGCTGCGGGTGCCTCGGTACAGGAAAGAGCCGGGCCGACAAGTGTGACAGAGCCGGCGGTGCCGGCGGTTCCCGTGCTAGCCGCAGGGCTGACCACCGCGCAGGGATAAATGCGTGCCCGGAATTGACTAACAATTCCCAGAAGTTCGTAGTGGCCCCATCCTGGATCTAATACCGCCTTCACGATCAAGTCTGGCGCCTTGTTTGTGGTATAACCTGTCGGATCGAAGGCGTTGTAAAGGCCTCCGGCCGCGCCTGGCGCGTTGATCCAGAAGTTCTGCGACGTAGTTCCACTCAGGGCTGTAAAAGTCGAAAATCCGCGGCCTCCAAGCGTCGTCTGGGCCCCTTCAGCCGAGGCGGCCAGCGCAAACTTGTCATGGAAGTTCTTCACCACGCGGAATGCGTACTGCCGTGCCCACGTGAAGCCAACGACGTATTGCGGATCAATCATCATCGGCAATGCTTCCTGGCGGTTGTTTATGCCCTTCCTGTTCTCTGTCGCCAGTGTCCACATTTGACCACCGGTCAACGACCACCCGTTATCCCAGGCAACTTGTCCGAACGCTTGACGCGTGCGCCATGCGTAGCTGTTGCTCTGGCGGTTGTTAGACGTGACGGCCGCGCTCAGGAAGTCTGCCTCGTAGTAACCGGTCAACTTGGCGCTAGCGAGTTTTCCTTCCGCCAGCAAGGTCAGCCGGCTCTGCCGCGCGCTAAAGTTGTTCTCACTTACCTTGCTCAGAGAATTGCCTGGAAACGGAATGCCCGTGAACGGCGTGTTGATGTCGCCGCTCGTAGCCCGCGTCCGGGTCACCGTTTCCGCCGCCAGAAACCCTCCCGGCGTGATGGTGATCCCCTTGTAATGAATGGCTACCGGTGATTCTCCGGCGACGATTTTCTTCTGCGTATCCTGCACTGCACCTTTCACCGCTTCGTTGCTCAGTTTCAAGTCGGAAACGTCGGAGCTCAGCGTGGTCGTGGTGGTCTTCACTTCCGCCGTGCTACTGGCCGCAGCCGAGGCTTTGGCCTCCGCGTCGCTAGCCTTGGCATCGGCAGCCGCAGCCGCGCTCTTCGCGTCGCCGATCTGCGAGTCGCGCTTCGCCAGCTCTTCCTGTAATTGTCTAATCTGCTGTTGCTGAGCTTCCATTGACTGCCGCAGCGCTTCCACCTGTTCGGTCAGGATGGCGGTCGCGGACTTTGCGGCTGGTTTTGCGGGCTTCTTGGTTTTTGCCTTTTGCGCCGGTTGCGGATCACCATCCTTCGGTGTGTCCGCAAATGCCATTCCAGACATCAGGAATAGCGACAAGATCATTGCTGCTGTTTTTCTCATTGCCTCTCTCTTTGGTGCTGCAGTTTAAGTAAGGAAATACCGGTGAGTCTGCGAACCTTCCCGCAGGTAAACGTAGAGGGAGCGTCTTACGGGCACGTCAATCGAATGTGAATATCCTGTAACATGAATTGTTACGGACAAACTCTTTGACGCGCCGGAGTTTACGGCCGAATGTTGTTTTTACCGGCAACCACACGCAAAGGCTGTCGTTCGCTGGAAGAGTGGTGACGGGACGTACTCTTCGGCATGGGCCCTTGGAGTGTTTGATTTCATCGTCCGTTTTCTCCGAAGCGTCTCTTAGCGTACCAAGTCGAGGAGGTGCCTACTTCGGCGCGCCAATGGTATAGGCGAGAACCAGCCCGGTCAAGCGATACTGATATTGCGCATCGGTGTCGGCGATGTCTGCTTCGGTCTTCTGCAGTTCCGCTTGACCAAGCTCGACAATGGAACCCAACCCCAGGTTGTAGCGCGCCTGCGCCAGGTTCAGCCCAAGGTTTGCCTGGTCGCGGAGTTGTTGCGTGACCCCAAGCCGCTCGAATGCCTGCTGCGATTGCTGCCACGCGGTTCGAACATCCCGCGCGATGTTGTTGCGCTCGTCGAGCAGCCGCTGTTTGGCCGCTTCCGTCTGCAGGTCCGCCGTCTTGGCTCGCGCGTTATACAAAAATCCGTTGAACACGGGAATATTGATGTTCACTCCCACCGCTCCGTACCAGTTGGGCAAAGCGTCATTGCGAACCGGCGCCACACCCACCGTGCCCAGCGCGCTCACCGTCGGCCGCCACAGATCGTGCTCCGCGTGCCCGAATTTTTCCGCCGACGTTTCTTGATCCTGCTGCGCCAGAACTTCCGGTCGTTGCCGCAGCGCTTCCATGATCAACGGATTCACATCCGCGTCGGGCTGTTCCGGCGCGCTGCTGCTCTCCACCAGGTCGAATGGCTGCTGGTCCGGGTAACCTAGAATCGCGGAAAGCGTCGCCAGTGCTGTAGCGTAATTATTTTTGGCCTCAAGTTGCAACAGCCTGGCCCGCGAAAGGTCCACGTTGGCGAAACTCAGATCCAGATCCGATTTCAGCTTGGCCTGCGTCAACGCGTTTATCTGATTCACGATCAACTGCCGCGAGTCGATCGTTTGCTGCGCCACTTGCAACAGCGCTTTCGTTTCCAGCGCGTTGTAAAACGCTTGGTCCACCGCCAGCACGACTTGTGCCGTGGTCGCCGCGGAATTTTCATCCTCGGCTTTTGCGGAAGATTCCGCGCTGGACACCAGGTTCGTCGTGCGCCCGAAATCCGTAATCAACTGGCTGACCGTCGCTCCCGTCGCCGCCCGCGGAAAAATGATCGGATTGTTCAGCGCGCCAGCCGAAATGCGCGCTCCGTCGCTTGCAGTAGCCCCCGTTAAGCTCAAATACGCCGTGGGTAACAGCGCCGATCTCTGCTCCCGCACGTACTGCCCTGCCATCAACGCGCGCAGTTTTCCCACTGTTATTTGCGGGTTCTTTTTCAACGCCAGGGCTTCCGCCTGCCGCCGCGTCAAAGAAGTCCCCGCCGGCACTGCGCCTTGCGCCGGCGGAGTCGCTGTTGGTGTTCGAGCGGAAGTTGTAGTTGCGGGGAAAGTGGCAGGCTCTTGCTGCTGTGGTGCTGTAGATTGTGGCGATTGGCCCGCCGCAGGAATCGCCAGCCATAACGTCAGCACCGGCCAAATTCGAATGTGTCGCATCACGCGTGCACCTCCGCTTCCGCGTTTTCTTCCTTGCGATGCACGATCAAGTACGCGGCCGGGACCAGATACACCGTCACCACCACTGACACCAACAATCCGCCAATAATCGCCCGGGCCAGCGGCGCGTACTGTTCGCTGCCCGCTTCAATTCCCAACGCCATCGGAATCAAGCCCAGCAGCGTGGCCAGCGAAGTCATCAACACTGGCCTCAGCCGCAGCCGCGATGCCACCGACACTGCTTCCTGCAACGGCTTTCCTTCCTGGTGCAGATGCCGCGCGAATTCCACGATCAAAATACTGTTCGACACCACGATGCCGACCATCATCACCACGCCCATCAGCGACATCACGTTCAGTGTGGTGTGCGTCGCCAGCAAAAACAGCAGCACGCCCGCCAGTCCCGGTGGCACCGCCAGCAAAATAATCAGCGGATCGGTCCACGATGCAAATTGCGCCACCAGCACCAGGTACACCAGCACCACCGACAAAATCAGTCCGATGCCGAAACTCTTGAACGAAGATTGCATCCCTTCGACCGACCCGCGCAGCGCCACGCGGGCTCCCTCCGGCATCGTCGTGTCTTTCAAAATCTTTTCGATCTGCGGCGTAATCGTTCCCAGGTTTTCCGTTTTCGGAGAAATATATAAATCAATCACGCGAAACAACTGGTAGTGGTCCACCTCCGTCGGTGAAGCGATTGTTTTCACCTTCACCACACTGTCCAGAAACGTCGGTTGTGAAATGTTCGGCCCGTGCAGAGGAATTTGTTTCAGGTCGGTCAACGTGCTCACCGCATTTTCCGGATACTGCACAGTCAGCAGGTACGGATTCCCGCTTTTCGGATCGATCCAATAGTTCGGCGCGATCATCGCGTTCGACGTCAGCGACGTAACCACGTTGTCCACGATTTCCTTCTGCGAAAGTCCCAGCTGGCTCGCTTTCTCCCGGTCTACGTTCAGCTCCAGCGCGGGATAATCGATATCCTGCGGAATCAGCACGTCGCTCACTCCCAGCAATTGCCGGATCTTCGAAGCCAATTGCGAAGCCACCGCATAAGTCTGCTGCAGGTCGCTGCCGCTGACCTGCACGTCGATGGGCGCGGGCAATCCCAGATTGATTACCGCGTCCACCAGTCCGCCGGATTGAAAATACGTCGTCAGTTGTGGCAGATCTCTCGCAATACGTCCGCGCACCCTCCGCATGTATTCATAACTTCCGACTTTGTGCCCCTCTTTCAAGCTCACTTGCACGAACGCCGTGTGTGGCGCGGAATTCGGCGTATAGATGGACGAAAAATCCGGCGTCACGCCAATATTGGCTACGATGATCTGCAATTCGTTCTTCGGAACCACATCGCGGATGATATCTTCCAGTTTCTTCACGTAGTCTTCCGTCAATTCGACTCGCGAACCTGTTGCAGCTTTCAGATTGATCACGAATTGCCCTGGATCGGTCCGGGGAAAAAACGAAACGCCAAGAAGCGGATACAGCGCGAAGCACAGCAATGACACTCCGACCAGCCCAATTACGGTGGCCGCGGGCTTCAGCAGTGCCGTAGCCAGTGTCCGGTCATACTTTTCCAGCATTGCTGCAAAATACGCATCGAATCTCTTTGAGATTTTACCCAGCCGCCCTTCAATCGATCCTTCATCGACTGTTTCGTCGGCCTGATGCTTTTTAACCAGCTTCGCGCAGAAGAGCGGTACCACCGTCATCGCCACAAGATACGATGCGAACAGCGACAAAATCACCGCCGTCGCCAGCGCCACGAACAAAAACCGGCTCACTCCATACAGAAAGACCACCGGAAAGAATACGATCGATGTTGCAATCGTTGCTGCCAGCACCGCCAGCGCCACTTCACTTCCGCCTTTTTCCGCCGCCACTTCCGGGGACTCGCCCATTTCCAAATGCCGGAAAATATTTTCCAGCACGATCACGGAGTTATCGATCAGTCGCGAAAACGCTAGCGCCAGCCCGCCCAGCACCATGGTGTTGACCGTGCCGCCTCCGGCGCCAATCGCCAAAAATGCCGCCAGCGCGGAAAGTGGAATCGACAAAAACACCGCCGCCGTCGCGCGCACGCTTCCCAGAAACAGCAGAATCATTAGTCCCGTCAGAAGCAGTCCGATTCCGCCTTCGTGGATCAAATTGTCGATCGCCGTGCGCACGAAAATCGATTGGTCAAACACTACCCGCGTCTTCAACTGTTTCGGAATGTCCACCAGATGCTTCAGCGCATTCTTGATTCCTTCCACCACCGCGATCGTGTTGGTATCGCCTCCCTGCTTCAGAATCGGCAGATACACCGAAGGCTGTCCATCCACGCGGACAATATTGGTTTGAATCGCTTCCGCATCCACGGCTTTGCCGATATCCCCGACCAGCACCGACGATTGCCCCACTGTTTTCAGCGGCATGGTATTGATGGATTTTGCCGTCGGCGCCTGGCTGTTCGAATACAAGTTGTAATCGAACGGCCCGATCTTCACGTCGCCCGCTGGAAGAATCAGGTTGCTCTCGTTGAGCTGTCGTACCACGTCCATCGGGCTCAGTTGATGCGCCTGCAACTTCAGCGGATCCACATACACCATGATTTGCCGGTAGCGTCCGCCAAACGGCTGCGGCACCGATGAACCCGGCACGTTGGCAATCTGATTTCGCACGTTGAACTGCCCCAGGTCGTGCAGTTGCGTTTCGTTCAGTCCTTCGCCCTTCAGGGTAATCAAGCAAACCGGCAGGCTCGACGCATCAAATTTCAAGACCACTGGCGGCAACGTACCGGGCGGCAAGCGTCGCAAGTCCGCCATCGCCAAATTCGAAATGGTGCTCAGGTCCGCGTCCGCGTTGGTCCCCGCCTGAAAATATATTTTGATCAGGCTCACGCCGGGCAACGAGCGCGACTCAATGTGGTCCACTCCGCTGGCCAGCGTGAAGAACCGTTCGAACGGATTGGTAATGCTCGTTTCAATCTGCTGCGGCGGCATTCCGGAATAAAATGTCGCCACCACCACTACTGGAATATTGATCGGCGGAAACAGGTCCACCGGCATTCGAACCAGGGTCACGGTTCCCACAATTGCCACAATCAGGCAGCACACCATGATGAAAAATGGATTGCGAATCGAGAACCCGGACATTAGCTCGCGCCTCGGCCATTCGAACTCATCGGCGCTGCTTCCTTCGGCTGAACTCTTTCTCCCTCGCGGTACTGGCTGCGGTTCCCGATCACCACGCGGTCGTTTTCTTTCAGTCCGGCCAGCACCTCCACTCGCGACTTGCCTTGAATTCCAAGGCGTACTTTCCTTTGTTCAATCGTGTTCTGCGGCGTCACCAGCAGCACCGTTGCTTCGTTCCCGTTTTCCGCCACCGCTTCCAGCGGTACGCTTAACGCATCGGGCTTTTCCGCCAGCACCAGTTGCGTTTCCGTGTACATCCCGGAAATCAGCTTGCCGTCGTGATTATCAAAATCGATTTCTGTCTCCATGGTGCGCGTCTGCATATCCAGTGAATCCGCGAACCTTGATACTTTGCCGGTGATGTCCTGGTTTAACGCCTGCACTCTCGCGTGCACGGGATCGCCCACATGAATCTGCGCCGCAATCGATTCCGGAATTGGCAACACCAATCTCAATTTAGAGATTTCCGCGATTCTGACGATTGGAATCGCCTGCGAACTGGAAGAAGTCCCGGCCGCAACCAGCGATCCGGTGTCCGCATGCCTCGCCGTCACCACTCCGTCAAACGGCGCCACGATTCGCGTGTAATTGGACATCGCACCGAACTGCTTTTCGTTCGCGTCCGCCATTTCCAGTTGCTGCTGCGCGCCGGACAGCTCCGCCTGGGCGCTGGAAACCTGCGCTTCCGTTTCCAAGTCCTTCGCCTGCGCATCATCCACTTCCTGCTGCGCCACCAGTCCTTTTTGCTGCTCGCTCGCCTGCTTCAACCGCATGTACATGGAATGCGCCGCCGCGTGCGCGGATTCCGCGCGCTGCACGTCTCCCTGCTCGCGGCGAATCTCTTGCTGCGCGAGCCGTACCTGCGCATCTGCCCCCGTCAGCTCAGCCGCAAGCTCGGGCACTTCCAGCACCGCCAGCGTCTGCCCGCCCTTCACGTGATCACCCACATCCACGTAAATTTTCTTGATGTATCCCGCCACTTTCGCGTGCACATCCACGTCCTGAAACGGCTTGAACTCGCCCGCGATGGTCAGGGTGTTTTCCATGGGTCCGCGCTCTACTTTCGCCACCGCGGCGACCACCGCTTCAGCCGCCAGGGCATGTTCGGGGTCGTCGGCTTCCGTCGCGGAATGGCCCAGCCACCGCCACGCGCCAATTCCCGCCGCTACGATCACGGCCGCAATCCAAATCAGTTTTTTGCGAGACATTTTTCCAGTCCGTTCGCTGTGCCGGTATTCGCAGCGAACCGCCTTTTCAGCCGCGGCAAACACCAGCAGAATTTCTTTCTCGAGCCCTGAATATATTGGCCGTCCGGTTTTCACCGGATTTGTCCTGCGCTTATCTGGGGAACTGCTTTTAAACGGCGGGCGGAGGGCGGAACCACAGACTCGAGGAGAAACCCGTCTGCGGAGTCGCAACTACATCTTCTTGTTCAGCGTATTGCCGCTGAGTCGAATGCATCACAGCGAATCGTGGAATTAATTCTTGTATGTCTCGGAGATTGGACAGATCAGCGAGCACGGTGCCGTTCGGTTGAGTGAATTGCTCCAGCTCAGAGGAACCGACAGTGGCACGGTGGCTTGCCGGGTGGCAAACCGTCAAACAATCTGAAGCTCTGCTGGCCGCAAGGAAGGGGTTGTAGAGGAACAGCCCGGCGAGCAACACACACGTAAGAATCTGCCATAGCGGGACAGACTTGCGCCGGCTTGTTGCGCCAGTGCTCACGTAAAGGTGCTTACGCGAATCCGAATCACGACGAATCATACTGACACTTCCACAGTGACCACTCCTCTCCCTAAAGCAAGAGGCTTCTCGCGACTGCCAGCAGCGAGTATTGCGGGGCGCTCCGCACTCGGGCAGGACACTTTACGCGATGGCTCGATCCGAGCCCTACGCCAAGAAAAGAGTAACACAAAAATCAGCCTTATAATCCACTCTCTGAACGGAGTGGTTTTGCGGCCAAGAGGGATAATCGGACTGTGCGCCAAGGTCAATAAGATGCCTTCCCGCGTTTTCCTGAAAATAGAAGGCCCTCAGAACATACAGGAGGAAAGGGGATCATCGCCAGGGGAGCGATGATCCCCGTGGTAGGTTCGAACACTGAAGGTCAAACGTGTTGAGTATCCGGTCTCACGGTCACGTCCGAATAAAGACCGTGTGAATCTTCCGTGACCTTGTGGGTTTCTTCCGCGCCGCTTGCCGGAACTGGCGAGATGCCCAATCCGCGGCCGTGACGCACGTCCAGGCCTCGTACCCAATAAATAATGTCCTCGGCGATGTTGGTGGCGTGATCGGCAATCCGTTCCAGGTGCCGTGTCGCCAGGATAAACTGCATGCTGGGAACCACCTGCGCGGTCTGCTTGGTCATCTGCTCCAGCAATTGTTCGAAGATTCTGTCGCGGTATTGATCCACTAGGTCATCGCTTTCAAGAACCTGCGTGGCCATGGTGGCATTGCGGAAAATCAGCGCGCCCAGGCTCTTCGATACCATCGCCCGCACCGCTACGGTCATGGCCTCGAGTTCTTCCGGAGGCTGCGCACCGGGCATCTCGCGCAAAGTGGTGACACGCTCCGCCAAATTCACAGCGAGGTCGCCGATTCGCTCTAGATCGTTGGTAATTTTCAGCGCCGCCACAATCAACCGCATTTCATCGTCGCTGAACGCGCCGCGTCGCAGCAGCCGAATCGCGTGCTCGTCGATGACGATTTCCATTTCGTTGATGCGCGGTTCGAGCAGAAATACTTCGCCCACCAGCGCTGAGACTTTAGGATCGTCCACGCTCACAATCGATTCCAGCGCGCGGTTCATCGCGCCTTCGACGGTGCGCGCCATCGAAATCAGGTAGTTCACCAGCGTGTCGTAGAGAACGGTTTCCGTCATTCCCGCGGCAGAGCCCATGGATGCGTCCTTGGGAGCACGAATCTTTCAGTGCTCCTGGCAGAAGGTTCTCAGACTTTGCATTACGGGATGATGATCAGAACGTTAAAAGAGGGAAAGAATTCGTGCCGTCGCTGGAGGCTGAGCGACGCACGCCCGGGGCTGCTACAGCGCTACTTGCTTCCGTTGCGCGGAGCTAGCCGCTCCGCATCGAAAATCGGCACGGAAAAATGGAATTGCGAACCTTGCCCGATTTCGCTTT
>WNFR01002377.1_pt1 | contig 19632 bp, 16 predicted proteins | sample 5400221 | NCBI WGS metagenome assembly WNFR01 (sample SAMN13153357, study PRJNA577476) | soil metagenome | isolation source: 40 cm soil under Madrone tree | place: USA:California | collected 2016-06-14 | reverse complement strand
TTACTGATTTTACTTTCGTCATTTCCCATTGTTCAAATGGGTCTTCTCATTCTCATTCATTTCACTTTCACCTCAGGCACGACGGACATCCCCGGAGCCAGAATGTGCTGGGGGTCAATCTGATTCGGTTCGAAAACGATTTTGACCGGCACACGCTGGACCACCTTCACGTAGCTGCCGGTGGCGTTCTCTGGCGGAATCAAGCTGAAGCGCGCGCCGGTGCCGGCCTGAATGCTATCAACATGGCCTTTGAAAACTTTCTGCGGGTATGCGTCCACTGTGATCTCGACTGATTCACCCGGCCTAATGTTTCCAATCTGACTTTCTTTGAAATTTGCGGTTACCCAAACATCGCCCGGCACAACCGCCATCAGGGGTTGGCCCACCTGCACGAGCGCACCTACTTCAACGGCCTTGCGCGTCACGCGGCCGGATTCGGGCGCATAAATTTTGGTGTAAGAAAGTTCTAGCTCGGCCTGGTCGACAGCAGCTTGTAGCTCTTGCAGGTTTGCTCCTGCCGAAGCGGCCTGCGCCTGACTAACTGCGACCTGTTGCGGCGCGGTGTTCGCTTGAGCAAGGCGGCCCAGTGCTTCGTTCACTTGTGCATGAGCGCCTGTGACTTGGGCTTGCGCGCGTTGGGCGTTTGAGGCTTGGGCAGAGGTTGCCGCGCGCGCTTCGCTTACTTGCGCTTCAGTTGCTGCGACCTTTTCCCTAGCGGCAGCTACTTGCGCATTTGCGGTACGTGCCGTGGCGATGGCTTCATCGAGCCGCTGGCGCGAAATTTCGTCCTTATCGTAAAGGATTTGATAGCGCTGAACGTCGGCATTCACACGCACAGCTTCGGCTTCGGCGGCCGCCACCTGAGATCGCGCTTGCTGCAGGTTCGCTTGCGCCGTGCCGACGCCTGCTTGCGCCTGACTCGTGCGGCTAAGCTCAGACAAGGCGCTGGCGCGCGCGCCTGTCACACCGGAGCGCGCTTGCTGCACACCAGCCGATGCTTGTCGTACGTTTGCGTCGGTCGTAACGCGCGTGAGCGTCACTTGAGTTTGCGCTTGTCGATGTTGCGCGACTCCTGCGTTCAGCGCGGCCTTTGCTTGAGCCAATTTCGTTTCAAAATCGCGCGGATCAAGCTCAACGAGCAGATCGCCGGCCTTCACGCTCTGATTGTCGGTGATATAGACTTTCGCAACGTAGCCAGAAACTTTCGGACTTACCTGAACGATGTGTCCGTCAATGAAAGCGTCGTCAGTCGTTTCGTGCGAGCGCGCATATAACCAATAACGAAGACCCAAAAGTACAACGATTAGCAGAACAATGGCGGCGCCAATCAAAAGTGCCGGGCGCTTATAAAGCGGCCGCTGCTTGGCGTGCTCATGCAGTTCCTCTGACAGAGGCTCGCCGTATTCATCGACGACAGGAGTCGCCCTATGGTCGCTTTTCCCTGGTGCTTCAGGTTCGGAATTCGTCGGCCTCGATCGATTGCCGACTTCTTCTGTGTTTGCCATCTCGGGTTTCTCGTAATGCCACTCGCCGCGTACGGGGCCAGAGCCCCTCATCTTCTCGAACTACCACCGAAACGTTTGCGCGCGTCCGAGTGCAGCGGCCAAATTCAGTCGCGCAGCGTTATAAAGGGCAAGGGCCGTTACCTGATCCAGTCGCGCATTGGCAAGCGCTACTTGCGCGGTCACGAGCTCGATGTTGTCACCCACACCTGCCCGAAAACGATCGCGAGACATTTCCAGTTCACGTTCAGCCAGAGTGACAAGTAGATCGGCCGCGCGCACTGTTTCGGCACTCGTACTCAAGCGCGCGTACGCGAGCCGCACATCTTCTTCGACCTGGCCGCGAATACTGGCGAGTTGAAGTTCGGCCTGGGTCTCTCGACTGCTCGCAACCTGAATACGTCCGCGCGTCAAACCGCCGTTGAAAATCGGAACGTTTAATTGGATTGCGTAAGTACGAGTGGGCAATGCGCTGGTTACCGGCGTGATGCCGCTAACTCCGTAATCGCCCAGAAACTCCAACGACGGCAGTTGCTCTGCGCGCGCAGCCCTCTTTTGATAATCGTTGACGTCGACTTCGGCCTGCGCGGCACGCACTTCACTGCGATTGTCTTCGGCCGTGGCTACGGCGGTTTCAATCGCAGGCAGAGTTTCTGCCGCAAAGCGCAATGGATCAGTCAGTGTAAAAGGACTGCCCAAAGGCAATCCCACAATGCGTTGAAGTTGTAGACGAGCTTCTTCAGAATCACTCTGCGCTTGCGACAGCCGAACCTGTTCTTGCGCCTCGCGCGTCTCAGCGCGCGTCACATCGACGCCGGTCGCAATTCCGGCGTCACGTTGATCCCGCGCGAGCTTCAGTAAAGTTTGCGCCAGCGTAACGTTTGCTTGCGCCGCGGACACAGAGCGATCCGCTCGCATCGTTTCCAAATATGCGAGCGCAGTTGCGGCAGCTACCTGCTCCCGCGCAACACTCTCTTCCAGCTCGGCGACGCGTACGCCGGCGCGACCTGCTTGAACATTTCTGAGCGCGCCCAAACTGAAGATCGTCTGCTCCAAGCGCACCCGGGCATCAAAGTTCTTGAACGGTCCGATGAACGTCGAAGTGAAACCGGGAAATTTTCCGGGCGTAAAACCGAGCGCCGCGAGATTTTCTGTGATGCTCGCTTGAAAGGCACTCCCCGAAAGATTCGGCAACAACTGCGACAGCGCTTGCTTTTCTATTCCGCGTGCTTCGTTACGTCGCTCATTAGCCAGCAAAGTTGCGAGGTTATTTTCAATCGCCAAAGCAATCGCTTGCTCAAGACTCAACGCGGACATTGCCGGGCTGACCTTAGCCGCGCCCGGAGCTTGTTGCCCGTTCGTCATCGGAGCAGCCGGCGGACTAACACGTTGTCCGGCGTTCGAAGGTGATTGGGGATTGCCTGGCCCTAATTGGGTTGGACCTTGCGACGTTTGATTTGCTTGTCTGGCAGCGCGCGTTAACTGTGCGAAGTTTGTCGCGCAGGATAGGACCAAAATCGCGACCGCCAATATGCCGTTCAGCAAAACGCGTTTGCATGAAGAGACGCCGCGGAATATGAGTTGTTGGTTTTTTGGAAACACAAACTCCGGGTGGATCAAAACGTTGTCCCTTCTGAAGCGATTTGTTTTGATGCTACGGTTAGCGAGATTGCACCTGTATCGTGTCAAAAGTTTCGCTTAGGTGCAACGTAACAGATCAGCCCATATGCCTCCGGGAATCGAGAGCAAGTAATGGGCCAAGATGGATTGGGTTATTAACTGCTTCGCTTGGACCGCGACTCTACCGTGTAAAAGGCGCGGCCAGAAGCTGCGTATAACGAGCGTCAGTATCTAAGAAGCTTACCTGTTGGCTGCCACCGCGGTTGCTAGTGTGAGCTTGCCGCGCAGTTCAATCTGCTCGGACGAGCGACCAACGAGCACGTTGAAATCGCCGGGGTCCGCGCGCCATTGTTTTGCGTTGACGTCATAATAAGACAGTGCGCGGCCGTCGAGCATGACCGATACCTTCCTTGTCTCTCCGGGACGAAGGCTCACTTTGAAAAATCCTTTCAACTCCTTCGCCGGCCGCGGAACTTTCGTTTGCGTGTCGCCGACATACACTTGAGCCACGTCGGCGCCCTCGCGTGTCCCTGTGTTCTTAACGTCGAACGAAACCTCATAGCGCGGACCCGATTCCCCATGCGACACTGGCTTAATAGACAAGTTGCTGTACTTGAAGGTTGTATAGGAGAGTCCAAACCCGAATGGGAACAGTGGCTTAGTGCTATTATGCTCGTAACCACGATAACCAACGAATACTCCTTCTTTGTAAACGACGCGCTTCGTGCCCGACTCGGGATAGTAGCTGTCGTGGACCGGGTTATCTTCCCAGCGGCGCTCGAAGGTGACCGGCAAGCGGCCAGACGGATTCACATCCCCGAACAGAATTTCGGCCAAAGCCGTGCCGCCCTCCTGTCCCGTATACCACGCCTGGACCAGTGTCGGGACGCGGTCAAGCCAGGCGTTCATATCCACACTGCCGCCCGACGTCATGACAACGATCGTGTTCTTGTTGGCCGCGGCCATTTCCTGAATCAACTCGTCTTGTCCGAGTGGCAGGCGAAAGGTCCTGTCCGCGCTTTCGGCTTCAGACTCGGAGTCGAAACCCGCTGCCACTACCACCACGTCGGCGCTCGCGGCAAGCTTTTTGGCGTTGTCGCTAACAAATTGCCCAGCACGGACAATTCCCATTCTGAGGCGCGCAGCCCGTCTAAACGCCCGTCCGTGTTGCTCCAGGACAATCTTGTGCGGCTTAGGATCGAGGCGAAGCGTCCGATAGTCGGCGAGCGCGGTAAGGGTGGTCCAATTGTCCAGGACAAGTTTGTCATCAACATAAAGACGATAAGAGCCGCCGACTTCTCTCGTCGTTTGCACGAAGACATCGTAGGAGCCTGACTCTTGCGGGGTGTAATAACCGGTCCAACGTCCTGAAAGCGTCTGTTCCGGAAAAAGCAAGCGAGCCGCGGTCCCGAAGTCAAGGTGCTCTTCGGTGCGGGTGATCAAAGGAGTCCCGTTCAGGTCTAAGTTGTCAAAGTATTCCGCTCCCAGTCCCGGTTTCCCGTTGGTCTGCGATGTAGTGAAATTCGTCGCGTTGGCCAAATCGCTGTACGAGAGCACCCCGCGGTCGTAATACACCTTAAACAGATTGCCCGGATGATTGACTGGATAGTTTGCCAGGCCCTCGAGATAACTGATGGCCGCGAATGGCTGCACTTCGGCGCTGCCGCCGCCAACGGGTACTGCCGGGAAGGCATCTGGGCCAACAATCAGGATGGATTTGATCTTGCTCTTACTCAGCGGCAACAGGTCACCGTCGTTCTTCAGCAGCGTGATGCCTTCACGCGCGGCGTTGAGCGCCACTTGGCGGCCTTGCGGGTTATAGCGGGGAATGGACAGACCAGTCTGATCACGATCGAGCCAGCCAAAGCGCACGGCCGTGCCCAGGATCCGGCGCACTTTGTCGTCAATAATGGCGACGGAAACTTTGCCCTGTTCGATCGCGGGCCTGAGGGTCTGCTGGTTCATATGTAAGCCCGAAGGCATCTCGAGATCCTGACCAGCGTTTGCGGCCTCGACACCATCATAGGTCCCGGACCAGTCCGACATGATCAGGCCGTCAAAGCCCCATTGCTTCTTGACCACGTCCGTTAGCAGGTATTTGTTCTGCGACATGTGCAATCCGTTGGTCAAGTTGTACGAGTCCATGATGGCCCCGACGTGGGCTTCCTTCACGGCGGCCTCGAAGACGGGTAGGTAGATCTCGCGCATGGTCCGCTCGTCAATGATTGAGTCTGTATTGTGGCGATCGAACTCGGAGTTGTTTCCCAGGAAATGCTTGATCGTCGCGCTCACGCCCTGGCTCTGTACACCATTGATGTAACCGACCGCTATGCGCGAGGCGAGGAAGGGGTCTTCGCCAAAGTACTCAAAGTTTCGGCCGTTCATTGGAGCACGGTTGATATTGACCCCAGGCGCCAGGAGGAAGTGTACGCCTTTGGCCCGAGAGTCACGTCCGAGCTCGGTCCCGACAAGCTCGGCCAGCGCCGGATTCCACGTAGCGGCCAGCGTAACGCCGCCGGCAAACGCAGTAGCTGGTCCAAAGTTGCGGACTCCGAGAGGTCCGTCGGCCATCTTCAGTCGCGGGAAGTTAAGACGTGGAACGTCGCGAATGAAAAAACCATCGACACCTCCCAGCAGATCAAGCTTTTCCTCGAGCGTCATCTGGTTAAGGATGGAATCGACCCGACGCTCGACCTCGGCCGCAGACCGTAGGGAAGGCACAGGTGCCTGCGCTGAGACAGATAACACGTTGGAGACAATTAAGGACAAAGCAACGATCGAATAGAGTTTTCGCAATGGATTTACCTTTTCCTTCTGATGGTCATCGGGTTGGAGCTGAACTGCCGCCTGCGGATGGTATGCGCCTCGAAGGTTGAGAGCAAGATTAAAGTTCCATAGCGGATCGTATTCTTCTCTTTTCTTAAGACGTTAAGCTGGATCTCGCAGTCTGCGGACCCTATTGCCAGCTGTGTAAGACGGGAAAACCAGCGAACGGCGGTAGATCTTCTACCGCCGCTCGCTGTCAAAGTACTTTTCGTTTGTAAGGACGCCGCTTAGCTCATCACTCCTCACTCACCGTTAATAATCCATCTCGCCGCCCGGCATTGACATGTTTGCGCCTTTCTTCGGCTCCTCCGGCGCTTCAGCAACGACTGCTTCGGTCGTCAGCAAAAGGCCCGCGATCGAAGCAGCATTCTGCAAAGCAGTGCGCACGACTTTTGTCGGGTCGATCACGCCCGCTTTCACGAGGTCTTCGTATTTTTCCGTTGCGGCGTTGAAGCCGAAGGTCGCTTCATTCGCAGCGCGCACCTTTTCGACCACGATCGATCCTTCCTGTCCCGCATTCTGCGCGATTTGCCGCAACGGTTCTTCCAGCGCACGCCTCACAATATTCGCGCCTGTCTGTTCGTCCTCGTCATGGAGCCTGAATTGAGCGAGCGCTTTCTGGGCTCGGATGAAGGTCACACCACCGCCCGGCACGATGCCTTCCTCGACTGCCGCCCGCGTCGCATGCATAGCATCTTCGACACGTGCTTTCTTTTCTTTCAATTCAGTCTCTGTTGCAGCGCCGACTTTGATTACTGCAACGCCGCCAACTAGCTTCGCAAGACGTTCCTGCAACTTCTCGCGATCGTAATCAGAGGTGGTCTCTTCGATTTGCGTGCGAATTTGTTTGACGCGACCTTCGATGTCGGCTCGCTTACCAGCGCCTTCAATGATTGTCGTGTTGTCTTTGTCGACCACTACCTTCTTTGCGCGGCCGAGATCCTCGATATGAACGTTCTCAAGCTTGATCCCGAGATCTTCGCTGATCACGCGACCGCCGGTGAGAATCGCAATGTCTTCGAGCATCGCTTTGCGCCGGTCGCCAAATCCTGGTGCTTTTACTGCGCCAGCGTTCAGAGTGCCGCGGAGCTTGTTTACAACCAGTGTCGCCAGCGCTTCGCCATCCACGTCCTCGGCAATTATCAACAGGGGTTTGCCTTCGCGCGCTACTGTCTCAAGTAATGGCAGCAGATCGCGCAGGGCGCTAATTTTCTTCTCGTGAATAAGAATCAATGGCTCCTCGAGCACTGCTTCCATGCGTTCGGGATTCGTCACGAAGTAAGGCGACAGATAACCACGATCGATTTGCATGCCTTCGACAACGTCTAGCTCGGTTTCCATCGTTCTCGATTCTTCAACCGTGATCACACCGTCTTTGCCCACCCTGTCCATTGCCTGAGCAATCAATTCGCCAATCGTCCGATCGCCGTTTGCGGAAATGGTACCGACTTGAGCGATTGCGTCGCCTTTCACCGGCTTCGAAGTATTCTTGATCTCTTCCACCACGCGCTCAGTCATTTTGTGAATGCCCCTTTGCAAAGCCATTGGATTCGCGCCCGCGACGACAACGCGCAAGCCTTCACGAAAGATCGCCTGAGCCAGGACCGTCGCAGTTGTTGTTCCATCGCCGGCCACATCAGATGTTTTTGAAGCGACTTCTTTAACCATCTGTGCGCCAACGTTCTGTAGTTTATCCTCGAGTTCGATCTCTTTTGCGACTGTCACTCCGTCCTTCGTAATCGTGGGTGAGCCAAACTTTTTCCCGAGGACCACGTTGCGTCCGCGCGGCCCGAGCGTCACCTTCACCGCGTCAGCGAGCTTATTCACGCCTTCAAGAATTGCGTGGCGAAACTGATCGCCGTGCACTACCATTTTTGCTGCCATTTTCTTTACCTCCTGAATTCCTTGATGATCGCATTTGTAATCTCCTGATAGGTTCTGACTTCCTGGAGTTCACCTTGTCTTATCTCGGCTCAGCACGGGCGAAGGTGGGACGAATGAACTCAATCGTCCAAAGATAGGCGCCGCAAAGCGACATGAACCAGCTGTTACATGTCGAGCGCCGCGCGGGTTTGCAATAAACGAAGAACCGCTCCCAGGGTAACGAACCCTTCGACCTGACCGTTACGCAGCACCGGCAATTCGTTCACATTCTCCTGGTTCATGATCTCCATTGCTTCGCTGACCGGAGTATCGGGTGTGACGGCGCGGAGTTGATCCAAACGCTGCATCGCCTGTTCCACCGTCGTATAGGGCCAGCGGGTGCGGTCAGTCTTGCGGAGATCGTAGGCCGTGATGATTCCCTCAATCCTTTGACCGTTCTGGACGACAAAACAGTTCTTTCCCGTGCGCAACAGGTAATCGTTCACAAATGTCTCTAGATTGTCGTTGCCATTTACCACGGTGCAATCACGTTCAACCAAGTCGGCGGCGCGCACATTCCGCAACGCCGCACTGGTTTCTATTTGCGCGCGACTCGCTCCTGCCGCGTCTAACAAAAACCAACCAATGAAGGCTATCCATAAGCCACCAATTCCTGCTCCGCCAAAGAAGCGAAGAATTCCTATGATTATGAAAGCGAAAGCGACTATCTGGCCGACCCGTGCCGCAATTCGTGTAGCACGCAGACCATCACCCGTGGCCCACCAAATGATGCCGCGCAATACGCGGCCGCCATCCAGTGGAAAGCCTGGCACCAGATTGAAAATTGCGAGCCCGATATTGATGTAACCAAGCCACATCAACATCGCGATAATTGGAGTTGCAGGTATCGCACCGAGCGGCCAGCCCACCATCCAGGCCAGCGTCAGGCAAAGCACCCCTATCAGCATGCTGGCTATCGGACCGGCGATCCCCATGAAAAATTCGGTGCTGGCTTCGCCTGCTTCTCTTTCAATCTGGGCCACGCCGCCAAGCGCAAATAGAGTGATCGCGCGGACCGGTAACCCTCGTGCTTTGGCGACTGCAGCATGCGACAGTTCATGCACGATGATCGCAAGAAAGAACAAGAGACTGGTTCCGATGGCTGTCGCCCAGATCACTCCTTCTCCCCAATCTGTGTTTAGCGCGTGAAACTGGCTCGCCAGAGACAGAGTGATAAGCAGCGCAATGATGAACCAGCTGAAATGCAACCCGATCTCAATGCCGAAGATTCGTCCCAGTTTGATATGTGACTTCATTCTGCTCCTTCTGACATCCCCCAAACATGAGGAATCGTCAGAATGACTTCCATCAGCCCGAGCTACTCGAAGACCTTTGGGAATTTTGCAAATAGACAGTGCATGCGCCATGCCATGTGCCCCATCACAGTCTTAGGGTTGCTCCTATTATCAGCGGGCTGCGTTCTTGCTTGCAGGACAGCGAATTTCCTTGCCGAAGAACCGATTTCTTGTGGACGAAAGTGCCCAAAGGGGTCAAATGACCCGGTGACAGATCTGGTTCGCAGTTGAATTATCGGAGCGGAGAGCGCTTCAGTCTCTTAGTAGGTGCGGAGTGCTTTCCGCCGAAAGCCGCGCCGGGCAATACAAACATTTCGACATCGAAAGTGCCGCTGCCCATTTGCATGGAATGATCGACAGGATGAAGCGGGCGTCAAAGTCGGCGAAGGCCCGCTGATCGTCGTATTCAATTACATACAGGACGGGACCTAATTCTTTTTGGCAGCCGCTTGGCGGAATGCGCGCTCCACCACGTCGTTCGGATCCGTAGACACCGGTCCATCGCGCCATAACCAGCGCATCATTTCCGGCATGATCGTGCCGCCGAACTTCTGCCCGTGCAGGTTCATGCCCCACGAGTAGTTCACGTCGTAACCCTTCTGTGTGAGAGCCTTCATCAGCCGCACATTCTGCAGAAACCAATCCCACTTCTCGTCATAGACACCGTTGCGGATGCCGCGATTATCGTTTCGGCCATCGCACAGAAAGATTCGGATCGGCTTCTTCTCGCTCGCGAGCACGCGTTCGGGATAAACATGGCCGCCCCGAATATTCGTGAAACTGCCCACGTTACTCAACACCTTCCGAAATTGGTTGGGACGCTCCCAGGCGACCGTGAATGCGGCGATCGCTCCCGAACTCGAACCGCCGATTCCGTGCTGCTCCGGATCCTTTGAAATGTTGTAATCCTTATACAGCACCGGCATCAGTTCCTCGGTGATCACCCGCGCGTACTTATCATCGAGGGTGTTATATTCAGTAGGCCGGTTTGTGGTTTTGTCGCCCCACTCCTTCGGGTTGGGCTCGGGTTGCTGGGGAGTGCGGCCGGGATTGATGAACACTCCAATCATCACCGGGATCTCGCGCCGGTAAATCAAATTGTCCATCACATTCTGTGCTCGAATATCTCCGTTCTCGTCTTTGAAGGCCTGACCGTCCTGATAAACCATCAGAGCAGCCGGAACTGTCGGATCGTACTGTGCCGGCACGTAAACCCAATACGTATGCTGAGTCCCGGGATAGACACTGCTGGGTAATGTGTATGGCCCGCGGATCTCCCCCTTGGGGACGCCTTCCTGTGGCATCGAGTCGGGTCCCAGCCTATATTGAGAATTCGGGTTGGGACCAGACGGCGGCTGCTGGCCACCGAGGCTCGCCCCCTGGCGCCCCTGGCCCGGTTGTCCTGGAGCCGTTTGTTGAGCTGGAATCTGCGCAAAAGCTATCACCGACACTCCAGCAAATAACAAACTGATGGCGTACATTGCCGCTTTTCTCATTCGAAACTCCCAGTATGGAACTAACAATATGTATGGAACAGGATTAGATGAGGTATCAACAAGGAGGCACGATGGATAGATACCATCCTTTCGAAACCCCACCTGAGCCGCTGATCGCCTTCGAGGCGTTTCTTGCCGTTGACATTCGTGTTGGCACGATCGTCGAAGCGGAGCCCTTTCCTAAAGCACGGAAACCGGCTCTTAAGTTGCTGATCGACTTCGGCTCGACAATCGGCCGGAAAAAGTCCAGCGCGCAAATCACAACGCATTACAACGCCGAAGACATTATCGGCCGGCAAATCGCCGCAGTTGTCAATTTCCCACCTCGACAGATCGGGAAGTTTATGTCCGAGGTTCTGACGCTCGGCTTCCCCGATGAGAAAGGTGCAGTGGTGCTGTTCAGGCCAGATCGTGTCATTCCAAACGGCAGTCGTCTCTTCTAGCAATAGGATCGACTAAGAAACGATACTCATCAATAGGATCAACTTCTAGCAGCGATTGCACCAGAATAGCATGCTGAACAATAGAACATTCTGAACCGGGTTGCTGTTTCAACTTCGTTATTTCTTCGGTCGCGTCCTAATTTAACTAAAGTGTAGGGGCGTCCCTCCGTGGGCGCCCCTTTTACGCGCTACTCAGGGCGCCCACGGAGGGACGCCCCTACAGTTTAATGATACTAACAATGCTAAACGACAAGGCATCATTGCGAAACAATGAGATAGATTGAATGGCGATAAAATTGCGGTTCAATATTTGCTGACAACGAAAATCCACGGGTTCGATATAACGAAAACAATACGCTGGGTGAAACTTCCAGCCAATATCGAAACCACTCATTCGCTGTGCTTGATTCTTGATAAGCACGCAACAACGAAAGCGGGGGGAATACTTAATGGCAACCAAGGTTAGACGTCCAGACGTTGATGAGTCAGCACTCAAGATTTGTCTCATTGGCACTTATCCGCCGCGCGAGTGTGGCATTGGAACCTTTACTTGCGATCTGAAACATTCCTTGAATGATATTCATTCAGATGTGATTGCCATAACTAATGAGAATACAAAGCATCAATATCCCGAGGAGGTCGTCTTTGAAATCCGACAACACGAACTCGATGACTATCGGTTGGCAGCAGAATACATAAATTCCTCAAGGATGGATCTCGTTTGTCTGCAACACGAATTCGGGATTTTTGGCGGGTCGGACGGGTCTTATATCAATGCTTTACTGGCAAATCTGACAGTCCCAGTGGTTACCACTTTGCATACCGTCCTGACACGGCCAGGCGTGGGAATTCGCGAAAATCTAATTCGGCTGGCTGAACTCTCAGATCATCTTGTCATTCTCAACAGTCAGGCGACTCCTATTCTGCGGGACGTCTATGGGATCAGCGAGCAAAAGATTAGCCTAATTCATCACGGAGTTCCGGACATCGCCTTCATTGATCCTAATTTCTATAAGGACAAGTTCGATGTTGAAGGGCGGATTGTCCTGCTAACATTCGGCTTGCTTAATCGTAACAAGGGTATTGAATTAATGATCGAGGCCATGCCCGAGATTGTCGAAAGACATCCCAGAGTTGTTTACCTGGTGCTTGGAGCGACGCACCCAGAGGTCCGACGAACCGAAGGCGAAGAGTATCGAGAGTCACTGGAACAACGAGTGCGGGAACTCAATTTAAGGAATCATGTGATCTTCCACGACCGCTACGTCAGTTTTTCAGAGTTATGCGAGTTCATTGGTGCGTGTGACATCTATGTCACGCCCTATCACTCAAAAGAACAGATCGTCAGTGGCACGCTCGCCTATGCAGTGGGTATGGGAAAGGCTGTAATTTCTACGCCTTACCTTTACGCTGAGGAACTGCTTTCGCAGAATCGTGGCCGGCTCATAGATTTTGGTGATGCAAACATGCTGGCGCAGACTGCTATTGATTTGATAGAGAACGAGCCAATGCGCCACCGCATGCGCAAGCGTGCATATCAATACGGACGGCAAATGACATGGTCTGAAGTTGGAAAGCGCTATGCAGAAGTGTTTGAAAACGTGATGACTGTTTCAGCACCGAGAGTGTCTGCGGCACCGGAGCTGAGAAATATCTGGGAAGATTTGGCGGATGTGAAACTCGATCACCTCATCAGCCTGACGGATGATACAGGCGTAATCCAGCACGCGAGTTACGGTATCCCAGACCGTCGCAGCGGGTATTCAACTGACGACATAGGACGTGCACTTGCTGTTGTCGTGAAGCATTATCGACAGTTTCACGATGAAACGGCATTGCCTCTTGTGAAGAAGTATTTAAGCTTCATTCAGCTCGCACAGTTGCCAAACGGACGCTTTCACAACTTCATGAGCTATGAACGGAAATTTACTGATGAAGTTGGCAGCGAAGATACACAAGGACGAGCGCTATGGGGTCTGGGTGCCGCAGTTGCTGATGGGACGAATAAAGGCGTGCGAGCACTCGCTCGCGAACTCTTTGAAAAAGCTTCGAATAAGTTGAAACTGAATCATCCACGGGCCCTGGCTTACGCTATCTGCGGGCAGTATGAGTTTTTGCGACGTTACGATGGAGCGTCGCAGGTACGCAGAAAGCTGGAACAATTCACAAGCCGGTTGGCAAGAATGTACCAACGATCGGCCGGTGAAAATTGGAAGTGGTTTGGCGATGATCTGACGTATGCCAATGCGAAGATGCCCCAGGCAATGCTATTGGCAAGTGAGGTGACTGGAGATAAACGCTGCTTAGACATTGGGATCGAATCTCTCGAGTTTCTGCTGACGCAAACCTATCGTGACGGAATGTTTGACTTCCCCGGCAACCGAGGTTGGCAGCGACGTCACGGTAAGCGAGCAATCTTTGGTCAGCAACCGATCGAAGCGGGCTATATGGCTGAAGCGCTAATGAGCGCGGCTCAGATAACCTATGAAGGGCGGTATCAAGAGTTAGCACGAGCCGCCATCGAGTGGCTCCTGGGGCGTAACCGCCTCGGCGTGTCCTTGTACGACGTAAATACTGGCGGCTGCGCCGACGGTTTGGATGCGCGTGGACCAAGCATGAATCAGGGAGCAGAGTCAGTCATTTGCAGTCTGCTTGGACTGCTGTCGCTGTCTTTGCAAAAAGAGATCGATTTGGACTTGTCATCTTCATTAATAAGAGCAGCAACCGCGAATGTAGTGAGCATTCAGACGCCACAACAAAAGCCTTTGCGATCTGTGCAAGGCTCAACCAGGGACAAATATGTCGACGAAGAACCTGTCAGTGGAACTCTTTCAACGCTACGAAGGGAATCCGATCCTGAGCGCCAGCCAGTGGCCCTACCGAGCTAATACTGTATTCAACGCCGGTGCGACGTTACTGCAAAACGGCGAGACTCTTCTCCTGGTCAGGGTTGAAGATCGTCGCGGTATTTCGCATCTGACTGCGGCGCGTAGCAAGGATGGCAAGACCAATTGGACTATCGATCGTGAACCGACGCTTGTGCCTGATCCAGAGAACTATCCGGAAGAAGTTTGGGGCGTAGAAGATCCGCGCATCACCTGGATCGAAGAGTTAGAGAAGTTCGCGGTCGTTTACACTTCCTATTCAACCAGTGGGCCGTTGGTTTCGCTCGCGATGACCAGGGACTTTCAAGTGTTCGAGCGCCAGGGATCTGTTATGCCGCCGGACGACAAGGATGCCGCCCTCTTTCCGCGACGCTTTAATGGACGCTGGGCCCTAATCCATCGACCCATTGGAAGTTTTCCCGCAAATAGAGCAAACATTTGGATTTCGTTTTCGCCCGACCTCAAGCACTGGGGTGATCACACCGTAATGCTGGAAGCGAGACGCGGCGCATGGTGGGATGCCAACAAGATCGGCCTTTCGCCGCAACCAATCGAAACATCGGAGGGCTGGCTGCTCATCTACCACGGCGTCCGCATTACGCCGGCAGGTCGTTTGTATCGTTTGGGGTTGGCCCTTCTCGATCTTGAAGATCCTACTAAAGTAATTAGAAGAGGTGACGAATGGGTTTTTGGTCCAAAAGAGTCTTACGAACGCGTCGGTGACGTCGGAGACGTAGTTTTCCCGTGCGGTGTTATTCATCATGCGACAACCGGTGAGATTCGTCTCTATTACGGCGCTGCTGATACGGCGATCGCGGTGGCCACGGGTAATGTTAACGAGTTGCTCCATTGGCTCAATAAGAACGGTTAGCGGGAAACACTGAATCCCTGCCCTTTGCCCTTAATAGAAATTTCCTGTCTTTGAGTTTGTTTTATGAGAGTAGCAATGCTTGCACCAATTTCGTGGCGCGTGCCGCCGCGACACTACGGGCCTTGGGAGCGAGTGGTCTCGCTATTGACAGAAGGGTTAGTTACCCGCGGTTTAGATGTGACGTTATTCGCAACCGGCGATTCACTGACTCACGCGCAATTGTCCTCTGTTTGCCCTCGTCCATACTCCGAAGATACATCTATCGATCCGAAAGTCTGGGAATGCCTGCATATCTCAGCACTCTTCGAGCGGGCTACGGATTTCGATCTAATTCATAACCAGTTTGATTTTCTTCCGCTAACTTATTCCGGCCTTGTTGACACACCGATGTTGACGACTATTCACGGGTTCTCTTCTGAACGTATTGTGCCGGTATTCAAGAAATACAATGGGCGAGCGAAGTACGTGGCAATCAGCAATGCCGATCGCCATCCAAATCTGGATTACGCCGCGACTATCTATCATGGAATTCCCCTTGAGGAATTCACCTTGCCCGGGCAACGTGGGGAATACTTATTGTTCTTTGGTCGGATTCATCACGAAAAAGGCGTTGCGGAAGCGATTGAAGTCGCGCGGCGCGCGAACCGACCACTGATCATCGCCGGCATCGTTCAGGACAAGGACTACTTCGATCGCAAAGTCGCTCCACACATCGATGAGGACCGCGTGCGCTATATTGGCTCAGTTGGGCCAAAGGATCGCGACCGCGTACTTGGCGGCGCGTTCGCTCTCCTGCACATGATCAACTTCGCTGAACCGTTTGGCTTGAGCATGATTGAAGCCATGGCCTGCGGCGTGCCGGTCGTAGCACGGGGCTATGGCTCAGTGCCGGAGGTCGTCAAGCACGGTGAGACAGGATTCATTGTTAATACAATTGATGAAGCAGTCGACGCGCTCGCACAAATAGAAAAACTAAAACCACAGACGATTCGACGTTACATAGCCGACAATTTCAGCCGCGAACGCATGGTCGAAGACTATATTTGTGTTTACGAGGAGGTGCTGGCTAATGCCGAAAGCAAGCGCCGCTATATCGCCAGAGTTTGATTAAAAATGAACTTCCGACTCGGAATCAACTACTGGCCGATCAGCAGTGCGATGTATTGGTGGCAACGTTTCGAGGCAGATGAATTCGCTCGTGACGCCGCAAGAATTCGAGCAGCTGGCTTTGACTCGATTCGTATCTTTCTACTTTGGGAGGATTTCCAGCCGGCACCGGATTTGGTTTCAAAGACTGCCCTCGGTAACCTCGTGAAAGTGGCTGATGCAGTTGCTGCTGAAGGCCTTTCACTCATCATCACGCTTTTCACGGGCCACATGAGCGGCGCCAACTGGTTGCCGGCATGGGCCACACAACGCAGCGACTCAACCTCAACACTACGGTTCCCGATCATTACAAACGGTCGCACTATTCACGCGACGCCAAAGAATTGGTACGCGGACGAAGGAATCATGAAGGCCCAATCTCTTCTGGCGCGCGAGGTGGCCGGGATGCTGTCCGGCCATCGATCAGTCTGGGCCTGGGATCTCGGGAATGAGAATTCTAACTGCGTAGTGCCACCGTCTCGAGTCGCCGGAAACAATTGGCTAAGCTTGATTGCCGGCGAGATCAAATCCGTGGATCCGGCTCATGCAATAACACTCGGATTGCATATGGAGGATCTTGAAGAGGATCGAAGACTCGGCCCGGCGGAAGCGGCGCGCGTTTGCGATTTCCTGTGTATGCATGGATATCCCATCTATGCTGACTGGGCCAATGGACCAACGGACGCATTATTAGTTCCTTTCCTCGGATTAATCACCCGTTGGCTGGGACGATGCGACGTGCTCTTTGAAGAATTCGGCGCGCCGGCAACCGTCGAGGGCTCGAACACGTCGAGCGATGCGAATTCGAGTTTCACTCTGCTGCGGGAACAGGAGTCAGGAGAATTTACGCGAAAAGCAATCCACCTGTTGAATCAACATGGATTCATGGGTGGCATGCTCTGGTGCTATGGCGACTACTCGAGAGAGCTGTGGGATGGTCCGCCTTTGGATAGGGCAATTCATGAACGATACTTTGGCGTCTGGCACGCTGACGGCACGCCAAAACCGGCAGTGAAAGTGATCAGCGAACTCGGTAGCATACCCATTGGTGAGAACCCGGATCTCGGTTGGATCGATATAAGACCTGAACAGTTCTATTGTCGCCCTAAAGAAAATCTTGCTCGCCTCTATCGCATCTTTAGCTCGATGAACGCACCGGCTTGAAATCGGTACGCGAATAATCAGACGCTTCCTCACGCCTGTCAGTGCGGCGGCTTGCCGGGTCACTGAAAGAAGTTCGCTTTTCTTTTCACCACTTTCTGCCGAATGGTATCCCTTAACAATAGGTACTCTTGTTGAAATTCGTTTTTCGCATTACCGCTGACCGGAAGCTGATTCTGATATTTTCTGACCAAGTACTCGCACAATTCATCCTCGTTTGTTGTAAGCAAATAGTCAGCGCCCATTCCCTGAATTTCCTGAATCGCCTTATTTATTCTTAGATTCGGCTGACGATCAATGCCAAGACGTCCGTCTGTCGATTTCATATTCAACGCCTCCCTGCTGTTCACGGTTAAAAGGATCGGATTATAGTCGCTCTTCGTCACAATAATATGGCAAATGATTTTATCTCTCTCAGTTCAAGCTGTACTCGCACGAAATCGGGACATCGCTGTCTATTTTCGTATCAGTAACACACATGCAAATATGCGCCCTGGTTAATGAACAAGCCTGCCGAAAATCGCAACACGCTCGTCAACTAACCCCAGATTTATGTTTCCCTAATCAAAGGCTGTTTCGTGATTGTGAATAGGCAAGGTGCATACTGACTGTCTCTCTCTGCCGCTTTGATCGTTTTTCTTGGTCCAAACAAAATGCCCCGTAAACATCAGCTGCTGAGTTGGCATCTCGTTTGCGACTAGGAGATTGAATATGTCAGAAGCGAAAACTACAACAGACCATGCGCAGGTCAAGCAATGGGTCGAAGAGCGTGGCGGACATCCCGCCAGAATTAAGGGTACTGATGAAAAAGGTAGCTCGGGGGTATTAGTGATCGATTATCCGGACTATTCGAGAACGCAAACGCTCGAAACCATCAGCTGGCAGGAATTCTTTGAGGGTTTTGAAGAAAACAAACTAGCTTTTCTTTACCAGGATGAAACCAATGCTGGCGACGACAGTCGTCTCTCAAAACTAATTAATCGTGATTCGCCGGAGGAGAAGAGCCGAGGCGCTGGCTCGTGATGTGTCAAGTGATTGTAAGGCGACACAAACGATTCGAAGGAGGTTAGAACATGGCCAAGTACGGCAAGAAGGCGTCTAAGAAGGTCGAGAGAGCAATGCACGAACGAAAAGAGGGAACGCTGAAGAGTGGCCGATCCGGCAAGAAAGTAACCAGCAAGAAACAGGCGATAGCCATTGGTCTCTCAGAAGCTCGTAAAGCCGGCGCTAAAGTGCCGAGTAAGAAGACGCAATGATCAGAAAGTTGAAGTCCGGTAAATATCGACTCTATTCACGCAAAGTGGATCCAAAGACTGGTAAGCGGAAAAACCTCGGTACGTTCGACACGCGGCAAGGCGCGGAGAAGCACGAACGCGCCATACAGTATTTCAAACGCAATGGGTGATGGTTTTTGAGTGCAGCTAAATTAGTAGCGTCTTCGATATAAGCGGGCGCGGCGGTAATGACGTCTGTAATAGCGCGGTCGCACAACGTATCGCACATGTCTGCGGTAACGGCGACGATAATAACCTCGACGATACTGGGGACGAGCCGGCCCAGAAGAGTAAGTTGCGGTCACTATACTGTTCGCTGTTCGTTCGTTGTGCGCGCCGGTGAAGACGGGAATACCAGCCAGCAAAGTGGCCAGCATTATCGTTATGAAGGCTCGTTTCATCTCCATGTCTCCCTGTAAAGTTTTGTTTAGGTTTAGGTCGTCACGATCCTATGACACGAGCGCCATAAATTCAAAGCCGAAGCCGCTTCACAATTAACTGAGCTTGTCCTTCAACCTCGCTACATATCGACAGCTCCTGACTGACGGTTCGGAGATATTTCGCATGTACACGTGATACGAATAATTAAACATTCGTTCAGTGCGTTCGCTACATTCGACATTGATGATCGCTCCACGATGAATGCGGGTGAAGGGTTGAGATTGTCTTAGTGCATTCTCAGTGTCCTCCGTGTCTCCGTGGTGATAGAAGTGCCGAAAACCATTTCACCACGGAGAAACGGAGAACTCGGAGAACCCAGTGGCACGTGAAATTAGGACACTACCGCTGTTTTGACGTTTCGCTGCGGTTGAGTAACATACAGCTCGTATGTCCTCGGAGCATAACTTTGATTTCCTCGTTATCGGCAGCGGCATCGCCGGTCTGACTTTTGCCCTGAAGGTGGCGAAGAGGGGCTCGGTCGCTATCATCACGAAGAAGGATCGCGCTGAAACCAATACCAACTATGCGCAAGGCGGCATCGCTGCTGTCACCGGTAGCGATGATTCCTTTGACCTGCACGTGCGCGACACGCTTCAAGCGGGCGCGGGATTATGCAAAGAAGATGTTGTGCGCACGATCGTCAGCCAGGGTCCCGCGCTGGTGCGGGAACTCATCGAATTGGGTGTGCGGTTTAGCGAAAGCGCGCCGGGCCAATACGATCTAGGACGCGAGGGCGGGCACACGCGCCG
>WNFR01002376.1_pt1 | contig 19632 bp, 13 predicted proteins | sample 5400221 | NCBI WGS metagenome assembly WNFR01 (sample SAMN13153357, study PRJNA577476) | soil metagenome | isolation source: 40 cm soil under Madrone tree | place: USA:California | collected 2016-06-14 | reverse complement strand
CGAGTCTGTCGACTTCGCGCCATGCGTCCTTATCCTTCGGAAATTCCCGGACAAGTCCGATAGTTGCGATGTGTTCGACTCTTCTGCCGTCCGCGCTTGTGACCCGGTATCTAAGCACCCAGGTCTCCCCTTCCTTGCGGCGTACTTTCTTTAGTGATCCTCGCTGATAAGCCATAACTCCTCGCTTTCAGCGGGGACTGCCAGATCCGATCGTACACGGTTTTTGTGGTTTTGGAATCGAGGTCTCATTCCGTACAATGGAGGCCGCGAGTTCCGACAGTCGAAACACCCAGATTTTGCGCTTGCCTCCTGTTCCGAGCGGATAGGCTCCGGCGATGCCTCTGCGGGCGAGCTCCAACAAATAGCGACGTTTGACGCACAGAAACTGCGCCGCCTCGTCGGACGAGACGAACGGCTCCGGCGTCACGGGCACTTGCCTCGGCTCTCTGCCAGTGATAACCGTTGCAGGAGCGGAGAAAGCTCCGGCACTATCTCCCGTTTCGTCCAGCGGCATACTAGTGATTGACTCGTCCGGCTCGCATGCACGGGATGCCAAAACTGGAGTCGGCTGTCGATACTGCAAACCTCTTGGGTAAGGTTCGGACATCGAGGGCAATGAATCCACTGTAAGGCGCGGGGCATGCTGTCTTGACGACGCTGTGTTCTCGCGCACACCGAATTGTGTTGGACGGGTCTTCATGTTGTTACGCGGTTTTCGTGAGAGCCTCTCTTTGATTCTCTTCTGTGCTCTGGCCGTTGGCGTGTTGGCTCAGCCAGACTTTGAATTCGTCGTCGCGTTTGAATAACACTTTCAGAGCTTCAGTGATGACGTAGGACGGAGTGGAGTCGATGAATTTTGCATATTGATCAAGCTGTGTTTTTACCGACTCCTCTACTCGCGCCTGGATCGTCACTGACTTGGGTTGTTTAGGTGGTGCCTTAATGATTGCCATGCTTTCTCCTCGTTCCTCCTTTGCGGTTTTGTCTTACATCCTGTCTTACGACTTCTCCGATTCCCTCATTCTGCGCGGCCAAAACACGAGCTGCGTATTCCAGCAGCAAGAGGCGGGAGTGACCCCCGAAGCCCGAAGGGATCGGGCCGCGATTTTGCGGCACGATGGGGTCGCTCCCGCCTCTGATCGTGTTTTGGCCGCGCTCCGTTTTCTTGCCGTCTCTGTCCCATTTGCCTGCTCTTTCTGTCGCTTATCTCCATGCCAGGGTGACGCCGGAGGTGAAATCCCCTGGGAAAGATGTCTCCTCTGAACTTTTCACGGGTATATTTACTGGCTGATGTGGATGCCGCTCGAACAACGCCGACTGTCCGTTCACGGTTGTTGAAATGAAGGTGACCTGAGAAGGCATCTGGAACTTCACAGATTCTGAGCGCACCGTGTTCTCGGTAATCTCTCCGGCACGCCATCTCTGGTACAGATTCTCGATGCCTGGATTGCCGAATCGCTCTTTTCCCTGATTCATGAAGAGGACATCGTGCTCCGATAACTTCGCGTAGTTCCTCTCATCCCACGTTCGCCGCGTACGGAAATAGTCGAACAATCCACGAGGGGCTGCCGGATTCCAAAGCCTCTGAAACGTTCCATGGAACAGCTTCTTGGCGCGCTCGAAATTCGTGTCGCGGGTTGCGATGTAGTAGAAACGGAGCTGCGAAAGCTTCGTGAAGAGCGTCAAGTACGCGTCCAAATGCGTCCTGAAGCTATCCATGCTTTCAAACCCCGGATCGATGAAACTGAACGTCACCGCAGGGGAAAGAGAGACGGCCGGGTTGTAGAACATGGGGAATTTATCCACGAAATAGCGCTCGGTGAAGTCGCCCTTGATAGCCCCAGAGTAGTGTTTGTGGGGCAGGATTTTCTTGCCGATTCCCAGTTGATCGCAGAAGAAAGAGAGCTTCTGCTCCTCGGATTCGAGATAAGTGAAGCCTTGATTTCGGAGAATGAAGTCCAGGGCGATGAGCCGGGCTCGGATGTATTCGGTCGAGTGTACGCGCCGAAAACGGACATTTTCCCTGCCAATAGCTTCATAGAGATTCCGCGAGAAGAGATGAAAGACGCGGCCATGCCGAAGGTATTCCTTTGAGTTTGCGTGTTTCTTTTCGACAACCTTCTTGGCAAAGACGACGCTGCGTTTCCCCGGTTTGGTCTTGATGAACTGCAGGTACTGCTGGCAAGTGAAATAGCCGGAATGTGTGGCCACAATGTAGAGGAAACGGGACTCCTCTTCCGTGTAGCCGAAATAGCGGAGCGCTTCCGTGTGGATCGGGAGGATTTTCATAGGGCAAAGATCCTCGCGCTGATTTCCTGCGTATCGAGAACGCGGCGCAATTTGGCGTGGTCTTGCTGGCGAGCGAACATGTGGAATCCGGCTTTGGCCTTTTCACCAAGGCCGTGGGGCCGATAGTCGCGGGTAGCAATTTCGAGGTCGAGACGGCGAACATCGCGGCAGTCGTCTTCATACTCGATGCGCAGGTCTGGGATGGGAATCTTGCCATCCACCACCTTGAGATCGAACTGGTTGGCAATGGAGATTCTTTCGTATCGAGCGTCTTTGTCGGGCCGCATCCGCGAAAGGGCTTGATAGAGGTCTTTCTTCAGCTCGAGGTCGAGGACGACACGGAGGACCTTGCCGCCCGAGCGCTCGATTTCTCTGGCGACTTTCTGGTAGAGCCGGTAGAGATCGGCGTCGTGTCGGGCCTCCTTGGGCTTCACAAGGCCATGGTAGGTAGCCTGCCGACTGGAGACAAACTGCGCACGCTCAAGGAGCCTATGGCCGTCCTTTGTCAGAGTTAAAACCTTCGTCGAATACGATGAATGGCCCTCGATGCTCCGCTGTTCAACGAGGCCCTGGCGGGTGAGCCTGCGAATGTCGCTTTCCATCCGCGTATGGTTGCCTTGGTATCCAAATCGCGCGAGATCATCTTCCGGCACCACGCGAAACTTACCTAAGTCGGTCAGTGTGCGAACCTCAGATTCGCGCAGCGAGTATGCCCGGTCTCGGCCGCGATAGATCGTAACCAGGCGGTCGAAATCGCCGCGCGACCGCCTGGAATTCGATCCCTCTTCCCGCCCGGTTTGGCTCTGCTCTCTGTCTCCGCGAGAACCCTGACCGGCCCTCTCCACCAAGTCGGGGCCGGATTCGCGGTCCCATCGGGATGGGAATGCGAAGTCGGAAATGCCATAGGGACGCTCCATGATGAAACTCCTTTCGGTTCACCTTGGCGAGAGAACGGAGATAGACTTCGAGTGACCTGCAGAGAAAAGAATCCAGAATTGTGAACTAGCAGACATCATGTCGCGATTGCTAGAGACGGAACTCAGACCTGCGGGAGACGCGGCTGGTCTTGTTCCTCGGGATACAAAAACACCTCTTCCACATTCTTTCCAAAAACACGCGCGATCTTGAAGGCTAGCGGCAGACTCGGATCGTACTTGCCGGTTTCAATCGCGTTGATCGTGCCGCGAGCAACTCCGACATAAGCTGCAAGCTCCGCTTGCGACCATTCTTTTTCCGCTCTCAATACACGTAACCGCGTTTTCATCGATACCGCCACGAATAAAGAATCAATCCGATGCTCCACAAAATGATCATGAGCGCGGGAATACCCAGCCAGGAGGCGGGGTGCAAACCGAAGCTTTGCAGAAAGCCGATAGCTGCAGAAAAAATCAATGTTCCTGTAAAGGCAAACGTCAGAGCACGGTAGTTGGTTTGCTGTTCGCGCTCATCATTTGTACGTAGGAAACGGAGCAAGAAGAAGATGGCGGCGCCAGCACTCGTGACAGCCAGGGCGAATAGTAGCGTGCTGGACGATGGAATCTTTGCGTCAAGACTGATGGCAGTGACGGAGAGAAGCGCAGCAAGATAGAAGAGAAAGAGCGTGGTACTACGGCGGTCGGCTCGTTCATCTCGAAAGGGTTGATCGGTCACAGTGACCTCCCGAAGACAACCCTAAAGATACGTCAAGACGAACTAAATGTCAAGCATACAGTACGTTTTGTATTGTATGAGGTGTGCCTGTGGGACCGCTGTACGTCACGAAATGTGCCTCAACTATTCTTCGCCTCACTTGGTAGGCTCATATCTAACACAATGCCGCGCACACGAATCTTGTCTTGGGACAGAGCCTTCGATTGACCTGAAAAGTACTCTTCAGCCTCACTGATTTGCTCAAACGGAACCGCACCGCTCCGATAATCTCTCTTAACATCCGCTTTTCCCCACTGCGCGCAGCGAAACCACCCAACAAGATAAACCCCGTGAGTGTAGAAGTTATCTCGCAAATAGCGATTTACTAGCTGCGTCTCCATCGATGTCTTCAGGTCTGGGTGCCAACACCCTTTTACTTCAATCACGACGACCGTTTTTTCCCGTGCACCTGGCCGCGCAGCAGAGACATAAAGATCTGTCTTTTGTCCCGTTGCGCCAGGTATTCTCCTGATCTCCACTTCCCGTCCGATCACAATTCCAGACGCCACTATGCCTTCTTCTAAACGTCTCTTCAGCCAATTTGCGATGTCATTTTCGTCCTTGGGACTGTAAACGCGGTCGCGGCCTAGACTGTAGTTCCAGACTTCAGAGACTGCCAATGTTTCAGCGCGCAATTGCAGCTGTATCTTCTCCAGAGCTTCCACAACAATTTCAAGAAGATCTTCCGCTCCTGCGGCAAAGCGTGCCTTGGGCCGTCGAAGCAACTCGAGAACGTCTCCAGGTATGGGCGGTGTCCACGATCGTTCGCGAGTACGCAGTTCTGCCCTTACAAGGTATGCAGGCCATGGAAACCGAGGCAATTCTTCTTGCAGGCTTTTCAGCACCTCTATGGCTTCGTATGTGCCGCACGTTGCCAGCCGTTCCACCAGTCCATCACGGAAGCGCTGAGCGGCAAATCTTGGGGTCACGGCACCTCCTCTCGTGTCCTCCACCACTAACGGATAGCGCTCAAGCATCCATCGGAACAACTTCCCGATCTCCTCCTCACTGAGATTCAACAGGAGCGGCGAGGTCATAAAGTGGCTGTACGCCGACTGCTCAATCGTCCGCCTTGCAAACTCTTCATCGACCATAAAGATGTCCCACAGCAGCGACCAGCTTTGCTTTGGCTTCATGTCGATCAACGCTTCCGCGGCGACTCGCGCGTGTTCAGGTGAAGCCCGATCTAACAGATAGTTCCGCAGACACTTCATCGCATGTTCGAATGCATCGTTGTCACCGTGCCGCAGAAGACTGGAGAGCAGCGCTTGGAAGGCACCAATTGGCAGCAAAGGTTCTTTCAGGATCCCAACCAATACTTCGGCCATAGCCTTGTCCCAAACACACTCGACACTGCCAACAACAAAAACGTAACTCTCGGCCGCTTCCGAACGTATACGCGCGCACAATTTGAGTAAGAATTCACTTCGGTTTGCAGAGTAGGCCATCTTCAAGAGCTTATCGGCGGATTCCTTATTCTCATCCTTGAAGTACGTGATCAGCACCGGAATCCAAACGCTCCAACGATCCGCTGTGAGACCCTCAAGAAACTCCGGTTCAAACTGGTCCAAGTGCAACAACGCTTCGTGGCCAGCTACGGCACCGAACGGCCAACCTCGCGTGGCAAACCATTCGTCATTGCGCGGATCCCCACCGAGTACGTAACGTTTCGCTGCCTCAAGGGTCGCCGCTCTCTTGGCGGGTGCCAGTGCTGCCCACGCGCGAGTGCGCGAGAGCCGTACCGGCTGGGATTTCCGGTCGTCGTCCACACCGCTGTTCTCGAGCCACCAGGCTACTTCAACCCAAGATTCGAATGATTCGCGTTCAAGCGCCTTTTCAATCGAACTGAGCGCCTCACTAAGTCGCGCGCTTCGCTGATTCTCCTCGGCGCGCCTCCGCTCCGAAGGCATCGAGGCCCTGAGATCCCGCGCGAGGTCCGAATCAATATCAATCGGATCCAGCAGAAAAAAGGCGTTACCTCGGAGCTCAGGCCAACCGCTAATGGCGGCATAAAAAGCTTTGATTCGTTCTGGAGTAAAGGTCAGGAAGCGGGGTACGAGGAATGAACAGCACGCTCGTATGTTCGCTACACTCGTTGTCAAACCTAAATTCAAGAGCCATTCGAAGTCGTTGGCTCGTAACAAATCCCTGTTCCTTGCTATAAACAAAACCCATTCGTGTTCCGGGTCTCTGACGAGGGATAACATCTCAGCGACGAGTGAGCGCCGCAATTCGTTGTCTTCCCCCCAAGCTTGAAGAAACCTATCCCATTTCGAAGTACCCGCGGGCAATAGATCCTCGTGCTGGCTCGCGCGGGCATAGGCAATCTCACCCATTATTTTCCGTACCTCAGGATCGGCTATGTTTTCGAGACCCGTGCCAATCAAGTTCGACACACATTCACTCTCAGGAGTCCAAGACGCCGAGAGATTGCGACGGGCCCTTACCCAAGCAAGAGCCTGCAGCAACTCATTCCGTGGAAGATGTTCCGCCAGTTCATCGCGCAGAAAGCTGCTATATAAGCCGCCCAGATTCGGACGCTTGGGAGGGGTCAGGAAAGGCAACAGCTGCTGAAAGGAAAGGTGATCCGACCAAAGTGCGCGGAGGACGGCTCCCCGTAATTCGTCATCCTCGTCCGCAGCCAACCGCGCGTCCTCCAGCAAGATGCGCAACGTCCCTCTGGTACTGAAATCCGCAAACCTGCCCACTCCCAAGATTGCAAGAATTTTTAAAGCTCGCGGCGTTGTGTCGTCCAGTCCCAGCCGCTGAAAATCCCCTGCGAGGTCCCGCAAACCACAGGCAAGCGCAAGCTCACAAGCCACGATTTTTGCCTCGATCGAAGCCTCATCGGACCACAGACTTCGGCGCACTCTTTCGACAATTCCCGGATGGCCAAGTGCGCCATACCGCCAGCGTGCTCCGAACTGCAGTTGGAGCTGAGCGGTTGCAGCCTGCTTCAGCATCTCCTCGACGATGATCTCTCTACGAATATCGTTCAAAGCTGTCGCGTCCATAGCAATCAAGACTTCGACTTCGCGCGCAGCGATGTGGCCGAATATGTCTTCACGGCGTTCCGCCAACCAGACTGCAAGATTGTGTAGCTGTGGTATCAGCTTGCGATTCGTGTCTCGCGGGTGGCAAATGACGCTTAGAATCTTCTTCGCAGGTGGTTCACGGTGGATGAGATATCGTGCCGCCAGGAACTCCGCCAAGTTTCTGGTTTCCCACCGAAGCAAGCCGGGGCCAGCGGCCACGAATAGGCCAGTCTCGAGTGCCTGTGTGATTTCTGGCTCTCCAACCGCAAAGGCATTGTTTCCGACGATCTCCTCACCTCCGGACAGTTCGAATTTGCGCAGCGCAGACGGTCCGTCTCTCTCGAGATTCGGTTCCATGCATAGCGTTGGCCGATCCGTCAAAACAGAACCAGCGGCGATTCTCGAAACCACTTCCAGCAATTGTTCGGCACTGAGGTCCGAAGCCTTGTGCGCCGCAATTCGAGATTGGTTATATTCTTCGCAGAGAATTCGACACTGGCTCTCAAATAGCTCCCATTGTGTCGCGGGCCACGACTCACCCCGGGAGAAAAGCTGGAGCAACGATAGCAATGTGGGAGGCTTGCGCGCGAAGCTGACGGCGCTCAGCTCCCGTACTTTTCCCAAGAATTTGTCTGGGTCCAAACCCAAAACGCGCGCCGCCTCCTTAACGTCGCTTTCACGAAGAGGTGCAAGTTGTAGAACTAGCAGCTTCTCCTGATACAACTTTTGCAGCTCCATCTCGATGAACGTGGGCCACTCCGCTGTCCGGCAGATAATTCTTAATAGCAGCCGTTCCACACCGAGGCTCCGCAGTTCGCGAGGGAGCACGTTCGAGATAATGGGAATGCTGATTCGGCATTCGTCCAAGCTATCCAGAAAAAGGTGCAGTTTTGCACCCTGACTATTGCGCCAATTCTCGATTGTTCTGTCGTTCCTTAAGGCTGCCGACAGACCTGCGCTGTTGTCGAAATCGCGAAGGTCTATCCACTGAACGAAATCACCTTTGCTGCGGGCAAACTCTTCGATACCGGGCCGGTCAATTCCCTCAGCACCGATCGTTCTCGATTTTCCGGAACTCGGTTCACCAAGAAACGCAACGCAGCGATTCGTTAGAACGTCGACGCTGTGAACGGAAGATGGTTCGGACCCAGGCAGCTTCCGGCGCTCTGGATCCGCAATGAATCCGTCCACATCGAGTGCTGGCTCAGAGTCTCGTGAATACCAAAACCGTCGCCACTGGAACGTTTGCATCGCCATTCCCGTCCTAGAGATTCTTAGATTCATGGCCTTCATTCGTCAGCCGAACCAACAAACAGGCTGAATTGATGTTGAACGAAATCTCAAGCTAACACACAGCCGCTTTCCGCGCCTCCACGGGCTTATGTACCCCGCTATCGCCTCTGCACGAATCCTTGTATCGCTCTTCCTCCACTCCGTGGGAAAATCCACCTGCTTGTTACATCGTGGCCTTGGGCGATCACCCTGATTGTTATTTCGCCGCCACTCGGTACGTTCAACGCACAGGTTGCGAGGAGTCAGTGCGCATTTCCCAAATTGATTTTCCGGAATCGCTGCTCGCCAGTCAGAAAGAAGGCCGTCTTGCTATTTTTGCTGGAGCCGGCGTGTCGATTCCGCCGCCCTCAAACTATCCTGACTTCAAGGACTTGGCGAATCGAGTTGCCGGTGGTGACCTGGTACTGCAACCAGACGAACCCATCGACCGTTTTCTGGGACGGCTGGCCGACCGCGGTACGAAGGTTCATCAGATGGTTGGGAAAATCTTGACGAATCCGGACTCGAAACCGACCAGCCTGCATATCGATCTGCTCCGGCTTTTCCGATCCTGCGATGCGATCCGACTGGTGACCACCAATTTCGATCCCCACTTTTCGACGGCCGCGCGATTAACCTTTCCGGACGGCGAGCCATGCGAGACTCACTACGCACCCGCGCTGCCTCTCGGTGACTCCTTCACCGGTATCGTGTACCTGCACGGCGGCGTCGAGAAACCTTTTGAGCGTTTAGTCTTAACGGACGCGGACTTCGGACGCGCCTACCTCACGGAAGGCTGGGCACGTGTGTTCCTCCAAAAGCTCTTCGAGAGGTACACCGTATTGTTCGTAGGGTACAGCCACAACGACCCCGTTATGAACTACCTGGCACGCGGTCTCCCGGCCACGGCCGCGGCGAAGAATCGCTTCGCGCTTACTGTCCCAGGGCAGGAGGACAATTGGACATACCGCGGAATCATTCCTATTACCTATAAACTGGCCAATGATGGCGATCGCCATGCCGCCCTTCCAGCTGCAATCTCCGCCTGGTCGAATCAAGCGCGACTTGGGTTGCTGGAACAAGAACAGCGGATTAAATCCATTGTGGAGCTGCCTCCACCCATCGACCCCGAGGAAAGCGACTACATAGAAGCCGCTCTGTCGGAGTTGGCAACAACCCGCTTTTTCACCAGACACGCGAAAACCGTCGCTTGGCTGAAGTGGGTCGAGGACAAGAAACTTCTGCGGCGGCTTTTTGACCCTCGCGCCACGATCACGGAAGTCGACCGCGAACTCGCCGGTTGGTTTACCGAACAATTCCAGTGTGAATACGTCGGTGAAAGCCTTTCTGTGCTGCGCAGACAGCGAGATTTCTTAAGTCCATTTTTCTGGACTGTGATTGCCCACAAATTGTTTCGTGCGACTTCAAAAGGCCTTTCCGCTGACACGGTCCGCCGGTGGTTAGCGGTTCTATTGAACGACCCACCGCCCGGCGCCAACACCGACCTACTGGAGATGACCGCCGCGAATCTAGCGTTTCCCGATGACACCGCGGCTGCAATTCTGCTGTTTGACCATCTAAGCCGCCCCGCGTTTCATCTCGAAAACGATTTCTGGAGCGAAATCCAGGAACTCGATCGACATGAGGATGTGAAGTTCAAGATAGCTACCAATGGCGGTGGATTCTGGCTAGACCATTTCTGGACGCGTTTCCTTTTGCCGAATCTCGTGCATCTGATCGACAGGCTCGAACCCATCATCACCGCTCACTTGCAACGGGCCTACTGGCTCGGCCAGGCCGACGATCAAACCGATCCTCCACTTGATGCGTTAGCGTTTTCACGCGATATGATCGAACAACATGATCACGGCCAGCGGCACGAGGGCCTTGGCGTTCTAATCGACGCTGCCTTTGATGTCGCGAAATGGAACGCGGAACATCGACCGCAGCGCGCCGATGCGTTGATCGATTCGTGGCTCACGGCCGATTCCTATCTGCTCAAGCGACTTGGCATCCTCACGGTGTCCATGTGTTCCCACTGGACCGGTGACAGTAAACTGGCGTGGCTACTGGCTCATGACCTTCTTTACAAATTTGGTCTGAAACATGAAGTGTTCCAGGTGCTTCAGGGCGCCTTTCCGCTGGCGTCCCAAGAATCCCGCAAGCGAGCGATCGAACGCGCTCTGCGAGGGCCCGAACCCGTTCGAGAAGGCGCCGAGGAAACGGCTGCATATGAGACCTATAACCTCATCTACTGGCTCTACCAAAGCGATCCTAACTGCGCCCTTGCCAAGGCCGCTTTGGATACCTTACAGGCAGCCCACCCTGCATTTGGCAAACGCGATCACCCTGATCTCGACATTGTCGCGTCAGGACCGGTGTGGGTCGGGAGACAGAGCCCTGCCACCGCGGAAGACCTGCTTGCGAAAGCGCCGAAAGACCAGGTCGAGTACCTTCTCTCGTTCGTTGGCGAAACTCCGTTCGGGCCGAGCCGCGACGGACTTCTTCAAACTGTCGCTGAAGCAACCACACGTAGGTTCGCATGGGGTCGTGAGCTTGCCGCGGAACTCGAAGCTCGCGAAGCGTGGACGGCGGACCTTTGGTCATCGATTATCCTCGGTTGGAGCAAAGCTGAACTCAGCGATGAGCAATCGAAAGAACTCCTGGCATTCCTAAACGGCGCAGAAAAACTGCATCTACCCTCTGTCAACGACCTCGCTTCGTTCCTTCAGGAAGCCATGAAAAGGTCGTCACACCCGATACCCGGTGCGTGTCTCCCTTTTGCTTTCGATCTGTCGAAGAAGTTGTGGGTTGTAACGGTGGCCCAAGCCGGGGCAATACCGCCGAAGCTGAAGGACCCGGAGTGGCTGGCACTCGCGATCAATCATCCAGCCGGCAATATCACTCTTTTCTGGCTCGCCTGGCTGGGCCGGGAGCGAAAGGCGGCTGGCGATACTTGGCAAGGTATTCCGCTGCATACCCGTGAGGTCCTTGAATCCGTTTTGTCGGAGCCTGCCTACGCTGGGGAACTCGGCCGCGTCCTTTTGGCATCGCAGATCAATTTATTGATGACTGTGGATGAGGCCTGGGCTAAAGAAAAGGTACTTCCCCTATTCGATTGGTCCTTGGACGACAAGCGCGCCGTGCAAGCTTTCCATGGATTCCTTACGTGGGGCCGCCAGACGGAGAGCCTTGTGCCCTACCTGGTGCCCCTTTACGAGAAAGCATTCGCTCACATGGCAATGCTCGGCCGCCTTCGCGACCGATTCGCGGAATACCTCGCGGGGCTGGCTTTTGCAAATTCCGTCAATCCCATGACGCAGGGCTGGTTGAATCGATTTATAGCGGCGTCTGCGCGTGAAGACCGGATCAGTTGGGCGTCCCACGTCCGCCGCGTTCTGCGCCCCTTGACCGCGGAAGCCAAGCAGACCGCTTGGATGAGTTGGATCAAGGCCTACTGGGCACAAAGAATTCCAGGAGCGCCGCTTCCCTTGGATCGAGAGGAACTCGGGGAAATGGTTGAATGGAGTTTGCATCTAGGCCCGAGCTTCCCCGAGGTTGTTGACGCGGTATGGGAGAGCCCGGACTTTGAATTGAAACATTCGTTTCTCTTCCGCGAACTGGAAGAGAGCCAATTTCCCCAAGAATATCCGTCTGCGGCTGCTAAGCTCCTGCTGAAAGTCCTCCTCAATACTCCCAGCCCGGACTATGACCTGGATAGAGTGGAGAACGTCGTCCGGCGTGTGGCGCCGTTGGCAGCACCCTTGAACCTTCTCGAAAACATATGCAACGAGCTCGCAAGATTGGGCTATCCACCCGCAGCCGAGCTACGGGCCTGGCTCCGACGCGGAGTTTTTTAGATTGTGGGGACTTTCGCCGTTGCGACAACGCACTTTTGCCATTCTCATGCACGATTCATAACTCACACTTTAAGTGTAATATAATGTAGTTGAGTGAGAATAGCGCGGGGGAAGCCTTCTCACTTGAATTCAATAACACACATCAATAGTGTGATATTTCAATTGTATGTGAGAATGCGATGGACGCACACGTTCCCTTCACTCAATTCGCCCAATCGACACCCTTGTTCACGCTCAAGGAAGCCCGTGAGCGCTACGCCAAGGATTCGCACAACCGTTCCATCCTCAATATGCTGCATCGCCTCAAGCACCAGGGTCGCATCCGGCAACTAGCAAATGGCGTCTACGCCGGAACTCTGGCCGCCGTACCGCTCGATCGCTACCGTGTCCCCGACGCGCTTCGTGACGACGCCGCCGTCGGCTTCCATTCCGCACTCGAATGGCATGGCGTCGCAAACCAGGTCTTCCAGACGGTCTACTATTTCTCCGCCCGTCCGCGGAAGGACGTCGTTTTCGACAACGTCACCTACCACCGCGTTGCGCCGCCGCGAGTTCTCAACAATCCGCAACAGAAGCTCTTTCAAGTCACAGTGGGCTCCGACCACGTGATGGTTACGGAGCGAGAACGCTCTTTCGTCGATTGTCTGATGTTTCCCGATTATGGCGGCGGCGTCGAAGAACTGGATAAATCGCTCGCCATGTTTCCCTCGTTTGATTTCGATGCGGCGCTCGACTATCTGAAACTCCTCCGCAAACCGTGGTTATACTCGCGTTTGGGATTCTTGCTCGACCGCCATGCCGACAGGCTTTTCTTTCGTGGAAAACCACGAGAAAAGTTCCAACGCCATCTACCTTCGGGTGTTGCGTACCTCGGAAGCAAGCGCCCCGGGAACCGCTGGGTGCCCGCGTGGAAGCTGATGGTGCCGGAAACGCTCACGTCTCCTACTGGACGTCCCATACAAACATGAGATTCGATTCCACGCGATTTCCCGCCGCCGCCAAATCAACCGGCTTTGACGCCGGCAGCCTCGAGAAAGTACTTCGCCTTCGGGAGCTTCTCAACGAGTTTCATAAACATTCTTTCCTTCGCGGGAAACTCGTTCTCAAAGGCGGAACCGCGCTCAATCTTTTCTACCTTGGCCTGGCCCGGCTCTCGGTGGACATCGACTTAAATTACATCGCCAACATCGGGCGCGATGAAATGATGGCCGACCGCGCAGATATCGTGAAGGCCGTCGAACAAATAGCGACCGGCCTCGGATACAAATTACAGAATGGCGTCGATGACTATGCCTTGCGCGAATGGCACCTCATCTACGTCAACCATTCCGGTGCTACGGACCGCATTCAGGTGGAAATCAACTTCCTCATGCGTGCCTGCGCTCTCCCGCCGCGAGTCCTTCCGGCAGCGACGCTTGCGGATTCCCCGCCTTGCGCGTTTCTGGTTTTGGCTACGGAGGAATTGTTCGCGGGAAAGGTCAAAGCCATGATCGACCGCCGCCATCCTCGCGATCTCTACGACCTTTTCCGCTTCGCACAATCCGGTCTGCCGCATGACGCCGCGACTCTCCGCAAACTCTCTGTCCTCTTCTCAAGCACCATGGATCGTGACTTCAGAACATATACCATTGAGCGAGTCTCCGACGTGGATACGAAGGAAATCGATCGTCTTCTCTACCCTCTCCTCAAAGCCGATGATCGACCACAATTTGGCGCGATGCTTTCCGCGGCCACCCCGCTCCTCACCGGCGTCCTCGATCACAACCGCGAAGAACCCTATCTGGCGGCCATGGCCACCGGAAACTACCGACCAGAGTTCCTCTTCCCCAATAACCCCGACATCGTGGAACGGATCCGCTTGCATCCCGCACTCCTATGGAAAGCCCAGAACGTTGCCGAATTCCTCGCGCGTGCGAAGAAATCTTCGTAAGCTCTTGTTGTTTGTCCAAGGCCGAGCAGGACCCGGCTCTCCTGCGGCGATAATGTGCGATCCCTGTAATCCATGATATTTCCTTACACACTCCACTTCCCACGGGCTTCGTGAAACAGAATATAAGGTGCTCTCTTTTGGGAACGCCCTCTCACTACAGAGGTTCATGCCAAAGACGAACCAACTGCTTAACGTGTCTGCTCTTCCTTGGGCGCGTAGACCCCCGGCGCAAATCCGAGTGCCCCGACCAAAGCATCTTGGTCCAATCAGGAGAAACGGGTGTCAGAACGAATCATCAACATCGCTAACACTTGGGATTTACCACCAGCTTAATTCGCCCTTCCGATCCAACACAGACACAGGCTTTTCGGAGACGAACGGATCGATTCGGTCCGCTTGCTGCGTTGCCCATTTGATCCAGGCGTCGTGGTGCGGCCGCTTCTCGGCACTCCAAAACCAAGACTTTTCGATGTACACAGCGATAAACCGTCGTAGCCGCTCCGCACGTTCCCACTCGTCAACCCACCTATTGAGTTGCTCCATCTTTTTCTCTTCTTCCTGGATGTCCTTCACCAACTGCGCCCTTTCCTGCGATCGTTTCTGTTGCTCAGCCTCACGCTGTTTGCGCTCCTCCTCCTGGCGCCGCAGCGCTACGCTGGTTCGGACCAATCCGGCTACAAAATCCGGAATGAGGTTCTCGACTCGCTGAACTTTTGCATCACTCCACCGCGTTCGTTGTTTGTATTGCCGCCACGTCCCCGAGTAAATAGTCAGCGTCAGCTTGCCCGCGGGCTCATGTGTCACGACTTCATCGTAGTCCCAGCGATCCGTTGGATTGGGCACTCGCGGTTTCTGTGTCAAGACTCTGCGGATCGGCTCCTCGATACCGAAGGATACATGCTCTCCTTTGATCAAACCGGCAGTGCGGCCTTGCTCCGATACTTCCACGCTGAAGCCCTGTCTCTCCAAAACGGCCAGGACTTGCGCCATTACCTGCAGCGCACGGTCCAGCGTTCCCTCGCTCACCTTCACGTCGAGGCCCCCTGGCTCTCGCGACAGCAGAATGCCGTTTTCATCCTTGCGGCTGTGACTCCGGAGCCGGCTCGCGGTGCCTCGGATCAGAGGATGTGGGCGAGCGGTGGGATCGATTGGCAGCGGAGTGAGCGCACCAGAAGAGAGAAGATGATTTATTGCCACGAATTCGGGATCATTTTGATCGGAGCCAGGTGGTTCTTTCTGGACTACGGGAGACCGATAGATCACAGGAACCTTGTCGAGCTTTGCTAGCGGAGGCTTATTCACGCCTTCATGTCCGTGAGCACGCTTTGCCCAGTGGCCCCGCCCTGGAACCGGCACGGACAATTTCCGGCACGTCTTTCCGAGCGCGACGGCGGATACGCCGTACTCCTCGGCTACCTTCAACAGAGGTTGTTCCCACACTTTGCGATAGAGCTCTTCCCGATCGTATGGCTGCAGCACCATGTCCTCCCAGTTGGTGTGATGTATCTTCTGGTCCGTCTCCGTTTGCCAGCAACTGTGTTGTGCCCGGCTAGGTTGTCAGTGACGGCTGGCGTTTGGCCTGGCGTCTAAATGGATTCCGAGTCGCAACAGGGCATCGGTCTTGGCCTTCAGATGCTCTTTCATTCGTGGTGTCCTCAACAGCGTGTGCACCCTCTCGGCAGGACAAGCATTGTGCTTCCGAAGCATTAGGAGCAACTCAATGGTCACATCTGGCTCACACTCAAGAAGCGTTCGTCGAAGGGAATTTATTTCGTACGCGTCGTTGGAATTCCAGGTCGCACCGTGGGCAAGTAGCTCACGCACGCAGTCAAGAGCTCGCCAAATGTCGTATTTTGATTTCAGCCGCTTACTGCCATACGTGTCGGGCCGCGCGAAGCCCAGGTGCCGCAAAGCGGTGTCGAGCGCCGAAGACGCGCCATTGGGTTTGTCGTTTGGATTTGCTCCAATCTGCAACAAATACTCCAGTGTCTCTTTCCGTTCCCAAAGCGCGGCACAGTCAAGAAGTTCGGAAAGGTTGTCTCTGTTGGCATCCGGTTTCAACTTCTTCAGGACGTCAAGGTTTTCTGAACGGGACGCTTCTTCCAGCGCTGAGGTGTAGCAGTCCGGATCTTCTGTATATTCCTTCTGCAGGCACGGACCACGGGAACGCGGATCGCCTCCAGCCCACATGAGCAGACTGACCCATTTCATGTCCCCTTCACCGGAGAAATGACGTAGAGCGCAATCCACCTGTTCCTGCAATTGCGATGCGAGTTCCGGATGTGTCTGTTTGTAGTCGAGAAAAGGCCGGAGGGCGGTGCGGACTCTGGCGCCAAACGCCTCCGCGAAGGGCCTGCCCTCCAGGGGATCAGCACCGTGGTCAATAAAGAAGCTAATCAGTTTCGGTTCCCAAGTCAGCAGAACGTCTGCAAGCCGAACAGCCTTAATATCGGCACCGTTGGCCAGAAGCAATTCGACGAGATCTATCCTGCGTAATGACACTGCATCGCCCAACGCGGCATCTTTCGCCGACCGGCTAGTCTCGTGTTTCGCAATTAACTCAACCAAGCTATGGAATCCGGCTTCGACGGCGATTTCAAGGAGGCTCCTCTGCCTGCCGCGTCTTATCGCCTCGGAGATATCGAGGGACTTGCCCTCTGCGATCCACTTTTCGATCCCGTATAGCCTTCCGGCTCGGCACAGCCCTATAAGCTCTTTCGCTTGGTTTGCGACAATATGCTTATTTGCGTCGATCATTCCTAGTATCCCGTTGAGGGGCAGTAAATGTTTCGGCCATCATCATAGTGCCGTGTTGGCGAGATGTTGATGGCCAGTGACCGTTGCGGTGACTGGATGTATGGATCGAAGACGAACCCTGCTCGTTGGGGTAAATCTCTGAATGGCTCAAAGAATTTCTGAAAGCAATCCAGAAAGACATACTCCTTTGGTTAGCTTGCCTCCCAGACCGCAGTACGCGCAAACCCTCGACTTGCCCATTGGAGATTTCGACCTTTTTATTATGTCGGTTCCGCGGTTGTCTCACAAAGGTATTCACGGGCCCAACCGTCTGCGTACGCCCGCAACACAAGGACGAGTACGCTCGCGTGCCCGCTGATTTTTTTCGGATAACTGGCGTATCTTGGGAATAGATGACCCAGAAAGAACAACCGGAACACTTTTCCATGCCGCTGGCGCCAAGCATTGCGCTCGGCGAAATCGCGGTCGCCCATCCGGACGTCATCCGAGACCTCCGAGAGCTTGATCCACTGGAAACCGCTGCGATGTTCTCCAGTCTCCTGACCATTCCGGGGCTGCAATCCAATTGCATCCGAATCGAGGCCCTTGTTCACCTGGCGTTAGCCTATGGTGAAGGCCGGGCAACTCCCACAAACGAGTTCGTGGAGCAAAGTTTTAAGCGCTTGGGAGACGGTCACTGCGGAATGATGGAGGACCCGTCTGAAGACGAATTCGTAACTCTGGCCAGCACCCCGAGTGGTAACTTTCGAATCTTTGAGGGCATATGGCAAGGTGCCAGTTTTCACTTGGAGAGAATCCTCGACGTCGTGGAAAGTATGCCAGATAAAGAGCCCTTTACTTGTCTTCGGAGCTCGATCCAAGCATTGCTCACGTTATCGGAGGCCGTAGCGGAAAGGGCGGGTTTGCGCGAGCACATTCTTGGGCAGGGAGTTCCTCTCGCAGCGCTGCCTCCGGACGTAGTAAGAAATATGTCGATCGCCCGCGGATTCATCGAGCTCACCGATGACGAACTCGCCCGGATCGGGATTGCCCGGGCTTCACTATCGGAATTTATCTTCGACCCAATTCATCGTTCCGAATTGCAATCACAATTTGTGGGGCACACCGGCCTCGAACGTCGACCGATTATGACGAAGGAAGGAAGGGTTTATCTTCTGCTGCCTACGGTGGTTGGACCGGCCATTGTCCGGTTCGTCATCGAGTTCGTTTTATCGATGGGACTCGCAAGAACCTTTGAACGGGCGCTGGCTGAATCCTATGCTCATCTATTTTACGAAACGCGCATTCTTGGTAAGCGCCTGCCCGACTCCTTCGAATTCCAACGGATAGAGGGCGGACGGATCGCTAATGCAATGATCGAAATCGACCCAGGCCGATTCCTTCATCTTTTCTTTTTCGTGGATGGCACCGACGAGTTTCTGACCGAAGGATTCAACGGTACCAACGCGGAGCCAAGCGTCTTGTCTTCCGCCCTCGACTCCAGCCTGCAACAGGCCTCGGCAATGGCCGGAAAGAGTCCGGGGTTCCTGGGGGGCATCACGATGTTTGTCACCTGCGGATATGGCCGCGCCGTGACAGCTACACTGACACGCGAACTTCCGACCAACTGGCGACTCGAATCCCTCGCCGCCTACGATCTAACCACCCTGAATTGGCTACCGGATTTTGATGCACTCGCCCTCTGGCGACTGCTCGACTCGCGAGACGCTGTCGAGGCACAGGGGCCCAAATTCCTGAACGTGAACGGGCTCCTCAACCTCGTGGCATGGTCGAGGCAGTTGGGCGGGCACCTGGTCCCACACGGTTGCTTGCCAAAGGAATTCGCAGACCCGGATGCCGGGGGACTCATCGTTATTCCTCAAGACGCGCTCCGTGGGCTTCGGCATGGCGTCGCCTTGGCATGGGCTTCCCGGCGCGTACTCAATCCCGAGGGGAGATGGGTAAGCGTAAGAAAATTGGATCGGTCCGAGTTTAAGGAAGACAATGCGGCTCCCCTCTACGGAAGCGAGGAAGACGTCCACGCGGGGAAGCTGCGCGCCGTGTATATCGCTCCTCGGCGGTCCTGGTGGATCGAGATCGCCGCACCCGACGACACCCCAAGGGACCAGGTCTATCAACACTGGATGATGCTCTGCATTTGGCTGAGGAGGGCTGCGCCTGTTCTCGACCGAGCCTATCTCGAAATGCCGACGGCCCCTGTATCGATCACGGTTCGCTTTGCCGAAATCGTCGGTGTTACGCACGAGTTGCTAAGGCCCGCAGACGCCTCGAAGGTTCGGTCCCTGTTTAGGATTTCTGCGGAAACGGGACTCTCAAACCTTGCCATCGAAATTGGTCAAGGGTTCGCGGACGGCTTCGCCCAACCGGAAAACATTGCCGAGAAGGCGATCGTCGAAGCCCTTGTCTCGGGTGTCGCAAAGATGGCGGGGGAGAGCGAAGATATCAACAAACAAGAACAGCTCGTGACCGAGATCTGCCCAAACTCGGAGGCGAGATGGATACACAGATTCCAGGCACATTTCTTCCGAGACCGCGCTCGATCCGAACTTGGTGATACCACCCCGGTGCTCATAGATACAGAGGACGACGCTAGCCCGAGTTTACCGCCCCCAGAAAGCGAATACGAATCTAAGCCGCTACTGGCGCGGTCGCGGTCTATGTAGGGGTTGTATGACCTACGGGCTGCGATAGCGCTCCAGGCCGAGAGTCTTGACGAGTTGGCGCTGGGTGGGGTCCATGTCAGCCAGGACGGTTCGAACAAAAGGCTTCTGGGAGCCAGATGCTCCGGGGTAGAGGAGCG
>WNFR01002375.1_pt1 | contig 19633 bp, 22 predicted proteins | sample 5400221 | NCBI WGS metagenome assembly WNFR01 (sample SAMN13153357, study PRJNA577476) | soil metagenome | isolation source: 40 cm soil under Madrone tree | place: USA:California | collected 2016-06-14 | reverse complement strand
GCGGACGACCCGGCATCATCTCGACTGAGCCGGAGAGGTGCTGGGCGCTGGGCTGAACATCGGAGTATTGGTGGATGGTGCCTGCGAACGGCCGAATGGAAACCGATGTTGTGCGACCAGAACGATCGCCGTAATAAGGATGACAAGCGCCGCGACCAACCCAGGCACCCAAACGCAGCCGCGGCGGGCGGAGAAATCCGGCTGATTATCCTTGGGGTCCGACATCTTGCCCTAGGAACACGGGCCGATGGGGCATCGGTTCCCCGTTCCTGAGTTTGCTACATAATTCCGAAATTTTCCACAGACGATGAACGGAGATGAGATGCGATCTGAAAGGGACGTTGACGGCCATACGCTTAACGGAAAATTAACCGTTGTTTTGAAAATGCAAGGAAAATCAGGCATTTATTTTTGCCTATATTTTAACCAAATACCAGAAAGAGCTAACAACCATCAGCACTTCTGCTCCCCGGGCCATGGGTTATCAACAGAGTTATGCACCAGTTCAGTGGATTGATTCGGAGCAGATAAGGTATGGAACGGGCGGTTAGCTCTCGATCGGCTCAAGATTGTCGGGACCAAGCTGAACGACTGCGCGGCCTCGCAGCGAAGGCCAGGAGCCCTGCGGCGCAGCGGGACTACCGAGAACTAGCGGACGAGTGGGAAATCATGGCAGAGCAGATCGAAATGCTCCGTCGCGATTCCGAAAAGCCAGCCGCCTAGGTGTGTTTGCTACATAATTCCGCAGTTTCGTCATCCCTCGTGCGCATGCGCGCATGCGCCTGCGGGCAGCACCACTGTCTACATCGTCCGCCAGCTGGCTCGGAAGTCGCCGGCGCGCCGGGACGATTACGAAGAGAGAAGCGCGGTTCTAAATTAAGACGCAAGATCCGCCACGAGCGGAGGGGGTGGTCTCTCCACAGGCGGTACCGGAATCGGCCTCGGCGGCTCTTCGATCGGCTGAGGTTGTCGCGGCTCCGGTCGTATCGGCGGATTTCCTGGCGGCTTCGGCTTTCCCGGCTGCTGTCCCATTGCTACCTCCATAGCGCTTTCGCCTTGTGAGGGAGCTTCTAATATTTGGTTCCTTTACGGCGATCTCATCAGGTTATTTGGGCCGGATAGCGGGAGAGACAGAGCCCGACAACGTCCGCTAACGAGGAACTGCGGGTCATGCGGGGCGTTGTCGCCTGGCTTTGTCCGGATCTCTCGGTTTGGCCTCTCGGACTAGCTCCGGGTCATGCGGGTTTGCTTATCCAAGAGCGCCCGCAACGCGAGATTCTCAGGGCTGGATCCAGTTCGGTTGAGAAACTCCTCGACGTCCGTATCTGTGGTGCGTCCGCCGGATGAGAGATTTGGCTCATGTCTCACGAAGTTGCGCCCCGAGGCGATGTCGCGAATAAGCTGCCAGCGATCGCCGTTGGAGCTTCTGTAGAAATCTTCAGCGGTTATGGCCATGAAAATCGCTCCTGCGCTAAGCTCTCGCCAATATTTGCCTGATATCGCGGGGTCATCCGGAACCTCGCGCTGGCCCCGAGTCTCTCAAACGCCTCCCCCCGCCGACGGTTCCCTTCTGTTGGGGTGCAAAAGATGGTAGCGCTGCATAACGCCGCCGCCGATTGCGGCAGCATGCAAGATATTCTGTCGGCACACTCGGCGAAGGTCGGTTGGCATATTCTTCGCATTCACCGAGAACAGAATCGAATCGTTCATCGCGCCAATCCTTCAGCAAATGTTTCGACCCTTATTGTCAATTTGAACGAATATATTCTTCATATCTTCGATACGTTCTTCGAATTAGCCGAGGCGCAGCGGGCGCCATTGAAGGCCTTCCCCGAGGAGGCCTATCGCGAGATCATCGCGTCGCCTGGGTAGTCCTGCACAACCCTACTCCGCCGCAGCCGTGGCTGTGGGGGCCGGGCGGGGTTTGCGCAGCAGCAACAGCAGCGGAAGTCCGGCGACGACGATCATCATCATCAGCTTGAAATCGTCGATATAGGCGACCATTGCCGCTTGACGGGTTGCTTCGGCGTTGAGCGCCGCGAGGCCCGAGGGTGTGGTCAGGCTGAACGGTGCGGCCATGTGGGGCAGGCGGGCGAGCGGGTTGTCCTCGCGCAGGTGCTCGACCAGGCGCGAATGGACGGTCTGGGTGTTCTCGGCCAACAACGCCACAACGATGGCGATGCCGACACTGCTGCCGATATTGCGGGTCAGGCTGAAGATGGCCGTGCCCTGCGTCAGGATCTGCCGCGGCAGGGTCGAGAAGGTAATGATGCTCAGCGGGGTAAAGACGAAGCCGAGACCGAAGCCCTGCAACATTCCAGTCGAGATGATCGGGCCCATCCCCATATGCAGCGAGAAGCCGGTCATCTGCCACAGCGCGATCGCCGTCATCGCGAGCCCGGTCAGGATGATCAACCGGATATCGACCCGCCCCACCAGGCGGCTGACGAGGAGCATCGCAGCCATCGTGCCGATGCCGCGGGGTGCGGTCACCAGCCCGGTCGTCAGCACCGGATAATTCAGCAGATCCTGCAGCATTGTCGGCAACAGAACCATCGTGCCGAAGAGCGGGATGGCGACGAGGAACATCAGGATCGTGCCGACGACGCAATTGGCGTCTTTCAAGAGCTCGCGGTTGAGGAACGACCGGTCGGTGGCGGTCGCGGTGTGGACCACGAACAGGTAAAGGGCGAGCCCGGCGATCGCCGCCTCGACCCAGATCTCGGTCGAGCCGAACCAATCCTTGAGCTCGCCCCGGTCGAGCAGCATCTGCAGGGCGCCGATCGCCAGGCTCAGCGTGGCAAAGCCGAAAAAATCGAAAGCATCGCGATGGGCGCTGCGAGCCGAGCGAATGAAAATCAGGATGCCGGCCGCGCCGAGCACCCCAAACGGCACGTTGATCAGAAATACCCAGCGCCAGTTGTATTGGTCGGTCAGCCACCCGCCGAGGGCCGGACCGATGATCGGGCCCAATATCACGCCCATGCCCCAGACCGACATCGCTTTGGCGTGCCGCTCGGGCGGATTGATCTGCAGCAGCACCGATTGGGAGAGCGGCACCAAGGCCGCTCCGCAGATGCCTTGCAGCAAACGATAAACCACCATTTCGGCAAGGCTCGTCGCGACGCCGCAGAGCGCCGAGGCCAGGGTGAAACCGGCGACCGAGACAAAAAACACATACTTGATGCCAAAGCGGCCCGCGAGCCAGCCCGTCAGCGGCGTCATAATCGCGGCGGCGACGATGTAGGAGGTCACGACCCAGGCAACCTGGTCCTGGGAGACCGAAAAACTCCCCTGCATGTGCGGCAGCGCGACGTTGGCGATCGTGGTGTCGACCCCCTGCATGAAGGTCGCCAGCATGATCGAGGCCGTGATTGCCCCCCGGTTGGGAACCGGGGGACGGGCTTCGCTCCTCACCGCTCCGCTGCTTGGGTCGTCGAGCCGACGAGCGATGCAAAGAACCGGTCGACGCGCACGAGCAGCGGGCGGCGATGGCGGGTATCTACTTCCGCCGTGACACTCAAACCAGCGTGCAGCGGAACATTCGGGTCGAAATGGTCGATGCGGATGCGCACCGGGAGGCGCTGCACGACCTTGACCCAATTGCCTGTCGCGTTCTCCGCCGGCAGAAGAGAGAACGTCAGACCGGTGCCCGGGCTCATGCTATCGACGGTCGCCGAGAATACCACATCCGGATAGGTATCGACTTCGACCGTCGCACTCTGCCCGGGTCGCATATAGGTCAGCTCGGTCTCTTTGAAATTGGCCTCGACCCATATCCGGTCGCTCGACATCAGCGAGAACAGAGGCAACGCCGCCGTCACGTAATTGCCGACCTGGAGCTGCTCGACCTTGGTGACGATCCCGTTTTCGGGGGCGCGGATCACGGTATAGGAAAGATCGAGCTCGGCGCGGTCGAGCGCGGCCTGCGCCTGCTGAACCTTGGGATGCTGGTCGGCCGGAATGTCCGGGTCGCCGCCAAGGCTGGCGAGGGTATTGGCAGCGTCCTGTTGCTTTGCGGTGAGCTGCTGGCGACCGGTATCATAGGCCTGACTGGCCTGCTCGAACTGCTGACGGGAGGTCGTGCCGGAGGCGATCAGCTGCTTCTGTCGCTCGAACTCGCGCTGTTGGTAGGCGACGCTGTGCTCGGCCGCCCTGGCGTCGGCCTGCTTTTGGTGATAGGTCGCCTTCATCGCGTCGATTTGCAGACGTTCGGCGGCGAGCTGCGCTTTGGCTTGCTCGACCGCGATGCGGAACGGGCGCGGATCGAGGCGGAAGAGCACTTGGCCGGCTTTGACCTGCTCATTGTCATGCACGGCAATATCGGCGACGCGGCCCGCGACGTCGGTGCTGATCGCCATGCGCGCGGCCTGCACATAGGCGTCTTCGGTCGACACGTAACGGCCGCTCGTCAGAAACCAGTAGCCGGCAGCGAGCAGGACCACCGCCGGTCCGGCGACCATCAACGGCAGCCGAAGCCTTTGGCGCAAGGGGCGCCGGATGCGGGCGGCGGCTAATCGGCTGTCGAGAGCGACTCGGCGGGTAGTCGTCGCCGATGCCGTCTCGTCCTCGACCGACGTCGTCACCGCCGGCTCCCTACCTGCGGCAAATCCGCCGCAACAATCGCGACACCCAGTGTCGGATGATCGCTCGGCTCGTCGAGATCGGCAAATTCACTGGCGGCGAGCGACGGGACACGCTCCGAAAGATTGCCATGAACGCGCGCGAGGAGGTCGATAAGGTAGCGGCCTTCGGCCTCGGAAAGACCGGCAAAGGCTTCGGTGCGAACCTCGTTTGACAGGTCGAGGATGCGGGCGAGGATCAGCCGCGCCTTTTCGGTCAAGACCAGACGCCGGGCGCGACGGTCAGCAGGGTCCGGGCGTCGCTCGATCCAGCCGTCCTCCTCCATGCGATCGATCTGCCGAACCAGGGTCATCGGCGTGATCTCGAGCAGGTCGGCAAGGCCGGCCTGGTTGATGCCCTCGTTGCGGGCGAGGTAGCCCAACACCTTGCATTGTGCCCGGGTGAGGCCGAGGAAGAGGAGCGCCCGCTGGTTGAAGCGTCGGCCAAACAGGCGGGCGACGTCGTGGACGAGAAAGCCGAAGCTGCGGTCGAGGTCCATGGTCCTCATACTAAATGCCAAAGAACTGTCGAATGGTGATAATAAGCATGTATATCTAAAAATGCCAACCGGGCGCGGAGTCACGGCTGGTAGTCCGGAATTCGATGGCTTGCCGCGGCTACGCGCCTCCCACCTCACGTCATCCGCGTCAAAAAGGGCTGCCCACAGCTGTTAATTTGCAACTCCCGCGCAAGCTGCTAGAAGATCCGCCGACGCGCTGATGGGCAACGAGAGCGCAGGCCGCGTCCCGGACGTTGCATTTTCACCCTTCGAGGGCCAATACACGAGGCTCGATGATCCTACGGCTGGCTGCCCTCGCCCTCTTCGCGATTACCCTTGCGGCCATTCAGAGCACCCGGGTCAGCCAGGCGATACCTTCCCAACCATGGCTCTGGGCTGTTTTGCAGGGTGTACCGGCGACCCATTACAAAATAGTGGCGATCTTCAGCTCCTTCCGGGCCGGCAGCTCAAGACGGAAGGGGCCGCATCGGCGGTTGCGACGTGCGCCGATACCGCCGTCCCCGAGTGCGTAAACCGGGAAAGCGGCGAGCGCTGGGGCAACACGCGGCAAGGCGAGGACTACCTCGACGCCATGCTGTCCACCGAAAACCAAGTCGAGTCGAAGGCTTTCGATGTGATGATCCAGATCCGCGATTGGGACGTCTCTCCGGGCTCGCGCTCCTGCACCAACCTCGGAGACCAATCCCACAGCCCTGGCGAAGACTGCAGCAATGTCGAGGCAGGGTCCGATTACACCGAGGCTATCAGCGTTCTAACTGTCGCCATCATCGCGATGCTGACCCTGGCAGTGATTCCTTTCGCCTGGGTGATGCACCGCTCCTATCGCACCTGGCGGCTGCGAAGACGCGGTGCTGTCGGAAAATTTGGTCCTGCGATGCGTTAGCCCGGGCTGCCCCTCTTGGACGCCTCATAATTTGGTGGCGACCGTGGTGAAGGTGGTGGTGAGGTGGAGGGCAAGGCTCGTCGCATTGATGGCTATCAACGAGCCAACCGCGATCAGCGCCGCAATCAGCCCATATTCGATTGCAGTGACGCCACCGTCCTCCTTGATAAGCCTTCTAAGCATGATCACCATCGACAGGCTCTAATGCAGGGTTTGATCACGGCCAGCCTCCGATCAAAACCTTGATCGACCGTTAAGAAATCGCCGGGTTTTTGTAAAGCATCGCCTGCCACGGACCTCGAACCGTGAGCAGCCCCGACGGGCAGTAGCTCCCGATGCGGCGAAGCATGCAGGCGACGGCGCGGCTCAGCCGAATTCGGCGTCGGCGGTCTGCCGCGATGGCACGCAGCGTCCGATTGCGGTGATGGGGGAAGCCGGCTGCTCTCGATCGCGTGGTTCAGCAGGTCGAGGAGGCCAGCACCTCCTCGTCGGTAGGCTCGAGATTCTGCTGCTCTTCAGCGACGGCGGTCCGGATCGCGGCGGCGATCGTTTCGATCAGAGCCATTCTTGCCGCCGGGCTGAGGTCCAGGGTGGCGCCCATCTCATCGGCGAACATCATTTGCGCGGCTTCTATCGCCTCGGTAGCGCGGGCGGTCGCGGTCTTCACGATGCTCTCTCCGATCCGCAGGATATCGCGTGTATGCTCCGTCCAGGTGCGACTATCAGTAGCAAGATTTGCTTAATACTCGATTACCGGGGCGAGACGGCGCAGCTCGTCGCGTTCTGGCCCGATCCGGCGATCTCGCCGATCACAGCAGCGAGGCAGCCTTGTGCAGAGCCTCCCAGATCGCGACCCACAGCCCGAGCGACAATACCAATATCACGATCGAAGAGGCCGCTCTGCTGAGCCGCGTCTCGGGGGCACGCGCGCCGAGCGATCGGACGAACGGCGGATCATGGGCGCGCCAGGCACCCTCCAACAAAATCCGGCGATGCGCCAGCTTACCCGTTTTCTGGGGCACCATATTGGATTAACGCCAGCACGATGCTCCCTAGTTCCACCCTGCCGGGCGAAAGGGACGTGTTTCTGTGGGACGTCGATGTGAAGGGCTTCGGGCTCAAGGTCAGCCCGGCCGGCAGCAAGGTCTATCTCGTCCAATACCGCTTAGGCGGTCGCGAGGCTCGCACGCAGCGCTACACGATCGGGAAGCACGGCTCTCCCTGGACTCCCGACAAAGCCCGCGAGGAAGCGGAGCGCCTGCTTGGGCGGGTGGCGAACGAAATCGATCCGACCAAGGAGAGGAAGGCAAAACTTGCGGCGCACCGGGTCGATGCGGAGGCCCCAACACTCGCGGAATTCGCGGACCGCTACATCGACGAGTATGCCAAGCCCTACAAGAAGCCACGAACCCTCGAGGAGGACGAGCGCAACCTTCGCCTGCATATCAAGCCGACGCTCGGCAAACTGAAGCTCAAGGACATCGCCCCGGCCCATATCGCCAAATTCCACGCCAGCGGGAGGGACACGCCGACAAACGCCAACCGCTGCCGCGCACTGCTCTCGCACCTCTTCAAGATGGCCGAGGTTTGGGGAGAGCGTCCACCGGGATCGAACCCGTGCCGATACGTCGAAAAATTCGGCGAAAGCAAACGGGAGCGGTTTCTCTCGGCCGACGAGCTCGCTCGACTTGCGGACGCGTTGGAGGGCACCGAAGGCAAGGAGCCACCATCGGCCATCGCCGCGATTCGACTTCTGATCCTCACGGGGTGCCGTCTGTCGGAGATCCTGTCGCTTCGGTGGGAATGGATCCATTTCGAGCGCGGCTGCCTGATACTGCCCGACAGCAAGACCGGGGCCAAAACCGTGCCGCTTGGGGCACCCGCGCTTCGCGCGCTGGCCGAATTGCCGCGCCAGGAAGGCAGCCCATACGTTCTGCCCGCCGAGCGCGGGGACGGACATTTCGTCGGCATCCAGAAGCCCTGGCAACGCGTCCGGGGGGCGGCCGGGCTCGAAGATCTCCGCATTCATGACCTTCGGCACAGCTTCGCCTCGATCGCCGTGTCCGGCGGCGACAGCCTCTATCTCGTTGGCAAGGTGCTCGGGCATCGTCAATCCCGAACCACCGAGCGCTACGCCCATTTGAAGGATGACCCGCTGCGCGCCGTCGCGAACCGCACGTCGGAAAGGATCGCGGCCATCATGCAGGGCAGCAGGGGGACCGGACCCGTTTCGCTGCCGTCTTCCAGATCCGGCGAATGAGATATCTGAAGAGAAGCCGTGGGGGCGAGTCCGCGAGGTTCGTCGGCCCGATCCCGAAATGTCGGGCTGTAGCTGGGCTCACAACGAAGGGCGTGAAACGCGAGTGTTTCCCCCTACCAACAGGGTCGAAAGGAGCTTAATCTAAGTGCCCTCCGTCTCCCGTTGGCAACAGACCGATTCGGGTTGAGAACGCTTTCGCAATGAGCTTGCTCGCAAAATTTGGTACGCATACTGCGATCCTATGCCAAATAGTTGAATTTTGGACAGGCGTCCCCCCTAATCGGGGCCTGAGCGTCGTCAGCGCCGGCTTCTAACGGGGGAAGGGAGCATGCTTGCAAAGCGCACGCCAGAAAAACGACCGGACCTCGCAAAGTGGGAACGTCTCCGGGAAATTATCCGGACACGGTCTCTCTTGAGAGGTGGTGAATTCTTACTCTCGTCCGGGCAGCAAAGTAGCTACTACTTCAATATGAAACCGACCACTCTCAATCCAGAGGGCGGAGGACTGATCGCAGATTTGTTGTTTGATATGATAGCGGACGACAACGGGCGATTTATTGGCGGATTGGCAATGGGAGCCATTCCGATCGTTACCGCGGTAAGCATTCGGAGCTGGCCGGAACGGCCAATAAGTGGGTTTTTCGTACGCGACGAGGCGAAGGATCACGGAACGAAGGCGGTGATTGAAGGCTCTCTCGAAGACGGGGCGGAGGTCATCCTTTTGGATGACGTCACCACCGAGGGACGCTCCGCAATGAAGGCGGTTAAGGCAGTCAGAGAACGTAACTGTAACATCCTCAAAGTGATTACGGTTGTCGATCGCCTCGAAGGCGCCGAGGAGACGTTCCGGCGCGAGCACATCCCGTTTGTCCCGCTTTTTACGAGGAGGGACTTCGAGTGACGATTGATCCAATCGAGATGGCGGCAGAGAGTTTGAGGCGACAATTCGGCCGACAGATTGATGAAGCGAACTTTCCATTTGTGCAAGGCTTGCGCGAACTGGCCGATTTTTCCAGACAATGTCGGGAGGCATCGTCGTCAGATCGGGTTGGCGTGGCGTTCGCGCTGGAAAAATTGCTCAGGGAAGCAGCGTACCAACTGGACGATCGTCCCGTCAGGGAGTCTGAGGCGATCGCGCTGGGTGACGCAATTCTCGAACCTATTGCGCGGGCCGTCGAGTTCCTGAACGGAAAGGACGACGATCCGATAGAAATCGTAGCCAGTCTGTCGCGGGCGTCGCGTTAGTACGCAGTTGGTGGAAGATCTCGCAACCCTCCGCGAGCGCCTGTCGGTTTGGCACCAGCCCGCCAGACGCGTCCGGGCCGGCGTCGGCACCAGAGTGATGATGAGCTTCGACGCCTGCCCGCGCTGCCTCTAGGTACATCCACTCGCATTGCGCGACGCTAATCCTAGTTGCGCTCGAATGGGAGAGGCCCAGCCCGTTAATAGAGCCTAACCTCCGCCAACGGCGACCCGGCTAGATCGAAGAACAGCTTCCCAAGATCACGGAGAGCCCCCGCGCGGGCTCCATCTACTGACGGCCCGAAACATGTCCTTGCGGCGTCCCTCGATCAGCGATCCGAGCCCGCGAGGCTGCGATGACGGCTGCCGAGCGGCCTGAACCGGGGAAGGGTCCAGCGGGCGCGCCCTCGTCGCCTCGCCGCCCGATCCGCCCAAATGCCGGGCGAATTTGGGGCCTCGGGAGCGGCTGCGCCGTGGTCTGCGGTGCATCATCGTCGTCGAGCTGTGCGAAACTGGAATCGCGCCCGTTGCTGCTGTGGGCCGCCCTCAGCGGCGCGCTGGAGAAACCGTTAGCTTTTCGGCGAAGGTATCGCGCGTGAGAGCGAGGCCTTCATGCCTGCCGCCACGCCTCGATGCGGTGGGCGGCGGCCGTGATGACAAAGGCGCTAATGCGTTCGAGATCGCCGTCCTTGACGTAACACGCTAAGTATTCGGCCGAGCGCGTCTCTAACCCGAGCCGCCTGCAAATAAGCCACGAAACCGCTTCAGCCTCGAGCTCGCGCTGCCCAAGCTCGAGTTCACCCGATCGATCCGCCCAGCGACTCCTGCTGTCCCCGCCGAGATGGCCGCAATAGATGTGACCCAACTCGTGCGCCAACGTAGCGAACCGGCCGAGCGTCGAGACGGCTATTGATCCTGACCCGGAACCGCGTGTCATCGGCGCCCCTGATAAGAAACGAGTCTTCGGTCCGATGGAGCACTGCGGCCGTTCCAGCCAAGCCGGCGCCATAATTATCAATGAGCTCGATCTTAATGCCGCACTTCGCCCCGCCGGCGATCGCTTTTTCCCATTCGCCTCTGCGGAGGTTTCCTGCTGCATCGAACGGCCGCCACTCCACCCCGCTCGGCAATGGTGGGCCATGGGTGTCGCCGATTTCGTAGACAAACTGCACTGGCCCAAGGGTTGGAGTATGATTATTGGCACGGCGTCCCCAGCTACCATCCGCCCTTCTTCCTGCCACCGTCGGCGCGATGCTACGGCCATCGCGCCAGGGCGCTGGACCCGGATCAGCATGGCATTGAATAGCGAGTAGCGCCGAAACCGCGCGAGGAAATTCAGGAATTCAGGCAGCGCTCCTTCGCCCTGGGCTCGAACCGCCTGCCTGAACAGATCATCAACGGCCGCGGCATCGTCCCAGTACAGTCGAAGGCGCGGCGTCTGGTCGTCCCCCGCCATTTTCCTCCGTCCCTCTCTGAAATCCCGCCGGTGGCTTCATCCGCCATCTTCGAGACCGAAGCTTTTACCCGCCGTGAGGTCCACGATCCCGTGCTGTGCTGAGGATTTGTCGACGGAGTCCCGGGACCAGCTTTATCAGGAGTGAAGTGGGTAGAAAATAGCCTTTAGATGGTAGGGCGCACTCAGACGCCGGCTACCTCTCGGGATGCCAACGCCTCGCGAGGTTCGTCCGGCCCGCGCCTTTCTCGGATGGACGCGCCAACAATTGGCGGACCGAGCGATCGTTTCTCTGAATTCAGTCGTTCGCCTGGAACAGGGAATCGTTGATCCCAGGTCGAGCACGATGAACGCGATCCGGCAAGCACTCGAAGCGGCCGGCATAGAGTTCCTATCTTTGCGTGGAGGTAACGAGGGGGTCAAGCTCCGAGGAAATAGACACGTTTCGAGAGGGTGATCTGGGGGAACGCCCAAGGCCGACCGTGCCCGCCTCGACCAGACCATCGCCAAGCTGAAGCCGCGTCTCATCGACGAGAACCTCAGCGGCGAAGTGGCGCAGCTGCTCGCCTTCTTGCGCGAGCTGCAGCGCCGCCACGGCCTCGCCGTCAGCGTTGTCCACCATGCCAGGAACGGGACCGGCAACATCCGAACCGGCCAAGCCCTGCGCGGCCGTCCGAGTTCGACGCCTCGGCGACTCCAACTCTATCTGCGCCGTGACGGCGACCAGCTCACCCCCCACCGTCGAGCACCGCGCCGCATCCGCCATGCCCACCATTACCCTTGAACTCACCGAGCGCGCCGATGCCCTCGCCCTTGGAAATTGTCGACCGCAGACCACAACCAGAACAGGCCACCCAGCAACGCTCGGTCGACGAGCGCATCACCGCCGCCGTTGCCCAAGCCGCACACCCGCAGCCATTCGCCGATCAGCGCGCCCTGTGCGGCTGCGCAGTGCCACCCTTCTACCGCCTGGCCGCCATGACCGCTGCCGACCGCATCGTCAAATCGGCGGACGGCTACCACCTCGTCCCACCCTAACTTCGCTGTGAAGCGCTAGTGCTCAGAAGCGTATGAACTGAATCATCTGACTGGATCTGAGCACGAGCCGGAAGGCCATCAAGAAGCCCGGCTGGCGAGCCGTCAAAAGCGCAGTCACGCCGGTATCGACCGCACCTACGTCAGCCGGCTGGAGCGCAGCCTCGAAAACCCGACTGTCGAAGTTCTTGAACAGCTCGCGGACGCTCTCAACTCCGGGATCGTCGAGTTCTTTGTTGTTCCGGCCGCGGGCTAGCCTCCGCCAAAGCCGCTGCTTGGTGGTCGACGCCCGAAACGAAGAGGGTGCGCCCGGCGGATTACACGCAAGTGGTGTTTCGCCACCTCACCTGCTCCGCCCTTCTCACGGAAAAAAGAGGCTCTCGCAAGACGATTTGGCATATGTGAAGCGGAGAATGAACTCCATCGGGGTCATGCCGTCGAGCAGGATCTGGGATCGCGGGCGGCAAAGCTGCGGGGAAGCATGGGCGCACTCCATTTTTGATGACCGGCAAAAGGCGACTGGGCTCGTTTCGTTCTGACGATGGTTGTCTTGTGATATCGTCGCCAGCGACACATGTCCCACCCTTCCGACTTGGCGCCCCGTCTCCGCCGCATCATCCACATCGACATGGACGCCTTCTATGCGTCCGTGGAACAGCGCGACGATCTGGCGTTGCGCGGGGTTCCGGTTGCTGTTGGCGGCGCGGGAGCGCGCGGTGTGGTGGCGGCCGCCAGTTACGAGGCGCGCAAGTTCGGGGTGTATTCTGCGATGCCCTCGGTCACGGCCCGGCGCAAGTGCCCAGAGCTTGTGTTTGTACCGCCGCGCTTTGATGTCTACAGGGCGGTGTCGCAGCAGATCCGGGACATCTTTGCACGCTACACGTTGTTCATCGAGCCGCTGTCGCTGGACGAGGCCTATCTCGACGTGACAGCGCATTTAGGTCACGAGTTCGAGATACTCGACCTGGCGTGGCCTAACGGCCTGCAACTGAATCTGAGCCAAGCCGTAGCGGTACTACCAGACGGCCGCAGCAGCACACCGGAAGCGGCGGCGCAAGCCGGCTCCCGCGTGTTCACCAGCATTGACAACTTCAAGTCCTACGTAACCCACGAGATTCTGGCGATGTAGCCGACGGCGGCCCGCGACGGCCGCCTCGGAGCTAAGGCACCAGTGAAACAGAAGAGAGAGGCGCGCTCCTACAGCGGACATCGCGGAAGACCGCGCCGTTCCGTTCCTGAGTAATCACCATGGAGACTTAATGTGACTTCCCGCGCAGCCGCTCGATCAGCACGAACTGGGAAGCGCCCGGAAGTTTGCACTTCCAGAAACGCCATCCGTTTACGTTACTGCCGGTGATGTGAATAGCAGCGGCCGAGGGAGTCGTAAATTTTGCGCCGTCGCTGAGTTCCAGCTTCCCGTCCTGGGAGATACCGGAATAAGTCTTCCCTTTGTAGTCCGCCATGAATTCGGAACCCGCCGGAAAACTCGTGTCTGACACGACCCAAGGCCTTCCGATTGCCGCAGGTTTTGCCGATTTTGCCGACTTCGGTAGCTTTAGAAGGTCTCGAACCACGTCGTTATACGTGACGGCCTCGGTGCGCCGGCGGCTCGTCAATTCCTTGAATACTTCAAAATCAATATCGATCTGCGGCATGGCAGTCTCTCCTGATGTATAGCACTCTAACGCACTATAGCACTCTGACGCACTATTGTCTATGGAGGATTGCCCAGCTCGCAAAAAAACATACGTCCCACGCGCGGATCCAACAGGAGAGCCGCGCATACCCTCGCGCCGTTATGTTCGGCTTATGCGTCGGCGACCGCGAGGCGCGCACCGATGGTCAGGGCGGCGAGCTGATAGACCGCGTTGCGGCCGGCGCGCCAGTCCGCCAGCTCCTCCTCGTCGAGCTGCTGGGGCATACGCGGATGCCATTCGCCGGCTACCGGCCGGATCACCGCGCCGGGATCGAGCTGGCCGCAATCGACGCGCATCGTGCAGCGGAAGCGGCGGCCGACCTCGAACGTCGATTCAATGATGGTGTTGCGGGCGAGGCGCGGCGGCACTGGTTCGAAATAGGTGACTTTGCGGGGCGGGCTGCGGCGGGCCATTCCGTTCCTCCTCGTCAGGTCACGTGTCAAGTGGGTGCGCAGGGTTCTCAATTCTATGCGGACAACACGGCAAAACGGTCCTGTGTGGATGTGTATTTCCTGGCGAAAAGCCATAAGTAGAGGAGAAGACAATGAAGGTGCTTCTGACCGGAGGGTCGGGAAATCTCGGCCGGATCCTCGTACCCATGTTGCTCAACCAAGGCGATACACCGGTAATTCTGGATGTTCGTGCTTCGCGGGATTTGAAAAATGGAGCGCTGTTTATCGAGGGGTCTATTCTGGACCGGCCGAAGCTGACGGACATATTTCGTGGCTGCGATTGCATTGGGCACATCGCCGCCTGGCACGGTATCCACGAAAGTCGCGGCGAAAAAAATTCGTACGACTTCTTTGACCTGAATGTGCGCGGCACCTTCGAGGTTTTTGAAGCCGCCACTTCCCTCGGCATCGACAAGATCATATTCATTTCCACAACCAGTGTTTATAGGCCGGATACTCTCTACGGGCGAAGCAAGATTTTGGCCGAATTGATTGCCGAGGATTACAGAAAGCACCGCAATATCAATGTGATTACCCTTCGCCCGCGAGGATTTATTCCATTCTGGGACCGCGACGTGTACGCCAGCTATAGCGACTGGGCGCGCTGGTTCTGGAAGGGAGCGGTGCACATCGACGATGTTGCGGCGGCGGTTATGTTGAGCTTAGATCTCATTTCCCGGCAGCACCTCGGACAGCAGCTCGTACTGACGCTTGATAGCGTCTATGAATACACGGATGCCGATCTGGATCACTGGGACGCCGAGGGGCCGGGCTCTACATTCAGGAAATACTATTCCGAATATTACGATCTCGCGCTCTCTTACGGGCTCGATCCGGCCTTAAAGCCAACCAAGCTCGATATTTCCGAGACGGTTCGCTGGTTGGGCTACAAGCCGTCGTATAGTCTGGCGACCTTGTTGTCGGAACTGGCAGCCTACGGCGATCGCGGTCCACCGCAACTTACCTAGGGTAAAGAGGCAGCTGAAGCCGCGGCCGACCTCGAACGTCGACTCGATGATCCGGCACGACCACCAACTGGCGGTTCTCAGGGCGAGCGACATCGGCGCGCGGTCGGTCACGCGATAGTCGCAGTCTTCGTCCGATTCAGATCCGCGAGCCAACGCGGCAGGAAGCTGTCAGGTTGGCGTTACCCGAAAATCATCCCGGAACGCCTGCAGCCCCTTAGGCGTAATCACTACAGCCCGCGTCCCGTCGATCCGCCTGATCCATCCGGTAGAGAAAGAGTGCGCGCACAAGGCGGCACCGACGACGCCCGCCAGATGGGGTCGGCGTTCGCTCCAGTCGAGGCATGGCCGGCAAAGGACCCTCTTGCCCAACCTGGGTCTACTCACGACGTCGGTCCCGAGCCGATCGAGCAGTACAAAACCGGTCTCGGTGACGATCCCTGCCGTCGGTCACTAACTCGATATGGCCTGCTCCGAACAGCGCGTCGGAAAGCGCCACGCCAAGGCGCCCGGCAAGATGGTCGTAGCTCAGGTGCGGGCCTCACGCAAAGCCGCGTCCTTCGGCCCGGAAAAGATTTTCGGCCCGGCCGGATCGCTCCTCACGGCCACCGCCTGCATGATGCTCTCGATCATCCGTGCGACCGCCGGAGAGGCCAGTCGGTGATAGCGGTGGCGGCCCTGCCTTTCGACGGAAAGTAATTCCGCTTGGACCAGGCGGCCGAGATGACCGCTCGCGGTCTGCGGCGAGGTGCCTGAGACACTCGCCAACTCCGACGCGGTCAAGGCGCGGCCGTCCATCAGGGCGTTGAGCATGCTGGCACGAGCCGGATCGCCGGCGAGCGCGGCCATCTTAGGCGCTCGCCTTTGACAACGCGCTTCCGATGCTGTGTTGAGCAGGGTGGCTGGCCTGCTCGCCGGTCAGCAGCGGGCCTCTTCTTGCCGTGGAGCTGGAAAATGGAAACGCCCCCAAATTTTGGGGGCGTTTCGACGTTCGGACGGTTGCGTTCGACGTGCCGATTAGGCCGCCTTTTGCTCCGTCAACTGAGGTTGCACAGTCGCGATCGTCGTGCCGATCTTGATCGTGCGCGGCTTGGCTGCCTCGGGCACTTCGCGAACCACATCGACATAGAGCAACCCATTGTCGAGGCTGGCGCCCACCACCTTCATGTGGTCGGCAAGGCTGAAGCGCCGCTCAAACGCGCGCCGAGCGATACCGCGGTGCAGGTAGCCGCCCCCGTTCTCGTCCTCCTTCTGCGCCTTGCCTGTCACCAGGAGCGTGTTTTCCTGAACGGTGATGTCGAGCTCTGCGGGCGAGAACCCGGCCACGGCCATCGTCAGCCGGTAGGCGTCCTCACCAGTCTTCTCGATGTTGTAAGGGGGGTAGGCGACGGCCGCGCTGTCAACGCGGGTCGCCGCATCGACCAGGCGGGTCAGACGATCAAAGCCAATCGTCGAACGGAACAACGGAGAGAAATCGAAACGATCCATGACCATATCCTCCTCTGAGCAACATGGATATCGGCACCTTCCAACAGGATAAATGCCAGTCTGTGATGCACGGACCCAAAATGGCGACCGTGCATTTTTTCATATGGTGATTGAAAACATTTTTATAAGTGGGCTCGGGAAGTCTGATCCATACTATATTATTATGATGTTACCTGCTCAACATTGGCTATTATCGCGTCACTAAATTTCGAAACCGGTTAAGATGCCCGCTAGGAGGCACCGTCGGAAATGCTCACTCGCGTACAACAGCACGCCCTCGACCGCTTCGCTAAAAGTCTGCTGACGCTCGCCGACGATTCCTTGATCGATGCCTATCATCAGGCTTGGGAGGATCACCGAGACGCCCGTGCCGAGGACAGCGGCAATCTGAGCAAGGCCTATGCAAAGAGTCTTGCGACCGAAAAGGCGATGCGGGATCGCTTCTCTGATTATCAAAGCCGCTACCAGCTGCGGTAGCCGTGCACCAGCTTGTTCCCCAGTGCCCATCGTCTCAATCGCACATATCACGCCACTGCGCGCCGCTACCTGGATTGAGGCACGCCCCGAGCTCGCCGCCCCAGCGCCAAGCAAGCCGGCGGGGGGAGAAATGTACCCTCATCAACGCCCGGAATTGGCAATTGGACAATGGTAGCGAGCAGCGCGCCTTTGACAGTTGCCGCGGACACGGAGCAGTCAATCCAGTTACCGAGGAATGCAGGGTGCAGGCACAAGCTTTAACCTGCTCGTTAAGCCCTCGCGGAGACCAAAACGGGACCATGGGAGCGACGCGATTCGCTCACGTATAAGTAGATTCCGAATCTAGCGCGTAGGGCGATTGCCCGATATCAACAGGTCAGCCCTGAATTATCTCCCCCATACACATTCAGGGTGAACTTCCCGGGCAGAGCCCGGTACCCCCCAGTCTCCGCCCGGTTGATTTTTCAAGCCTTCACACCTGACCGGGGTGGCTACCGAGCCCGGCTATGGCAGCGGGCGTGTCCGATCGGCTATGGTCGATGGAGGACGTGGTTGTCCTGATGGATCGGCGCGAAGCGATGCGCGCCGGAACACTCAGGGTCGGATGAATGCGATCCTCCAAGTTTGATCCGCGCCGTCAACTCCGCAGCGTTACTCTGAACAAAAAGATTGTTGGGAACCCAAGGATGGCGGTATTTCGAAGCGAGCTTCTCCATCGCGCGGATGAGCGTCGCGAACCCTTTCGAGCAGATCGGTATGATATACATACTCCTGATCTTGCCGCGACCGTGGTCCAGGCGAGGGCTCTCTTTCGATCCCTGTCTCCAGGACAGCCCACGTTGGTTAGCTTCCGCATCATGGAGAACGGCCTAATCGGCTATGAGGCCACAAAAGGGGATCTTGCCTGATGCCCAAGGGACCGCGGAGGGAGAAACGTGTCCTCTACGGGATAATCGGTTTGCAATTATCAGCGCGCTGGTCGGGCGTTATTCGCTGACGTTCAGTTCCTCGCGCTAGGGAACCTCTGCAAAAGCCAACGGCAATGATCGTGGTAAAATGTTTGGCGGGGGTGGATTGGTGCGCATGGGTTGGGGGATGAAGCAGTTGACGCTGGCAACCACGGGATTTGAGCGATACAACTGCGTCAGCGTGCCCGCGATTGCTGTAGCCGGCTCGACGCGCCGCCGCAGTCTGCTTGAGGCCGCAGAACAGACCATCGCCGAAGATGCGCTGCCGTTGGGTGAGACGGGCCATAGCTGGCCCGAAGTCTCGATCGTCAGGCAGCATTGGCTCTCGCGGCTGCCAGGGTCCGCTCGATGTCGGCTCGGGCTCGGGCCAGGCGCTCCGCTCGGGCCGCGTCCTTCGCAGCTTTCTGCGCTGCGTCTGCACGGCGAGCGAGGAAGTCCGAGGTGCGATAGGGCTTGGACATGGTGTTGATCTCCGATCAACTGGGCGGAGCCTAACGCGTCGAGCAAATGCCGCAGCCGTGGCTCCGGTCTTCATATGGTGATCGCACCCCGCGCGCGTGAGGCATCGGTTCAAATCTCGCCGCTTTTGGCGACGCGCCGATTGCCAAGCGAGCAGCGAACCTTGTCCAGTTCTCATTTGGGATGATCGTCGAGCCAGCGGGCAGCAGCTTCCTGACCGCTCAAAAGACACGCGGCCGGGCTCATCGTTTCTTCGCCTGCCACTTCCTGGCATACGCCCAGGGTGGCCAATCAGACAGAACACCAAAGGGACGAAAACGCTCATTGTGCAATGTGGCTTCCGCGAGCACTTTGGCGCGCTTTGTCACGGCAACGATAACGCGCACGCATTGAGAGCGAAAAACTGGTCGGGCGTCATGCGGCTGCGACAGCGTTTTGCCAGTGAGCAGTCGCTTCGGCGCGGAATATCCGCAGTGTGGAGCGGGAGACGAGGTGGCGTTGAAGGTTGAAGGTATTGTGGACGGCGGCATGCATGCTCAGGAAGCGCCGGGCGGATCGAGTTGACTTGAAGCGTTGCAGCTTGCGCTCTCGTCGCCGTACCGCCTGATGCGAATCTCGTCGCTATTCTGTGTGCCTTGACACGCTACGGGCGATATACCGTTGCCGAAGACAGCGGAAGGAGCGACCCTGGTCCCAACCGTCGGGAATGCGAGGAATGTCGGGTAAAACGACCAGGCTCAAGGGGCCTCAACGTGGCCGACCGACTGTTTACCGATTGCCCTGCGCGCGGTTAGCGATTGCGGCTGCCCCGACCGCCCAGGGGGCGAGCCATAGCTCGATATTCTCGGGAACCCGGGGAATGTCGGACAAAAAGACATTCAGCAAAAATCTAGCCAAAAATATTTGAAATTTTCCGATCAAGCGATCTGGCTGAGCTTATCAGTCGGGTAGCCGAGGATGGTGGCGACGCGGCCGGTATCGTGATCGGAGTAGACGAAGGCCGGTCCGTCGATGCGATAGCGGCCCTTCCAACCGATGGCGAACGTGGTATCGGTTTCTTCGATGTGGATCGGTTCGCTCTCGCCCTCTCGAGCCAGCCTTGCCGCGAGCC
>WNFR01007926.1_pt1 | contig 19634 bp, 14 predicted proteins | sample 5400221 | NCBI WGS metagenome assembly WNFR01 (sample SAMN13153357, study PRJNA577476) | soil metagenome | isolation source: 40 cm soil under Madrone tree | place: USA:California | collected 2016-06-14 | reverse complement strand
GCGCGGGAGCGTCATCGGCTGGAAGACAAACTGGCGAAGCTGAAAGAAAAGATCGCGGCACGCAACGAGGAGACCAAGAGCAAGCGACGCTGCCAACCGGAAGCCGGAAAACGAAAGCTGGAAGCGTGGATAGCACAGCATAAGCTGAACGGCTTGGTGGAACTGAAGCTCGATGGCCGGATGCTGAGGCTGGAGCGCCACGAAACCGCGATCGCCTCGTCTCTGGAGTTGGCGGGCTGTTACGTGGTGACCACCGATGTGTTGCCAGAGAACATGAGCACACAAGAAGTGCACGACAGCTACGTGAGCTTGCAGAAAGTGGAGCGTGATTTTCGCGCGATGAAGACCGGGCTATTGGAAGTACGCCCGTTGTTCGTGCGCAAGGAAAGTCGCACGCGTGGCCACGTGTTTTGCTGCATGCTGGCCTTAAAGCTGAGTTGTGAACTGGAGCGGCGGCTGCGAGAGCATTTCGGAACGACAGACCGCGATCCGCACGCCATCACGTTAGGCGATGCGCTGGCCTCGCTTGCCAGTCTGTGCCTGATGCAATACAAGGTCGATGAAAAAACGACGGTGACGAAACTACCGCAGCCGAGTGCGAACCAGGCGAAGATCCTAACGGCACTGGGCGTGGCCCTGCCGGCAACGAAGTAGACAGACACTTCTGCAACCCAAAAGACAATAAACGCAATCAAATCAATTTACTAACCGCAAATTTATGCTCGGACTCAAAAGGAAGATCCGTCAGGCAATCGCCGGACTATAATCGAATGCGCAAATCCAATGTCGTACGGCGTATGGCATGAAAACCGGGCACGACAAAACACTTATTGCTTCTTGGCGGTAACCGAGAATGTCTCCGGCGGATCGAGCGAGCACGATTCCCAAAAAGCCGCCTCGGAAATTTTCTTCTGGCTCCACAGTTTAAGCGACGCCAGAGTGGCGGAGGCCTGACCGCCATCGGCGGAATCAAAGATCACTACGACCCCGGCCACCGGCGATTCCGAAGTGGATTGATCCTTCCAGGCCCGCTCAAAAAGTCCTCTCGCAAAATCACGTTTTTCCCGCGCCTGAGTTTCGGCCACCGACGACTGCACCGGCTGCACCGAATACAACTTCACGCTCCTGCCGCGAAGCGGCTCCCAGTTTCCTGGGAACGTGCTCGTTTCTTCGCGGGTCACCCGAAACAATTCTGCAGATTTTGTAAGGGCATCGCCGCCAGTTCCGGTCGCGGCCGCAGAATCCTGCGGAAATTCCACTTGCGCTTTTCGAATCCAGCCGCGCGACTCGCCGGAGATATTTACATGTATCCAATCGCCCCGAATCTCAATCATCTCGAACTGGTCCTTAGCCGTCGCGGCGAACAACGGTTTTTCGCCTTCGTCCGGATGCCTATAGACCGGCGTACCCGTTTTCTTGATAGCTACCAGGTTGGTTGGTTTTGTCTGGCTTTCGTAAAGCTGTTGCAAGTTTTGCAGTGCGTTGTTCAATTGCTGAACGCGTTTTTCCGCCGCGACTCGCTTGATTCTAAGCTGTTGAATCTCTTCTTCGCTCAACGGAGACGACGTCGTAGCCACGGCTGATGGTCGCGCTTCCCTGGGCACTCCGCCAGCGTCGCCTGGCGCCGAGGCACGCGGTATCACCGGCCCCAAAGACAGATTGTATTTCTTCTTCGCTTGTTTTTCTGTGTTCGTGGAAGCCGCATCTGGACCTGCCAGAACTTGTTCAACACGATCCAAGGCGTCGTTTTCAAGCCGGCCGTTGGAGGGAAGTACTTCGTAGCCCGATTTCTGTTTGTCGGGATCGTCATACCAAGCGGTGATCTTTGCAGTCACGCGAACGGAAGTCTCGCCGGTGACTGAAGGAATAACCTGGAAGATACACTGATAGTAGACCTTCTCGTACCGTTCAGCAGGCCGCTGCATTGCTCCTACAAAGCCTTCGAGTGCTGGGAGCTTTCCGCTTGAATTCGACTTCGCGACAGCGACGGCGCGTTCCACATCTGCCCGTGGCTCCGTGAAGGTCCGCTCGACTGGATCATTTCCAGCCAGGGTATAAGTCCCCGATAACAGGAGTGCCCCCGCAAACAGCAACATTAGAATAGATCGCATAATTGTGAGAGGTTTCAGATTCAAGGCAGCGGCACCACTTCTTCTTTTCGTACCCAGCCACGGTGTCCGTCGTTGGTTTCGATCCCCAACCAGTAGGGCGTGAGTATCAGCACCACTACGTCTGTCGATTGTTTCAGGGTTTCCAGTGTCGCGGCAGCCTGGAAAGGAGCGGATCTTACATGCGCACCGCCTCCTGGAGCGACTCTCATTTCTACTTTGTGTCGAAGATCTTGCACGCGTTTAACCAGATCCTCCGCCGACGATTTGGCGTCTGCCAGTTTCGCAACCTCTTCCTGGCGGCGGCGCAACATCTCTTCCTTCGCCGCAATTTGTGCATCGATCCGCGCTTTGGAGTCCGCGTCCTTCTGTTCCTGAAGTTGGATAGCTTTTAGACGTTCGGTAATTTCCTTGAATTCGCTGGACTCCACAAGTCCCTCGGACGGATGCACCGCTCTGCGCGCGGTCTCCACGAATACAGCGTCAATTTGAATTCGGAATCGTTCCGGGCTCTCGCCTTTAAGAATAAAACGCACCGTGATCGTACCTTGGTCCTCGCTGCCTTTGAAGTTTCTGGGAGCGAGCGCGTCATGCGCCACCTTATAATAGACTTTGCCTCCCCCGCCCCATTCGCCAAAAACCTTCGATGACTTTTCTTCGTCCGCTCCACCGAGAGTTTTTTCCCTATCGTAGACATAAGTGCCATGAATGACCGTGTTTCTTACGACGTCTTCGACCGCTTGCACGATGTCCGTTTCTTTTCCTTCGAGCACCGCGCTGAATGACGGTCCTTGCGCCTTGTCAGCCGAGAATAGTACGGGCCCGGTTACGCCGCAGCATAAGACTGTAAGCGCCACCAGCGCAGATGCCCTTCGGATGCGACGGGCCGATAAGGGAAACGAGCCTTGCTTATGGAAAAGCCAGGAGCGAAAGAATCTGGACTTACAGAGCATAAGCGTCCGATGGGAACCTATTTTCTCCAACATATACAGACACACGGATTATTACTTACGATTTTGCGGTTCGCAACCCACACACGGCTTGTCAGTTAAGCAATCGCGATGCTACTGATCAATAGCGGTCTCGATGTAATCGTCTAGTACTAGTTCCTTGCATCCAATTTTCCGTTACCGTGCATAAGAATCTTTTTATTATTCTCTTGCATTCGCTTTTGTCTCCCTCTATCATCTCCGAGTTTTGCAGTTGTAAATGCTTTGTAAAATGTTTGTCTGCAGGACGTAACGTAGAGCGCGCGCCATCCGAGACGAACCGGAGGGAAGGCTGGCTCTCAATAACGTGGGAACCCTTCTCCGATTTCCGGATCGTTCGTCCGGGCGAAATCTCGCCGCTCGCAAGGAACTTTCCCTTTCCGCGCCGCGGTTTGGAGAGTTTACGCTCAATCGGTCCCACTTCACGCTTTCCCTGCTTTGCATTTATCCCGGTTAGGAGGCAGCATGTCTGATCTCGTGCGCGGTCAGCGCTTCGCGAAGAAGAACGCCGTTCTTGGGTGTCTAGCCTCGTTTATTGTTTCGATCGCTCCGTTTTTCCTGTTCGCCGTCCTATCCTGTTCGACGACTCAGGCGGCGCCGCTGACGGGACTTCACCTGATCCCGGCGTTCGCGAGGAAATATGGCTTGCCATGTTCGGCTTGTCATGAAGCCTGGCCTAAACTGAATGCCTTCGGCCAGACTTTTAAGGACAACGGTTACCAGTTGGGAAATGACCGGGACGCGCCCATCTGGCAGCAGCCCGCGTACTGGCCGGTCGCGTTTCGCATTACCCCCAGCTGGCATCGCGAGAGCATTGACCGCAATGCGATAGACGATCCGAGTGATCCGAGCAATGTGCTCGAGCAGAAAACCACGACCCACGGTTTCGACTTGTCAGGTCTCGATATCCTCACTGGCGGCACTCTGGCAAACAACATTTCGTTCTTGCTGGTGCCGTCTGCGGACAACACCGGCGCTTTCCACTTCGAATCTGCCTGGGTGCGCTTCGATAATCTCCTATACAGCCCCTACCTGAATATCAAAGTCGGTAAATTTGAGCTCGACAATCTTTTGTCGGAAAAACGTATCCTCACTCTCTCGAACCAGGGCGGTCTCTACCAGCTCTATCACTTCGTCCCAGTCGGCGATTCCAATATTTTCGGCTTGGGGGACAACCAACTCGGCGCTGAGCTGATGGGCCACTCAAAAAATGACCGGACGCGCTATTCCGCGGCGCTTCTGAGCAGTAACGACGGAAACGTAAGCGTTCCCAACGGACACGGCTACGATGCATATCTCACTGCCAGCCAGGCGTTCCAGGCAGGTGGTTTTGGTCTTCAGCGGGTTGGGGCGTTTGCCTACCTCGGCCGTTCGCCAACCTATTTCGTAACGCAAGGCGGAGCACAGCTCGATGGCCTTGGCCAGAAATCGTTCTATCGCGCCGGCTTCATCGGCATGTGGTACATCAAGAAGTTCGACGTCACTACTCTTTACATGCACGGCGGCGAGAATGCTTTCCTCGGAACCGGAACGGCTGCCAACAACCCTCTGCCTTTCGGCGCGCGCTCCCCACAATGGAACGGTGCTTTGATCGAGTCGCACTACACCGTCAATCCCCAGTTCATCCTCATCAATCGTTATGAATTCATCCGCATGTCGCAGCAGGCTCTGCCAATCGATTCGACGAATGTTTTCATACCGGGAGTAAGCGTGCCTTCCTCCGACTTCGGCAACATTGACTCCTTCACCGTCGGCTACCGCTACTATCCTTTTATGCATAGCCGCGCAGGCTTCGCATTTCATAACGAATACGCAATCGTCCGTCAGAAAAAAGTCGCGCCAGTCACCGGGCTCGACGTAACCAGTAGCAGTCTCTTTTTGGGCTTCGACTTTATTTACTGAGGATGCTGACGATGAAAACCAATTTCTACCAATCGCTTTTCGCAATCGCATTCTTGGCAGGTTTCGTCGCTCTTCCGGCGGCTCGCGCACAGGAAGCCCAGGTCGGCAAGCTGACCGGCCATCCGGACCAGGGCAAGCAGCTTTACCGCCGCTATTGCATTGGCTGCCACGGACCACGCGGCGACGGCGCCGGGGAAAACGCTCCTTACATCGATCCAAAGCCTCGAAATTTCACGCAAGCAACTTTTAAATGCCGTTCCACGCCGACCGGGACTCTTCCCCTCGATCAGGATTTGTACAATTCCATCGGGCGGGGATTCGACAATTCCAATATGCCGTCGTGGGCGCCGTTGACGGACCAAGAACGCATCAATCTTGTCGCCTTCATCAAGACCTTTTCTCCGCGCTGGAAAAATGACAAGGCCGGCACACCCATCAACATTCCCGCTGAAACGCCGGTAACCGTGCAGAGTATCCAGCACGGTCATGATCTCTTCCAGAAGTTGGAGTGTTGGAAGTGCCACGGTCCCGAAGGCCGTGGCGATGGTCCTTCGGCTTCCACCCTTACGGATTCGAACGACCAGCCCATTCGGCCCTACAATTTCGCCGAAGGATCCCGCTTCAAGTGCGGCACTACCGACCAGGACATCTATCGCATCTTCATGACCGGCGTTGACGGCACTCCGATGCCATCCTTTGCCGATGTCATTCAGCCAAACGACGCCTGGGACTTGGTTCACTTCTTGCGAACTCTGCAGGTTAACCGCGAAGGGCCCGAGCGCGCTCTCCTCAAGTCTTCCGGCACGAAATTGCAGCCCATCCAGGCTTCTTCTGGTGGCGGTCGTTAGTTAAATCCTTAGAGAGCGGCTGTGCAATGATTTCAGTTTCCAAAGGAGTGATCCAATGCAAGTTTTAAGAGCATGCAGCACAATCCTTGCGGCCTTGTCAGTTGCGGCGATTGTTACGGCCGCTCCCGGTGCCGGCACCGTCACTGGTAAGGTGACTTATACCGGCACGCCTGCAAAACCCAAACCGATCGACATGTCTAAGGAACCGACGTGCGCGAAGCAGCACCCAACTCCTGAAATGACGGAAAGTGCCGTGACCGGCCCTGGAAACAGCCTTGAATATGTTGTGGTCTATATTTCCGCGGGAGCCCCGGCAGAGTCCAGCGCGCCCTCGACGGCCGCAACTTTCGATCAGAAAGGCTGCCACTACACGCCTCATGTTCTAGCTTTTCAAGTGAATCAGGAACTAAAGGTAGTGAACAGCGATCAGACTTCACACAACATCCATCCACTTGCGAAAATTAATCACGAATGGAACAAGTCGCAGCCGCCCGGAACGCCTCCGTTTAGTGAGAAGTACGACAAGCCCGAATTTATTTCCGTGAAGTGCAATATCCACCCGTGGATGCACGGCTACTTCGCGGTGCTCAGTACCTCGCACTACGCTGTTTCCGACGCCTCCGGCGAGTTCAAGCTGCCGAATCTTCCACCGGGAAAGTACACCCTGACAGCCTGGCACGAGAGCTACGGCACTCAGACTCAAGAAGTGACGATCGCCGGCAACGAAACCAAGACCGTAAATTTTTCCTTCGTCGCTAAACCCTATTAGCACGGTTTACAATCTTCCGCTGGCTTGTTCCCAGACGAGCCGGCAGACGCAATATTTGTTTCAGTTTTTCGCGAGGAGTTGCCGCATGGGCAAGCTATTTGCTGTTGTTTTGGTGCTGGTCGCAATCGGTTCAGCTATTCCCATTCTCACGCATACCTGGTGGATGCCAGAAGATATCTCGACACACGGCCACATGATTGACCACCAGATGTCGGAAACGATGGCTGAGTCCGGCATCGCGTTCGTCGCCGCTCAGTTGGTACTGGCCGGCTTTGTGGGGATGTTTGGCGACAAGAAGGACGGCCGCAAGGCTACTCACTTGCCCGGCGGCGCCAAACTCGTTGTGATCGCTGCCATCGCTCTGGTTGGCACGGAGGTTCTCGCGCTTGGCGTCTTCGGCAAAGATGCCTGGGCTGAGGTTTATTTCAAGAAGGCTGCTGCCGACGCGCTCCCAATCCAGGTGCAAGCCGAACAGTTTGGTTTTTATTTCCGCTACCCCGGGCCCGACGGAAAATTTGGTCCCTTGCATCCTGACAAAATTGACGAAGGAAACCAGAATTTCTTCGGGCTCGATCCAGCCAACGATGTCGATTCCCGCGACGACATCGTTGCGGCGTCTCTGGTGATTCCCGTGAACAAGCCAATTTCGCTGATGATGCATGCGAAAGATGTCGGCCACTCCTTCTACGTTCGCGAATTACGCATCCAGCAGGACTTCGTTCCCGGATTGGATATTCCCATGCACTTTACGGCCACCAAGGTCGGCAAATATGAAATCGTCTGTACCCAATTGTGCGGGCTGGGGCATTTCAACATGCGCGCTTTTCTCGAAGTGAAGTCGCAGGACGAATTTGATCAATGGTTAAAGCAGCAGTCGCAGTAGCGGATTAGTGCGGTTTTGCTAGGGCCCGAACGCGGGTATTTCAAAGCTCTCCGCCCGCGTCGGTTTTTTCGGAGAATCATCAAAATGTCGGATGCCGTTGCACCAGTCGTTCATCAACATGCTCCGCCCACCCAATTTATCTGGAAGTATGTTTTCAGCACGGATCACAAGGTCATCGGCAAGCAGTATTACGGGCTCGCGCTGATTTCCGTTTTTCTCGGCATGATCCTTTCCTGGTTGATGCGCTTTCACCTGGTATGGACCAATGCCGCCATTCCCGGCCTGCAACTGCTCTCGAAGAACGGCGCCCCCGGCGGCGTCATTACCCCGGAATATTATCTTTCTCTTTTGACCATGCACGGCACGCTCATGGTCTTCTTTGTCCTTACCAACGCCCCCTTCGCCGGCTTCGGCAATTACTTTCTGCCCATCCAGATCGGCGCCGAAGACATGGCCTTCCCGCGCTTCAACATGATGTCCTTCTGGGTGACCTTCGTCGCATTCCTGGTCCTCATCGCAGCGTTCTTTATTCCCGACGGTCCGCCAATTTCCGGTTGGACTGCTTATGCTCCGCTGAGCGCGGTCGGTAAGGACGCTGGCCCCGGCCTGGCATGGGGTCAAACTCTTTGGGCAATTTCCATCGGCCTTTTCTGCGTCGGGCAATTGCTCGGTTCATTGAATTTCATCGCTACTACGCTTGACCTGCGCACCAAAGGCATGATGCTCTCGCGGCTTCCTATAAGCACGTGGGCCTGGTTCATCACATCGTGCATCGGCCTTTTGGCCTTTGCAGTTCTTCTTCCTGCTTGCGTGCTCTTGATCCTTGATCGTGTCGCAGGCACTAGCTTTTTCATTCCCGCTGGCCTGGTGATCAGCGATCATTTGCAGCCGCATTCCGGCGGCTCGCCCTTGCTCTGGCAACATCTCTTCTGGTTTTTCGGACATCCCGAGGTTTACATCGCTATTGTTCCCGCCATAGGCATCGTCTCGCACATCCTGATGGCCTCCATGCGCAAGCCTTTGCTCAGCGTCAAGGTCGTCTACAGCAGCCTGATCGCCATCGGCTTCCTCAGCTACATGGTTTGGGGCCACCACATGTTCCTCAGCGGAATGAATCCTTTCTCCGCTCTGGTTTTTTCCTTCCCAACTTTGGTCATTACTATTCCTGCGACCATCATTACCATGATTTGGATTGGCTCCGTTTACGGCGCCAATCTCCGCTTCCATACTGCATCTCTGTTTTCACTCGGCTTTATCTCAGTCTTTGTCGCCGGCGGCGTCAGTGGCTTCTTCCTGGCCCAGCCTTCACTGGACATCTATCTCCACGGCACCTACTTCGTCGTCGGCCATTTCCACATGGTCATGGGCGTAGCAGCAATTTTCGGCATTCTGGCCGGAAGCTACTTCTGGTTCCCCAAAATGACCGGCCGCATGATGAACGACACCTTGGGCAAGATCCACTTCTGGATCACTTTCATTGGCGTGTACTGCATCTTTATGCCGTTCCACTATCTCGGGTTTGCCGGTAACGTTCGCCGTTACTCCAGCTTTGTGGACGACTACCTGCAGCCTCTCCTGCCTGTCCACAAATTCATCACTATCGCCGCGCTCGTGACCGGCGCGGCGCAACTGATATTCTTGTTCAACCTGATCTATAGCCGCTTCAAAGGTGCAACCGCGCCAGACAATCCCTGGGAGGCCACCACTTTGGAGTGGTCCACCACCTCTCCACCCCCGTTCGACAATTTCGGCGGCCGTCATGTCGTCGTCAACCACGGTCCCAACGAATATGGCGTGAATGGCGCTCATGGCGATTTCATCATGCAGGATTCGCCTGAACCAGAGCCTGCTGCTGGCGATTAGCGTTTGTTCGCACCCAAAGGGAAAGCTCGGGTTACACAAGACGGATTACACAAAATGTCTATCATGACTTTACAGCCCGATCGCGGTTCTCAGTCGCCTGCCCCCGCTCTCAGCGGCATCTGGGTCGCCGTCGCCGCGGTCACCATGTCTTTCGCGGCATTCACCAGTTCGCTGATTATTCGGCAAGCTTCCGACGACTGGCGCCATATAACCCTGCCAGCCATCCTTTACCTGAACACAGTGATAATTCTTTCGAGCAGCGTGACTCTCGAAACCGCGCGGCGTAGATGCACCCGGGACCTCGCAACCACCAGATCGTGGCTCTACCTCACTCTGGCTCTCGGCGTGGCGTTCTTGGCCGGGCAGGCTTTTGCCTGGCACCAGTTGCGCGTTCAGGGCTTGTTTCTCGCGACTTCCCCCAACAGCTCCTTCTTCTACGTCCTTACCGTGCTGCACGCTCTGCACGTTCTTGGCGGCCTGTCTGGGCTTGTCTATACCATTCGCCGCACCGCAAACGCCGCCGTCTGGCGCGTTTCAACCATCGATGCGACCGCGGTTTACTGGCATTTTCTTGCCGCCCTGTGGATCTATCTGTTGCTGGTATTACGCACGCGGCTTTAATCAATCAGTGGAGGATTTGTGAGCGAATTGAAGCACAGCATGGCCCTGGGGCACGCCGCCAATACGGAGCCTTCTCCGTACGCCATCCCTTCGCGCAAGCTCGCGATGTGGCTCTTCCTTCTTTCCGATGCCTGCACCTTTGGCGCTTTGCTTTTTGCCTACGGCTATCTGCGCGCCGCCAGTCTGGACTGGCCTACGCCCTTCAAGTTCTATCCCTCCATCCTGAATGTCATCATCATGACCTTCGTTCTGATCACCAGCAGCTTGACCATGCTTGGCGCAGTCGATGCCTCCAAAGCAGGCGACAAGGCCAAGACAATGCGCTGGATGGGGATCAGCATGGTTCTGGGCGCCATTTTCGCCATCCTGCACATCCGCGAATGGGCGGGCTTGATTGGCGAAGGTGTTCGCCTCTTCCAGAATCCCTGGGGCTCGTCGCTTTTTGGAGCCAGCTTCTTCAGCATCACCGGGCTGCACTTGTTACACGTAATTAGCGGCGTAATCGCCATCGGGGTGGTTGCGCGCGGCTATTCGCGCGGCAGCCTAACCCCGGGCCACGTGGAATCTACCGCTCTGTACTGGCATTTCGTCGATATTGTCTGGATGTTTGTGGTGCCGCTCGTCTATCTGATGAGCATCGCAAGACCATAAATCCGAGTGGAATCGAGAGGGGAAATCTGTCGAATGGAATCGGCGCCTTTCTTGCCGTTGCACTCCTTAGCGCCGCTCTGGCAGTCATGTATTTCATGCACATGATCAACGAGCGCCGCAGCTTTTTCTGGTCGCTCATCCCGGCCACTATTTTCGTTTTGCTGATGATGAATATGATTTGGTCGGATAGCTTCCGCTTGCTTCACATGCGGCCTTTCTAGTTGCTTGGCGGAAATTCAGAGCCCCGAGGACTTTTTCCGCGGTTTTTATCTTGAAGGGATCGGATAAGTGAGCCACAATGGCCCAGGGCCATCGCGATGAATAGACCAACTCTAGCTTTCCTGCTCTCTGCTACGGTGTTTGTTGGGTTGCTCGCTCTGCCATCGAGCGTGGCTGCGCAAGGCTGTGCACTCTGCGTCACGCAGGCAGCGCAAGGTGGTCATCGGTTCATAGACGCCCTTCGCTCCGGTATCCTGGTCCTGGTTTTTCCCCCTATGGCCATCAGCATCGGCATCATTTACGTCTCCTGGCGCAAGCGCAATCAATTCCGTGGGCAGTAGCAAATCGTGAGTTCCACCTTACGCGTGGACCAGGTAGTTAGCTCAGACAGCCGTAGCCGTTCGCTCCGCTGTCTGCCGCGCAAATAACTTCGCCACGGTTTCGAGCGTATCGATTTCTGCCACCTGCTTGTCCGTTCGAATCCGCACAATTCGCGGAAACCGTAACGCATAACCGCTTTCATGTCGGTTGGACTTCTGAATGTTGTTAAACGCAACTTCCAGGACAATTGTTGGCTCTACGATTCGCCGATAGCCCTGATCCTCGGTCGTGTGCTGCAAGAAGTATTCCGTGTGCTGACGAATCTCCGCATCCGTGAGACCGGAATAAGCCTTTCCAATATTCAAAAGAGTTTTCCCTTCCCTCACGGCAAAGGTATAGTCCGAGAGCACCTTGTGACGCCTTCCGTGTCCATACTCGACTGCTGTCACTACGACATCCAGTGTCGCGAATGGTTCTTTCAATTTGAACCAGAAGCCACCTCGCCGTCCCGGTGTGTAGGGTGACTCCGCAACCTTTGCCACTATGCCTTCATGGCCGGCGGCTAGGGCGCTGCGAAACGCCAACGACACTTCTTGCGCGGATCGGCATTCTTTTGTTTCGGCCAGGCGCAGTGCGTTAGGCGCACCGGAAAAGATTCCGGCTAGACGCCTCTTCCGGTTCGTCAACGGCTCGTCCAGCAACAACTCGCCATCCTGGTACAACAAGTCAAACGCCACAAATTTTACTGGAATGTCGTGCTGCATCCACATGTCCACGCTTTTACGGCCAAGTCGCTTCTGCAATTCTGTAAAAGGCAGAGGCCGCTCATCACGCCACCCCAGGATCTCTCCATCCAGAATCAATTCCCCCGATAATCGACCGACTGGCGGTGTCAGTTCCGGAAATTCCGCGACTTCATCAAGCGTGCGGGAAAAAATGCGCACCGTTCCATTCTTATCTTTATGCACCTGCGCGCGGATCCCGTCATATTTTTCTTCCACCAGCAGGGCCGGCTTTTGCAAACCCGCAAGCTCTTTATCGAATAGATCCTCCGCGGTCTCCGCCGGAGCTGCCAGCATGAATCCTAGTGGATGGAGCAATCGCACCGCCGCGGCAGCCAATTTGTTTTCCGCCGCCAACGCCAACGTTTCGCCGATGTCCCCCGCCATCATATTTGCGCGACGAACCTGTGCCAGCGGCCGTTCGAACGCTTTGGCAATCGCTTCTTCCACCAGGCTTTCCTTTGAACCAATTCTTAAATCGCTGGTGATAATTTTCACGATGTATTTCACGTCGCCCGCATTTGCGCGCGCAAACGTTTTCGTCAGTAAGTCCGCTTTTTGCATTTGGGCACGTGCCGCCGCCACTTCTTCAAATAGCCTTCCCACGTCTGCCAGCGGCAAGTCGTCTTCGCGGATGGTGCCGAGCAGGAGCGCTTCCGCCATGTCGCCAAGATCGCCGTGTTTGCGATACGCCGTCCCGATGTTCTCGCCCGCTCTGCCAGCTGCTTGTGCGATCACTCGCGACAACACGGCGCCGCCAACGCCCAGCGTTCGTTCGTCATGGCGGGCAAAAGCGTGCCCGGAGAGGAATCGCGCCGCGAGCACCGCATCGCTTATCTTTAAGCTCTGGAAAAAATCCCTGATCAGCCGAAGCTTTTCTGTTTTCTTGCTGGTAGCGCCAACAGCGTCCGCGGTTTCCACAAAACTACGCATATAAAGTTCGTCTCCGCCGGCAAAACCAGGTTCGCAAATACTCTAACCGGCGGCAGCGTTCCGGAATGTCTTCGCCAACTCCATTGGCTGGCATTGCGGGCACCAGAAAGTTGTCCGGGCATCGGAACCCTGTTTGCGCGACTCAATCGACATGCCGCAGCGGCGACACGATTTTCCACGCCTCCCATACACCCACAAGCGCTCCTCGAGGCTGGCTCGGCCTGTTGTTCGCCGCACCCCGCTATAAGCCACTATTGGATCGCCCGATGTCTCCGCAACGTTGGCTAATAGAAAGGTCCTTGCCGTGTTGACTAGGCAATTTAAGTCTTCGATGCTCAGCGTGTTCATCCGTTGGAATGGATTTATTCCGCACGCAAAGCAGATCTCGGATTTAAATACATTTCCCAGTCCCGCGATCACAGGTTGCGTGAGTAGAGCCACTCCCACTTCTAATTCGCTATGTGCTCGCAAATTTGCGACGGCTTGCCGAGGATCAAATTCAGTTCCGAGCACATCTTGCCCCAGGATTCTGAACCCCTTGCGGCGTCTCAGCGTCTCCGGAGTATGGAACTCCGCGATTGGAACCTTGAACGCGACTGCCCAAATCCGTTCCGTCTTGACTACGATGCGCCTATCAGCGGAACGGCGCTGCCACTTTTCACCCGGGCGGTAGATATGCCAGCTTCCACTCATTAACATGTGTGTGAGCAAAATCAGATCGCCGGAAAAATGGATTCGCATCCACTTCCCCTGCGACGCTACTTTTTCCACGGTCCGCCCGGTAATCCCGGAATCGAAATCGACGCGCGAAAGTTTGGGCAACACGCTTTCGAATCCGGTAACGATCTGACCCGAAAGTGCGCGGTCGAGCGTGCGCGCCGCGCGGAAGATTGTGTCTCCCTCTGGCATCAAGCCGTCCCCACGATATCTGAGTCAATATCGTCGTTGTTGTTCGCTGCGTCGTTAGCTGCTTTCGACTCATCGCTGGGCATCTCGACCGGTGTAACTCGTCGCATCTGAAATCCCAGAACTGTATTTACAAATCCGGCGTCTTCCAGGAAACGCGCAAGGAGATGTTCGCGTGCGGGAATATCGTTAATGCTGCCAATCAGAAGACCGGTTTTGCGGCCTTGCCGGCGGATCGCGATTTCGGCAAACATTGTGCCAAGCTCGCGAGCATATTGCGTTTGTTCCGGTTCAGACTCAGGCAGAAACACTCGTACCGCAGGATTCTGACGACGAAAGAACGCGGCTAGTGATCCGTTGATCAAAATGACGCCCGCGCCGCGAGTTCGTGACATCGCAGGCAGCGAAAGGGAACTGGCAGAATTAGCGACCGTGCTTCCTGATTCAGCATTGCGAGACTGGTGCAATTCCTGGTGCGGCCAGGGCAGCAAGGTTCCGTATGGATTTGCGGGATCTGTTGCGGCTAGAAAAAGAACTTCAGGCGTTTGTGGTTCAGCGCGCAAACTGCGCAGCAGATCGACGGCGTTGGGCATTGCAAACTGTGCAGCTCCGAGCCCGGCCACAAACATTCCGCGGCGCACCCACCCGCTGTCTTCCATGGTTTTTAGCGCCGGATAGATTGTTGGATAGCCGCGCGGAATATTTTCGGCGACCGCCGTTTCCCGCAGCACCATGCCGTGGCGCACCAGCAGTTGCTGCGCAATATTCGCGCTCCACTGCGTCACGGTAAGCGGCGTAGCCACGTGCTGCTGGACTAGCGACCAGCGTCCCTGCGCCGGGCCGCCGCCCGCGGTTCGTGAACGCAACCGCCGCAGAAATTCCGCCGATCCGGGCGGTGCGTCGCCTGATGCAGTTCGGCGGTCATGCCTAGATTCGCGAGGTCGCACGAGATCGCGCACGGGATGAAACGTATCGTTAGTGATTTTTCCGGACCACACAAGCTCCCAGAGTGCATCGCGAGTTTCACCGGGGAATCCTCCGCCCAGCGCCGCATGGATAGCGCTGAAAAATGACGCGCCGCCTCTGACGAGAAACTCCAGTATCCGCTTAGCTTTTTCCGATGAAGGTGCAACTTCAACGCACAACTCTTCTGGTGGCAACAATAGTGGCAAAGATTCAGCGAGGTACAACGCTACCCGACCGTCGCGATCGCCGACTTGTTCTAATCCGACCCATACCACCTGTCCCGAAGCCATAACACTATCTAGATCTTCGTGGCGATAACCGGCGATGCGGGCCGGAAGGATCTCGCGTTCGAGTTCGGACGCTAGCAGCGCAGCTCCCTGCAGACTTTCAACCGTGTCTAGAAGCGCCTCCAGCCCGCGCCGGCGCACGCTAACGCCCTGCCATCGCGCCGTCAGCCGCGCGAACGTTCGTTGCTCCACAGGTTCAATTTCGCGTCGCAAACGCGCCAGGCTCTTTCGCCGGATCTGCTGCAGCACCTCCGGATCGCACCATTCGCGATGGCTGCCACCCGGTCGAAATTCGCCTTCCAGCAATTTTCCAAGTCTGTGCAACGCCCGAAGGGCGGTATCTGCCGTTGCCGCTGGCAAGCCGTAACGCGTGACGAGTTCGGCAGTAGTAAATGGCCCATGGGTTCTGGCGTAGCGGCGCAGAATTTCGCGCAGCGGATCTTCGCTCTTGACCAGAAATACGTCGGCCAATCCAGGCGGGAGCGGCGTGCCGAGTCCATCGCGATAACGCGAAGCGTACTCGAGAGGAATGTATCGGGTGTCACCGGCGATACGAACGCGAACTGCTCGACGTGAACCCACGAGTTCGCTAAGGGTAGCGGCGATTTCCGGTGTTTCGCTGCGTTGCATGGTTTCCTGTTCCGAAAGATCGCCGAGCTTCAAAAGCAGATCGTGCACACCGTCCGCATGGCGCGCGCGATAACCAGGTTCGAGCGATTGTAAGCGCGCTTCGACTTCATCGAGAGCGGAGGCCTCGAGCAATTCCCGTAGGTCGCTGTCACCGAGCAGTTCTTCGAGTTGCGATTGGTCGATCGAAAGGGCTTGCGCTCGCCGTTCCGCGAGCGGCGCATCGCCTTCGTAGATGTAATTCGCGACATAGGAAAAAAGCAGCGACGCGGCAAACGGTGACGGACGATCCGATTCAACGTGAGTCACCCGGATTGCTCCGCGCTGGATGTCGGCGAGAATATTGGCTGCAGCGGACAAATCGAAAACATCGCGAATACATTCGCGATAACTTTCAAGAAGCATCGGGAACGACGGAAATTGTGACGCGACTGCCAGCAGGTCAGCGGCTCGTTTGCGTTGCTGCCACAGCGGCGCGCGCAGTCCCGGACGGCGTTTCGGCAAGAGCAATGCCCGGCCGGCAGCTTCACGAAACTTCGCAGCGAAAAGGGAAGTGCTGCCAAGTTGTCGCAATACTAAATCCTTGAACTCAGCTGGAGTCGGTAGCAGGTCCTCGGAACGAATGTTTTCATCGCTGTCCGGGACACGCAGCACGAAACCGTCGTCCGACCACATGGACTCAACTTCCAGCCTGCGTTCCGCGCGCAGTTTTGCGGTTACCGCCGTGCACCACGGCGCGTGCACCGCACTGCCAAATGGCGTGAGCACGCAGACCCGGCGGTCGCCTATTTCGTCGCTGCATACTTCGATGAGGATGTCTTGATCGCTCGGAATACGCGTCGTGGCGGCGGCCTGATCCTCCAGGTACTTCAGCAGATTTTCCGCAGCATTGCTGTCCAGGCTATGCTCTTCAACAAGCTTTGTGAACGCCACCGGTCGCGGCAGTGCTAAAAGCTCGCGCGTCATCTCGCCGATTTGCCGACCAAATTCCGCAGGCCGACCGGCCGTGTCTCCGTGCCAGAAAGGCATTTTGCCTGGTTCGCCGGGAGCCGGCGATACGATCACCTGATTGTGCGAAATCTCTTCAATTCGCCAAGTAGAAGCGCCGAGTATGATGGTGTCGCCTTGCCGACTCTCGAAAACCATCTCTTCGTCGAGTTCACCGACGCGCGCGCCTTTTGCCGCACCGGCAAGAAAAACCCCATACAGGCCGCGATCGGGAATGGTGCCTCCGTTGATGATTGCGACTCGTTGCGAACCTTGCCGGCTCATCAGCCGGTTTGCCACGCGATCCCACGTGATGCGCGGCCGCAGATCAGCAAATTCGTCAGAGGGGTAGCGCCCGGAGAGCATGTCCAGTACGCTGTCAAAAATAGGCCGCGTAAGTCCGGCGTAGGGTGCTGCGCAGCGGATTAGTTCGAAAAGAATTTCTACCGCCCAGTCCTCGATGGAAACCATGGCCACGATTTGCTGCGCAAGCACGTCCAGTGGATTGCGCGGATAGTGAACGGACTCAACCTGTCCCTGGTACATCGCCCGCGTAATGGCCGCGCATGCAACAAGATCTGCGCGGTACTTCGGAAAAATTACGGCAGTGCTCGTGTCTCCGACATTGTGATTTGCTCGGCCCACCCGCTGCATTCCGCTGGCGACCGAAGGCGGTGACTCGATTTGAATCACCAGATCGATCGCGCCCATATCAATCCCAAGTTCCAGCGAAGATGTCGCCACAATGCCGCGTAGCGTCCCCAGCTTCAGCCGGTCTTCAATTTCTTGGCGCTGCGCTACCGCGACGCTTCCGTGATGCGCACGTACCAGGGTTTCGCCGGCAAGTTCATTCACCGCTCCGGAAATGCGCTCCGCCAGCCGGCGGCTGTTTACAAAAATAAGCGTGGAATGATGCGCCCGAATTTGCTCAAGTAGCTTTGGATGAATCGCGCTCCAGATGGACCTTCGAACCGGCCCTTGCGACGCCGGTCCACTGGGCAATTCGTCCAGTTCGGCAAGACGCGCCATGTCTTCAACTGGAACTTCTACCCGCAGGTCGAGCCGCTTAGGCTCGCTCGCATCCACGATGGTGACCGGCCGATAAACGGGCATAGCTGTCGCAGATTCGAATTCAGAAAGCGCATCCTCGGCCATAGCGTTCGCCGGCTGTTCGGATTCGTTGACTTCGTGCGGTTCTGTCGAATCCCGGGTAGTGCCTGTTCCGCCCGCTGTCTTCGCAGGCGTATTCCTTCCCGAATTACTTTCGCCGCGGGACCGCTTGGCGCCGCCCAGGAATCGCGCTACTTCTTCCAGCGGTCGTTGTGTGGCAGACAGAGCAATGCGCTGCAGCGGTCGGCCAACCAGATGTTCCAAGCGCTCGATCGATAAAGCCAGATGCGAACCGCGCTTGGTCGGAACAATCGCATGAATTTCGTCGATCACCACAACTTCGACCGCGCGCAGAGAATCGCGCGCGTTTGAGGTCAGCAGCAGGTACAAAGATTCCGGCGTGGTAATTAAGATGTCGGCTGGGTGGCGCTGAAAGTGGGCCCGCTCCTTGAGCTGGGTGTCCCCGGTTCGAATGAAAACGGTTGGCTGATGAAATTCCGTACCGCGACGTTGCGCGGCATGCGCAATGCCCACGAGTGGCGCACGCAAATTGCGTTCAACGTCCAGCGCGAGCGCTTTAATCGGCGAGATGTATACCACACGGCAGCGCGCAGACTTAGCGGGTACTGCGCTAAACATGATGCGATTGATACACCACAAGAATGCAGCAAGAGTCTTGCCGGTTCCCGTGGGAGCGAGGATCAGAGTGGATTCATTGCGTGCAATCGCCGGCCAGCCAGCGCTTTGCGGCCGCGTGGGCGCTGCAAATACCGATTCGAACCAATCGCGCACCGCGGGATGAAAAAAGTCGAGCGCGCGGGACGATTGCTCCGTAAACGCGGGTTTGGTGTTCTTCGGCACGTCGACCAGCCAAAATCCCTTTCTGCTGCTAAGTAATAAGATGCCGCCACCACAAATTCGAATATAGACAAGGCGGAAACTCGAACGCTACTAGAAATTAACGGAGGCACTTTTGATTGATGGGCGCCAATTCTCATGCGGTTTGGAAGAGAAATGTGTCTTTGCGATCGAGTTGAAGAACGGCGGTTGGCACGGGGACCTGCAAGACGGCAGTGAATTGAAGTTCATCAGACGACGAACCGAAGGCAGCCGTGTGAAGTCATCAAAGTCCCGAGCCGGCAATCCTCAGAGTGAAAGCATGATCTCCGGGAAGTTTCGCGGGAAGGGCAACATTTGTGTTCGCACCCTGAGCAGACCAGGAGAGCGGCTCGGTTTGACCGAGGATCGTGATTTTCGCGCTGGAGTTCGGAGAAAAAGATTGGATCGTGATGGAGGAAGATTTTGGCTGACCGAGCAGGATCGCGTAAATCACGGAGTCTTTGCGAGTGAAGCGTATGTCGGTTCCATCGGTGGTAGCGCCGCTAGCGCGAGTCCATGGAGTGGTCGCATAGATGGCTTCACCATTTTGATGAAGCCAATTGCCGAGGGCTTGCAGCCTGCTCAATTGGACGGGCGGGATCGTTCCGTCGGCCTCGGGTCCAACATCGAGAAGCAGGTTGCCGTTCTTACTGACGATATCCACCAAGAGATAGATAAGGTCTTTAGCAGCAATCGTTTCAGCTTCCCCCTCGGCGCGGTTGTAGCCAAAAGAGCGGCCCAGGCCGCGACATTCTTCCCATTTTACCGGGCTGATTTCGTCCAAGGTCTCATATTCAGGTGACTTGAAATCGGAATGTTTCACGCCGAAGCGGTCGTCGACCACTCCATCGGGAACGGAGTTGTAGTAGTCGGCCATGATTTCGAGCGGGTGACCTGACCTGGGATAGTCGATGTCATTCCAGAGGACCGAGGGGTGATAGCGATTGATGAGTTCGCGCATCTGTGCGTCAACGTATGCGCCG
>WNFR01002584.1_pt1 | contig 19636 bp, 20 predicted proteins | sample 5400221 | NCBI WGS metagenome assembly WNFR01 (sample SAMN13153357, study PRJNA577476) | soil metagenome | isolation source: 40 cm soil under Madrone tree | place: USA:California | collected 2016-06-14 | reverse complement strand
TGGTCTCGGGGTCGCGACGATAGCGGTTGCAATGCGCGGCAAAGGCCTCGGCGAGGGAGGAGGAGGGGGTGATCGGGTACCAGGCGGCGACCGTCGCCCCGCCAAAAACGCAGCCCAACGCGGCCGCGTCGTTGCCGTTCATAAAGATGCGCTCGCCGACCTTATCCACCCGTTCGAGACGCAGCCCGATTGGGCAGTCGAGTGCTGAGAGTGCCCAGTCGCGGCCGAGCTGCAACGCGTGCAGATTGGGCTTGATCAAGGTGTCCTTGCCGCGGAACTGCTCGCCGATCAGCTTCTCGATCGCCGCTACATCTATGTCGAGCAATGCCGAAAGCGCACCGAGATAGATGATATTCTTGAATAGCTGGCGCTGCCGGACATCGGTGTATTCACGATTGCAGATCGCGGTAAGTGGCGCTCCGATCACGGTGATGTCGTCGCGGAATTTCGACGGCGGCAGGGGCTTTGTCGAGTCGTAGAAAAGGTATCCGCCAGGCTCGATCTCGGCCAGGTCCTGGTCCCAGGTTTCCGGGTTCATCGCAACCATCATGTCGACGCCGCCGCGGCGCCCGAGATGGCCGCTTTCGCTGATGCGCACCTCGTACCAGGTCGGCAAACCCTGGATGTTCGACGGAAAGATGTTGCGCGAGCTCGCCGGGATCCCCATCCGCAGGATCGATTTGGCGAACAGCGCGTTGGCGCTCGCCGAGCCCGACCCGTTGACGTTGGCGAATTTGACGACGAAGTCGTTGACGCTTTGTATCGCGTCAACTTCAAGATTCAACTGTGATGCCATCGGCTCAGAGCCTGTGAGAGACGGTCGTTCCATTGCGTTTTACGTCATCGCGGGGCGACGAGTGACGGAGATGGGTCGGCTATCGGCTGCGGCATGCCGGTCCGGCCTGCGTCATATCGAGAAGGAATTTGCGCATGTCCCATGCACCGGTGGGGCAGCGCTCGGCGCAAAGGCCGCAATGCAGGCAGACATCCTCGTCCTTTGCCATGATGCGCCCGGTTTTAAGCGAATTCCCGATGTAAAGGTCCTGCTCGAGGTTGAGCGCCGGAGCCATCAGTCGGCCGCGCAATTCCTCCTCGCTGCCGTCATCGGTAAAGGTGATGCAATCCATCGGGCAAATGTCGACGCAGGCGTCGCATTCGATGCACAGCGACCCGGTGAACACGGTTTGTACGTCGCAATTGAGGCAGCGCTCGGCCTCGAGAAAAGCTAGTTTCTCATCGTAACCGAGCTCGACCTCGACCCTGATGTCCTTGAGCGCCACCGCGGTATCCCTAAGCGGCACCTTGTAGCGCAGGTCGTTCGAGATGTCGTTATCATAGCTCCACTCGTGGATGCCCATCTTCTGACTGACCAGGGTCACGCCTGGCGGCGGCCGGTCGTTGACGTCCTCGCTGTGGCACAATTTGTCGATCGAGATCGCGGCGTCATGGCCGTGCGCCACCGCCCAGATGATGTTCTTCGGCCCGAAGGCAGCATCGCCCCCGAAGAAGACGTTGGGAAGGGTCGATTGCATCGTCATCATGTCGACCTTGGGCATTCCCCATCGGTCGAACTCGATGCCGATATCGCGCTCGATCCAGGGGAAGGCGTTTTCCTGACCCACCGCGATCAGTACGTCGTCGCACGGGATCAGGATATCGGGCTCGCCGGTCGGGACGAGATTGCGGCGACCGCGGGCGTCGAATTCGGCCTTGACTTTTTCGAACAGTACCCCGGTCAACCGGCCGCCTTCGTGAGCGAACTCCTTTGGCACCAGCCAATTGAGGATCGGGATGCCCTCGTGCATCGCGTCCTCCTTTTCCCAAGCCGACGCCTTCATCTCCTCGAAGCCGCTGCGCACGACGACGGTGACCTCTTCGCCCCCCAGCCGGCGCGACGAGCGGCAGCAATCCATCGCCGTGTTGCCGCCGCCCAGTACCACGACGCGGCGGCCGATCTTGTCGATGTGACCGAAGGAGACGCTGGAGAGCCAATCGATGCCGATATGGACGTTGCCGGCTGCTTCCTTGCGTCCGGGGATCTCGAGATCGCGCCCTCTCGGCGCTCCGCAACCGATGAATACCGCATCCCAATCGTGGGTCAGCAGCGCTTTCAGGCTGCCGACGAATTCCCCGAAGCGGGTCTCAACATCCATGTCGAGGATCAGATCGACCTCTTCATCGGTGATCGATTCCGGCAAGCGGAAGCGCGGGATTTGCGTCCGCATCATGCCGCCGCCCTTGGTGTCGCCGTCGAACAGCACGCAGTGATAGCCGAGCGGCATTAGATCACGCGCGACAGTCAGCGAGGCCGGGCCGGCGCCGACAAGGGCGATGCGCTTGCCGTTCTTCTCGCGCGGGATCGCAGGAAGATAAGGGTGGATATCGCCCTTGTTGTCGGCCGCGACGCGCTTTAGCCGGCAGATCGCCACCGGCGCGTCCTCGACGCGGCCGCGGCGGCAAGCCGGCTCGCACGGGCGGTCGCACGTGCGCCCAAGGATGCCGGGAAAGATGTTCGAATACCAATTAATCATATAGGCGTCGGTGTAGCGCTGATCGGCAATCAGCCGGATGTATTCGGGCACCGGTGTATGCGCCGGGCACGCCCACTGGCAGTCGACGACCTTGTGAAAATAGTCGGGGTTACTGATGTCGGTAGGCTGCACTAGGCTCCTCCTGGCGAGCGGGGCGGCTCCCGATCCGTTTTTCGTCGTGCCGCGATCACTCGCCTCCGCGCCCTCGGCGGTGCCTTATACTTGTGCTCGGTGCGAGCGTCATCTTCCCTTTCGCCCGGTCCGCCATGCCCGTTCCGCACAGCTTCCCCTTAGCGCGCGGCAGCTTGCCTCATCCCCGCACGACGTGCAATGGCGCCGACGCCGGAATGCGCTCGAACTTTGATACGCAATCCTTGCTTTTCCGTTCCGGGCCATGCAGTCCGCCGCACCACCAGTAAAAATCGACGCTCCCGCCGCGATGTCAACACGCGTCAAGCACGCGAAAAAAGTTCCTCGTCAGGTCACCAGGATTTTGGAGTGAGATGGGCGACCTTGGGCATCACCTCATGGGCGAGCAGGCGCATCGATTCGTGCCACGCCTCCGGGTTCCCGCTGTAATCAAAGCAGAAAAGGAGAATCGTGCCGAAACCGTCGACCTCGTCGTACATCCGTTCGATCTTCTCTACGACCGTCGCAGGCGAGCCGATCAGCCAATTGTGCCGGGCGCAGTATTCCGGGGTGACATCGCTGTCGGGCACCTCGGCATCGTGCTTCAGAAATTGGATGACGCCGACATTGGTCAACAGCGGCAGGAAATATTCGCGCATCATCCGGCCCATCATCCCCTCGACCGATAGCCGCCAAGCCTCGGCGTCGCTGTCGGCGACGAAGACCTCCCGGACGAGGCGCCAATCGGCGCGGCTTGGGCGGCGCCCGGTGCGGCGCGCGCCCTCCTCGACCGACTCCCAATGGCTCGCGACATAGCCGGGGTTGAGGTTGAGGCTCATCGGCAGAAAGCCGTGCTCTCCCGCGAGCTTCAAGGTGTCCGAGCCCTTGCTGACGCCGGCGACCCCGATTGGCGGGTATGGCTTTTGGTACGGCCGGATGTGCGGGCGCAAGCTCTCCAGCATCAGGTCGGTCTTCGTCACCTTCCAGTATTTGCCCGGGTAGTCGAACGGCTCCTCCTCGGTCCACAGCTTGAGGATGATGTCGAGCGCCTCGCGCGTCATCTCACGGTGTTGCCCGGCGTTGCCGTCGACATTGAACATCGCCCAGTCGCTCGGCAGGCCGCTGGCGGCAACACCAAAATTGAGCCGCCCCTGAGCCATGTGATCGAGCATGGCGACCCGGTTCGCCAGCTCGGCTGGATGGTGGTAGGGCAACAGGAAGCCGCCGGGGGCAAGGCGGATGCGCTCGGTCTCCATCAGCGACTGCGCGATCAACAGATCGGGCGAGGGGTGCGGCTCCCAGGGGGCCGTGTGGTGCTCGCCGATCCAGCCCTCGCAGAAGCCCAGCTCATCGGCCCAGCGCAAAGTCTGCAGGTCCCATCGGTGACCTTCAAAGAGGCCGCATTCCGGCGGATGCGAAGGCATCGTAAACAGGCCGTATTGCATGGGGACCCTCCCGGCTATGGGTTCGGACAAAAAAATAGTTTATCCAGTTTAGGCGACGAATACCGCGATGACACGCCGAACGCGCCGCAATCCTTTCGGTTTTAGTTAATTTGTATCCTTTTCGATCAATCTGTATCAGATTGTGTCCCAATCGGGCGTAATTTGCCTTTTTTTCGCCGCAGGTGGGCCGGATTGTCGCACCCACTTCGAACCCAGCTTCCGTCCCCTGCGGCAAGTTGGACCCGTAAACCAGCCCCCTATAGATCGGGAGGTCAGCGATGACCAAAGCCACCTTGTCTCGGCGTCGCACAAGAAGACGGCACGTTCGAGAAAAGGCGACCATCGATCATCTGGTTCGCGCCGTATATTCGAAGGCGGATGAAAAGGGCACCACCCATTCCGCCGTCACGGCAACCGGACTCTCAGTCGAGGAGCAGGTTCGCAAGCAATGGCATCCCAGCCTGGGAGGGCTCGCGCTCTTTTAAGGGAGTGCCCGATATCCTGCGAATAGTTCAAAGACGACGAGCCGGTGGATCCACCGGCTCTTTTTTTTTAACCGATGCCTAACAACGTCGGCATTCGAGCCGGATCCACGCCAGACCCATTCTCGGCGATGTTCAGTGAGCTTCCGAGGATGGCGCCCTCGGTGGCGCCACCTTGCGCATCGGCGGTACCATCAGGGTAGCGACGACAAAACAGGCGCCGACCGCCATAAACGCATCGGCGTAGGTCTGCGTTTGCGCCTCTCGCCAGGTGAGGGACCAGAGCCGTTTCAATGCTGCGGCGTGACCGTGCACGGTGTCGCCGGCCCACGCTGCCGCGTCGGCGGCGGTGATCTTTTGCAGCAGATCGACCATCGCAGTATTGCTCGCGTTCAGATGTTCGGCGAGCCGCGGAAGGTGCAGATTGGTGCGATCGTTGAGGATCGTGCCGCAGGCGGCAATGCCGATCGCGCCCCCGAGATTGCGCATCAGGTTGAACAGGCCTGATGCCAGCTTCAGGCGGTCCGGCGCCAGGCCGCCCAAGGTCAAGGTCACCGTCGGCGCGACGGCGAAAAGCTACGCGAAGCCGCGGAAGGCGCCACGAATAATTGTCGGTGATCCACCCGCCGATCGTCGGTCCGAGCGTCGGCGCCAGAGACGACAGGCTGCCGATGACCGCCGCAGCGATCACGCGCTGCTGGCCGGTGAAGTAGAAGAAGGCGGTCGTGAACACGGTCGGGATCATCGAGCCGCCGAGGAACCCTGGAGCGCCCGAAACACGATCATGCTCTGGATGTCCCAGGCCCAGCCGCACAGCAGACTGGTGGCCGTGAACCCGACGGCCGAGAACAGCCAGCGCGTCGACATGACCCGCGACAACCAGCCGGAGAGCGGGATGACGACAATCTCCGCGATCAGGTAGCTGGTTTGCACCCAAGCGATCTCATCGGGGCCAGTCGAGAGCCTGCCGGCGATGTCGGCCAGCGAGGCTGATACGATCTGAATATCCAACACCGCGATGAAAAAGCCGACCGACATCGTGGCGACGGCGAAGACTTTCGCCGGAAGCGAGGGCTCTTCGGCCTCGGTGGACGCCAGCGTCCCGACGTTTGCGGCGACAGCGCTCACAGCGTGCCGGTCCCGGACGGGCGCTGATCTGCCGCAGTCGTCACGGACAGGCCGGGACGCAGGCGGCCGAGGGCGGATGCATCATCATCGAGCAGGATGCGGACGGGGACGCGCTGGACGATTTTGGTAAAGTTACCGGTGGCGTTCTCGGGCGGGAGCACGCTGAACTGAGCCCCGGTCGCCGGCGCGAGGCTCGCGACATGGCCTCGGAACACCTGGCCCGGCAATACATCGGCCTCGACCGACGCGGGCAGCCCCGGCTGCATATGCGCGAGCTGGCTCTCCTTGAAGTTGGCGTCGACCCAGAGCCTTGCGAGGGCACCACGGACATCAGCTGTGCGCCGATCGTCGCATAGGCGCCAGTCCGCGCGCTGCGATTGCCGATCGTGCCGTCGATCGGCGCGCGCAGTTCGGTGTAGCCGAGATTCAAGGCGGCGAGGTCGCGGTCGGCGATGGCCTGCGCCAGCGCCGCCTGGGCTGCTGCTTTTGCGTGTCGATCACTTCGAGCCGGCGTTGCGCTGCCGCCAGCGCAGCGCGCGCCTTGTCCGCCGCGGTAGTCGCCTTTTTATGATCTGCATCGGCCTGTTGAAAGCGCTGCGTCGAGGCAAATTGGTCTGAGGCCAGCCGACGATAGCGCGCGACGTCGTACTGGGAGCGCGCCACCTCCGCATCGGCCGCGGCGATTTCGGCGACAGCCTGTTCGATCATCGCTTCCTGCAGCCGACGGGTCGCCTCGAGATTGGCCAGGGTTGCGGTTTGTCCGACGGCCGCAGTCGCCTTCTCGAGAGCGGCGCGATAATCCCGGTCATCCAGCTTGACCAGCAGATCCCCGGCATGAACCGGCTGGTTGTCGGTGACCGCGACTTGCGCGATGAGGCCGGCGACTTTGGGCGCGATCACCGTCACCTCGCCGCCGACATAGGCGTCGTTTCGGTCAAACGCCCGACCGTCCACCATTGGTGACCGTACCTGGCCGTCGCCAGCGCGATAAGAAAAGCCAGGCCACCGAGCGCCAGCCGCTTGACTGTGGCCCTCGGCGGGGTCTTTGCCGGGAACGGAAGGACGGCCCGGTCGAGGGCGGCGCTGCTCATGGCGTACGTCTCAAGTCTTCACGAGGCGCCGGTCCCGATTGTCCCGCGGCGTTGGCCGCGTGCCTGGCGGCAAATGAGAGCCGGCGGCGGACTTGCTCGCCGGCGGCGGGTCCCGGAACGACCGAGTAGTCAGGTGCGACCAGCGGCCGGCCGCTCGTGCGGTCGACCAGCACGGGGTCGGCAATCGCACCGGTCTTGCTGTCGGCGAGCACCACGCTCGCACCCTCACTTGCGAAATGCTTGTTGCCCAGGCGAGGAGTGCGTACAGCACCGGCTCGAAGTCTCGGCCGCGCTCGGTCAAAACGTATTCGTCGCGCGGCGGCCGCTCGTTATAGCGGCGGCGCTCCAGGAGTCCCCCCTCGACCAGGGCGTTGAGGCGCCGGGTCAGCATATTGGGCGCGATGTCGAGGCTCTTCTGGAACTGGTCGAACCGGGTCAGCCCGTGCAGTGCGTCGCGCAGGATCAGAATGCTCCACCATTCGCCGACCCGCTCGAGGCTGCGGGCGATCGGGCACTCCATGTTGCCGAAGCTCTTGCGTTATGTTGCCGAAGCTCTTGCGTTGCATGACCATTGCTCTTTGGTTACTATCATCATGCATGTTAGTAATCCGCAGGCATGCTTCAAGGGGAGGCGCTGCAGATGCCGCGGCATCGCTCGATGCGGCGATCTTCAACATCCTGCGAACGGAAATTTTCCGCTGCTGGAGACTACTGAACGGGTGTTCTGGAAAGATGCGATGGTAAAGGAGCGCTTGCCGCGCAATACCGAGCGATCAGTGGCACACGGCACGTTCGGCGCCCCGACGTTTTTCTTCGGCGACCTGATTTATTTTGGAAAGGATCGTCTCCGCGACGTCGAAGAGGGATCCGAGCTACTCGACCAATGACTCAGTCGCTCGCCGTGACGCCGAAATGGTCCGCGAGCTGCGCCCCAGTGAAGCCGCCCGTGAAACTTTGCGGATCGAGCGGCAGCATTCCCGAATTCCATTCGTTCCACTGCGCAACCAGCCGATCGTAGACGTCCTTGTGGCGCTCCTTCAGATTTGCCCGCTCCATCGGATCCTCCGCCACGTCGAAAAGGAACGTGTTGTCGAGGATCTTGAGGTATTTCCAGTCGCCGTCGCGCGCCGCCTGCTGGTCGTTGTACTTGTAGCGCCAGAAGAGCTTGCGCGGCACCGGCGCCCCTCCTTGCGTCAGACACGGCAGCAGATCGATCCCGTCGGGAGGGAAGGCCGGATCGGGAGCAGCGCCGGCCGCGGCAAGCAAGGTCGGGAACCAATCCATGCCGATCGTCACCTGCTCCGAAGCAGTATCCCGGGAAATATGTCCCGGCCAGCGGATCACTGCCGGGATGCGCAGCCCGCCTTCCAGCAGCTCGGTCTTTCTACCGGTGAACGGCCAGGTGTCGGCATAGCGCTCGCCGCCATTGTCGCTGGTGAAGATGACGATGCTGTTCTCCGCAACCCCGCTCGCGTCGACGGCTTGCAGAACCCGGCCGATCTGGTGATCCATCTGCTGGATCATGTGCTGGTAGGTGCGTTGAGTGCCGCCGTCGTAATGAAACAGGCTCGTCAGCCGTTGCGCTTCTACCTCATCGCCGGGTGCCTCCCAGGGCCAGTGCGGCGCGCTGAAGTGCAGGCTCACGAGAAAAGGCCGTCCGGACCTGGCATAAGTGCCGATCACATCAACGGCGCGGCTTCCCAACAAATCGGTCAGATATCCCGTCTGTTTGATCCTGACGTCGCCATTCCATAGATCCTCTGCACCGGTCGCAGGAGGCCCGGATTTGTGCGTGAAATAATCGACTGCGCCGCTGCGAAAACCATAGAAATCGTCGTAGCCGCTCTGCAGCGGGCCGAAATCGGGCAATGTGCCCAAATGCCATTTGCCGATCAGCGCGCATTGATAGCCGGCCCCCTTCAGAATCGACGGCAAGCTAGGATGATCCGGCGGCAGGCCGATCTTTCGCGGCGCACGGGTGCTCAACGGCTCTTCCAGCCCGACCGCCAACCTGTACTGGTAACGCCCAGTGATCAGCGCCACGCGGGAGGCCGTGCAAACCGCGGAATTGGCATAGGCCTGGGTGAAGCGCACGCCCTCGGCTGCAATGCGGTCGATATTGGGCGTGCTGAAATCCCGGCGGCCGTAGCACGACACATCCGCATAGCCGAGATCGTCGGCAAGAATGAACAGGATGTTCGGTTTCGGCGCTGTCATGCCGCTCCTCTGATTAGCGTGTGCGCTCGACAGGGTCGGGCCGAGCGCCGCCTCGGCAATCGATCCCGCCGCTGTCCGCAACATCGGATCCCGACGGCGGACATTGACCCATTCTCCGGCGCGCTGCTCTCCTTACCATGCTCGTTTCAGGCTCGCCCATCATACTGTGTCCTCCCAGTCGCAACTGCATGGGAAAAATGCGATGGAGGAACGAACCAGAATGGATCGGACGGGGTCATTTGAATCGGTTGGGGGGCCGGCTGCTGCGGCGCTCGCATGTGCAGAGCCATCCGCGGCTGCTCGGTGCGGTGGCCGTCGCCATCATCGTCTATTTCCTCCTGTCAGGCAGGACCAAAACGGCAACCCGCTTTCTGATCGCCTTCGGCGGCGACGACTTTGTTGACAATTTCAGCAAATTAGATGATTCAAGCAATTATCTTGATGCGAGCCATCTCATGGGCGACGTGGAGTTGGACGAGCGGGTCGAAGTGGTCAGGCGGTTCAGTCGGTTCTACACCCGCAAGATCGGGGTCTTGCACGAGGGGTTGCTGGGCAGTTCGCTGTCGCTGACCGAAGGCCGCGTACTCTACGAGCTCGCGCAGCGCGAGCCGGCGACGGCAACGGCGCTCGCCCACGAGCTCGGCTTGGATTCGGGCTACCTCAGCCGCATCCTCAATGGCTTCGGCAAGCGAGGTCTGATCGAAAAGCGCGCTTCCGAGAGCGACGGCCGGCAGATCATCCTTGCCCTGACCGCCGAGGGCCGCGAGATGTTCGCAGCGATTGATGCCCGCTCGCACGACGAAATCGCCGCTATGTTGCGGGAGCTCAACGGCGCAGATCAAGCTCGGCTGGTTGCGGCGTTCGAGACGGTCGAGAGATTGCTTGGCGGCGGGCGCAAGCCCGGTGAGCCGTCCTACATTCTTCGCCCTCACCAGCCAGGCGACATGGGGTGGGTCATCCATCGCCACGGCGTGCTTTACGCCGAGGAATACGGCTTGGACGAGACCTTCGAGGCACTCGTCGCGCGAGTAGCCGCAACGTTCATCGACAACTTCGACGTCCGGCGCGAGCGCTGCTGGATCGCCGAGCGTGACGGCGAAATCGTCGGCTCGGTCCTGCTCGTCAAGGACAGCGACGAGATCGCCAAGTTGCGGCTGCTCTACGTGGAGCCCGAGGCTCGTGGCCTTGCCATTGGCCGCCGGCTGGTCGGCGAATGCATCGGCTTTGCTCGGAGGGCGGGCTACCGCAAGATCACGCTGTGGACGAACGACGTGCTGGTCTCCGCCCGCCGTATCTACCAGGCCGCCGGCTTTCATTTGGTTCGCGAGGAGCCGCACCGCAGCTTCGGGCGCGATCTCGTCGGCCAATACTGGGAATTGCCGCTGGTGCCGCATTGACGCGTCCCGGGCTCGCCCATAAGTATCGGCGCGGGACACGGCCCCCCAACGGGTCGCATCTATTCTGCAAGGAATAGCTTGATGAAGCCGACCCGGCGTCCGGCCAATCCCTGTTTTTCCTCCGGCCCTTGCGCGAAGCGGCCGGGGTGGTCGCCGCTAGCATTGAGCGCTGCGCTGGTCGGGCGCTCACACCGTTCGGCAGCGGGGCTGGCGCGACTCGTCGAAGTCGTCGACCGCTCGCGTACGATCCTCGGCATCCCCGCCGACTGGCGGGTAGGCATCGTTGCCGGGTCCGATACCGGGGCGATCGAAATTGCTATGTGGTCGCTGCTCGGCGCGCGCGGCGTCGACATGCTCGCCTGGGAGAATTTCGGCGAGGGCTGGGTTGCCGACGTGGTGCAGCTCAAGCTTGCCGATGTCCGCGTGATGCGGGTTCCCTACGGCCAGCTCCCCGATCTTTCCCAGGTTGATCCCGCTCGCGACGTCGTCTTTCCCTGGAACGGCACGACCTCGGGGGTACGGGTGCCAAACGGCGACTGGATCGCCGCCGACCGCCAGGGGCTGACGATCTGTGACGCGACCTCGGCAATCTTTGCGATGCGCCTTCCGTGGGACAAGCTCGACGTCGCCACTTGGTCGTGGCAGAAGTCGTTGGGCGGAGAGGGGGGCCACGGAATGCTGGCATTGTCGCCCCGCGCCGTCGAACGGCTCGAGAGCCATACTCCGGTCTGGCCGCTGCCCAAGCTCTTTCGACTGGCCTCGAAGGGCAAGTTGATCGAGGGCGTTTTCCGCGGCGAAACGATAAACACCCCGTCCATGCTGTGTGTCGAGGACGCGCTCGATTCGTTGAGATGGGCGGAGTCGGTCGGCGGGCTCGACGGGCTGATTGCCCGATCAGAGCGCAATCTGGCGACCCTCGCTGCCTGGGTCGAGAGATGCTCCTGGGCCGATTTTCTCGCCGCGGACCGTGCCACCATCTCCTGCACCTCGCCGCAGTTTAAAATCACCGATCCATGGTTCACTCGGTTATCGCCCGAGGAACGCTTTCAGACCGTGCGGGCGATGACCCGGCGGCTTGAACAGGAAGATGCCGCGTACGACATCGCGAGCCACCGAGCTTCGCCACCGGGCCTGCGTATCTGGACGGGTCCTACGGTCGAGACGGCCGACGTCGCCGCTCTCCTGCCCTGGGTCGACTGGGCCTGGGAAGAACAGCGCCACGCCGCCAAAGCCGCGTAAGGTTCATCACAGAAACACACAGGAAACAGAGCGACAAACGTCATGACCGGGCTTGACCCGGTCATCTCCGGGACACGGCAGAAACAGATCGCCGGGTCAGGCCCGGCGATGACGCGGCGGTTTTGTCGGATCTCCCGGTGCGTTCAGGAAATCTACGGAGCTGTAAATGCCGAAAGTGCTGATTTCGGATGCCCTGAGCCCGCGCGCGGCCGAGATCCTCGCCGCGCGGGGTATCGAGGTCGATCTGCTTCCCGGAATTTCGGGGGAGGAGCTCAAAGGCCAAATCGCCGGCTATGATGGGCTCGCCGTGCGCTCGGCGACCAAGGTGACGAGTGGACTGCTCGCCCGGGCCGAGAAGCTCAAGGTCATCGGCCGCGCCGGTATCGGCGTCGACAACATAGACGTGGCCGCGGCTACGCAGCGCGGCATCGTTGTGATGAATACGCCCTACGGCAACTCGATCACCGCCGCCGAGCATACGATCGCGATGCTGTTCGCGCTATGTCGCCAGATCCCGGCCGCCGACCGGTCTACACAGGCCGGAAGATGGGAAAAGTCGCGTTTTATGGGGGTCGAGCTTACCGGCAAGACACTCGGCCTCATCGGCTGCGGCAATGTAGGGTCGATCGTAGCCGAGCGCGCATTGGGGCTGCGGATGAAGGTAATCGCTTATGACCCGTTCCTGTCGACCGAGCGTGCCGTAGATCTCGGCATCGAGAAGCTGCGTTTCGAAGAGCTGCTTCCCCGCGCCGACTTCATCACTCTGCACACGCCGTTGACGGAGGCGACGGAAAACCTGATCGATGCCCGCGCGATTGCAAAGATGAAGCGCGGCGTGCGCCTTATCAATTGTGCCCGCGGCGGCCTCGTCGTCGAGAACGACCTCGCCGTCGCGCTCGACGGCGGTCATGTCGCCGGTGCGGCAATCGATGTCTTTGTCGAAGAGCCGGCCATCAAGAACCCGCTGTTCGGCCGCGACAATGTCGTCGCGACCCCGCATCTCGGTGCCGCGACCACCGAGGCGCAGGAGAACGTGGCCTTGCAGATCGCCGAGCAGATGGCCGATTTCCTATTGACGGGGGCCGTCTCGAACGCGGTCAACATGCCGTCGCTGACAGCCGAAGAAGCAAAGCGCCTCAACCCCTATATGAAGCTCGCCGAGCAGCTCGGCAGCTTTGCCGGACAGTTGACGGAGACCGGTATTACCTCGGTCGCCCTCGAATACGAGGGGGCGGTTGCCGAGCTCAACGTCAAGCCCTTGACCGCGATCGCGCTGACAGGGCTGTTGTCGCCGCAGCTCGCCACAGTCAACATGGTGAATGCGCCGGTGATCTGCCGCGAGCGCGACATCCGCATCAGTGAGACGCGGCGCGCCGAACCGGTCGATTACCAGACCCTGATCCGGGTGATCGTTACGCCCAATGGACCCCTCGGTGGACGGCGCACACGCGAGGTCGCCGGCACATTGTTCGCGGGCGACAAGCCGCGCATCGTGTCGGTCGAGGGCATCGCGCTTGAAGCAGAGCTCGGCGGCAATATGCTGTTCGTACGCAATTACGACAAGCCGGGCTTTATCGGTGCGCTGGGGAACGCGCTCGGCGCTGCCGAAGTCAACATCGCCACCTTCCACCTCGGCCGCACCGCCCCGGGGCAGGACGCAATCGCTCTCGTGGAGGTCGATCAGGCGCTGACCCCTGCGATCCTCGACAGCGTCCGTGCCCTCCCGAACGTGATTCAAGTGAAGGCGCTGCGGTTCTAAAGGCGGGACCGCGGGCCTCCGGCCCGCATGCGGGCTAGACGCCCGCGTTCCCTTCCTTTCTTCCGTGGTGCAAACTGTCAGAACGATGAACGACACCCCGCATCCGGCCCTGTTGCCGACCGGCATGCACGACCTTCTGCCGCCCGAGGCGGAAATCGAGGCGCAAGTCATGGCGCAGCTGATGGCGACGCTTGCCGCGCACGGCTATGAGCGGGTCAAGCCGCCGCTCGTCGAGTTCGAGGAGACATTGCTGTCGGGCGCCGGGGCGGCGATGGCGAATGCGACCTTTCGCATGATGGATCCGGCGTCGCACCGCATGATCGGCGTGCGCGCCGATATGACCCCACAGATCGCGCGCATCGCCGCGAGCCGGCTGGGCACGGCGCCGCGGCCACTGCGCCTCAGCTACGCCGGTCAGGTGCTGCGGGTCACCGGATCGGAGATCCGGCCCGAGCGTCAGGTCGGGCAAGTCGGCGCTGAGCTGATCGGCGCGCCGGGACCCGCCGCCGATGTCGAGGCGATCGCGGTGGCCGGTGAGGCGCTCGCCGCGATCGGTGTTCCACATCTCTCGGTGGACATCACTTTGCCGACTCTGGTGCCGGCGATCGCCGAGGCCTACGGCATCGTGGGGGCACGCGCGGCAATATTGCGTGCCGCGCTCGACCACAAGGACATCGCCGCGGTCGGCGCGGCAGCAGGCGAGGCCGGAAAGCTCCTCAGCAGCTTGCTCGCAGCAGCAGGACCGGCCACTGAAGCATTGGCCGCCCTCGACCGCCTCGACTTACCCGCACGGGCGCGTGCCGAGCGGGTGCGGCTCGGCACCGTGCTCGACGGACTCTCGGCGGCGGCCACCGAGCTCAAGGTGACGGTCGACCCGGTCGAGAACCGCGGTTTCGAATATCACACTGGGATCAGCTTCACATTCTTTGCCGGGGGTGTGGCAGCACACGGCCCGGTCGGCGATCTCGGGCGTGGCGGCCGCTATGATGCCGGCGATCCAGCCGCGTCGGAGCCGGCGACCGGGTTCACGCTCTACACCGACACGATCCTTCGGACACTGCCGCAGGCCGCCTCGCCCCGACGGCTGCTGCTGCCTCTCGGAGTCGCTCGCGCACGCGGCCATGCACTGCGCGAGGCCGGCTGGGTTACCGTCGCCGCTCTCGACCCGGCCAAGGATTGGCGGGCAGAGGCACGCCGCCTCGGCTGCGGTCACGTTCTCGAGGACGGCGAGCCGGCGGCCATCGGCTAAAAGGAGGGCGAAATGGGCAACGTCGTGGTGGTCGGCGCCCAGTGGGGTGACGAGGGCAAGGGCAAGATCGTCGACTGGCTGTCGGAGCGGGCCGATGTCGTGGTGCGCTTTCAGGGCGGCCACAATGCCGGCCACACGCTGGTCATCGGTAATGTCGAGTACAAGCTTAGCTTGCTTCCGTCGGGGGTGGTGCGGCCAGGCAAGCTGTCGATCATCGGCAATGGGGTCGTCGTCGATCCGTGGGCGCTGATGCACGAGATCGATGCGATCCGCGCCAAGGGTGTGGACGTCAGCCCGAAGAACTTGAAGCTCGCCGACAATGCCGCATTGATCCTGCCGTCGCACGGGGCGCTCGACCGCGCCCGCGAGGAGCGGCTCAGCGACAGCAAGATCGGCACCACCGGCCGGGGCATCGGTCCGGCCTACGAGGACAAGGTCGGCCGCCGCGCCATCCGGGTGTGCGATCTCGCCGACCCCCGGGCGCTCGAACAGCGCGTCGATCAGCTGCTGCTCCACCACAACGCGTTGCTGCGCGGGCTCGACAAGCCCGAGATCGACCGCGGCGAGCTCATCGCCAAGCTGCACGAGATCGCACCACGCATCCTGCCCTATGCCGATCCGGCATGGCGCCTGCTGGACGAGGCCCGACGGGGCGGGCGACGCATTTTGTTCGAAGGCGCGCAGGGTGCCATGCTCGATGTCGATCACGGCACCTACCCCTATGTCACCTCGTCGAACACGCTGGCGGGGCAGGCGGCGGCAGGGTCGGGCATCGCGCCCGGCGCTGTCGGCTTCGTCCTCGGCATTACCAAGGCCTATACGACCCGGGTCGGCAGCGGGCCATTCCCGACCGAGCTCAGTGACGCGATCGGCCATAAGCTTGGCGAGCGCGGCCGGGAATTCGGCGTCGTCACAGGACGCAAACGGCGGTGTGGCTGGTTCGACGCGGTGGCGGTGCGGCAGGCAGTCCGGACGGGTGGCATCGATGGCATCGCGCTGACCAAACTCGACGTGCTCGACGGCTTCGACGAGGTACGGTTCTGCACTGCCTATCGTCGCGGCAGCGAGACCTACGACCATGTCCCCGCGGGGATGACGGCCCAGGCCGAGCTCGAGCCGGTCTATGAAAGCGCCGAGGGGTGGGGCGAGAGCACCCGCGGCGCGCGGTCCTGGGCCGACCTGCCGGCGACCGCGATCAAATACATCCGGCGGCTGGAAGAGCTGATCGGCGCCCCGGTCGCCCTCTTGTCGACGAGCCCGGAGCGCGAGGATACCGTGCTGGTGCGCGACCCCTTCGCCGACTGAACCAAAGCTTTACCGCAAAGGACGCGGAGGAGACGCGGAGTACGCAGAGGTCGGGACGTGCCGCACACTCGGCGCATCCCTTAGCGTTCTCTGCGATAAGCGTTGGTTAACGAGTGCCGCGGCCTTGGGATGAGGCCGGAGCTTTGCCGGTGAGCCGGGCATGATCTCCGATATAGCCGTCAACATGGGTGACGAGCGTGTCGACACGATCGGCGAAGTAATGGTCGGCGCCCGGGATCTTGCGAAAATCGATCTTGATGTCGCGCTGGTGCGATAGCTTGGTAACGAGCTTCTGCACCGATTCGACCGGTACGACCGAATCCTGGTCGCCCTGCAGAATCAGACCCGATGACGGACAGGGCGCGAGAAAAGTGAAGTCGTACATATTGGCGGGCGGAGCCACCGAGATGAAACTCTCGATCTCCGGCCGCCGCATCAGCAATTGCATGCCGATCCAGGCGCCGAATGAAAAGCCGGCGACCCAGCAGGTCCCGGCATTTGGGTTGTAGGTCTGCAGCCAATCGAGTGCCGAGGCTGCATCGGAAAGCTCACCCTCGCCCCGATCGAAGCTGCCTTGGCTGCGCCCGACGCCGCGAAAGTTGAAACGCAATGTCGAGAAACCGCGGCGCACAAAGCACTGATACAAGGCGTAGACTACCTTGTTGTGCATCGTGCCGCCATGCTGCGGATGCGGATGCAGCACGAGCGCCGTCGGCGCCGCCCCGGTTCGGGCGTGGTGGTAGCGCGCCTCTATTCGGCCGTCCGGGCCATTGATGATCACGTCGGGCATGGACGATCCAACTCAAATCCCACTAAGCCAGTCGGACATTGCCAGCGCTGGGTACCTCTGTGCGGTCCAGAATTCTTGATCGCCTTCATCGGACAATTATATTTCGTTCGGGCCACCGCCGCGAGGCGGCGCGGTCCTGCGCAGCAGCGCCGAGGCTAACATACATAGTGATAGCGATGCTTTTGAAAAACCTTCGGGACGAAATAGACGCGACGCTTGCCCGCGACCCGGCTGCCCGGTCGCGCCTCGAAGTGGTGCTGTGCTATCCCGGGTTTCAGGCACTCCTCTTCCATCGCCTCGCACGTTGGCTGTGGCAGCATGGTTGGCTGCTGGCCGGGCGTTTCGTGTCGCATGTCGGGCGCGTGCTGACCGGCATAGAGATCCACCCGGGGGCGCGCATCGGCAACCGCGTATTCATCGACCACGGGATGGGAGTCGTGATCGGCGAGACCGCCGAGGTGGGGGATGACTGCACCCTCTATCAGGGCGTGACGCTCGGCGGTACCTCGCTGACGCGCGGCGCGAAGCGGCATCCGACACTTGGCAATGGAGTGATCGTCGGCTCGCATGCGCAGATACTCGGTCCCTTCCGGGTAGGCGACGGGGCGCGGATCGGGGCACAGGCGTTGGTCCAAGCCGAGGTGCCGGACGCGGCGAGGATGGTCGGCATCCGGGCGCGTCCGCTCGGCGCGCGCCCGGCCGAACCGGCGTCCGAACCGGTCTTTCAGCCCTACGGCATATGCGAGGACATTCCCGATCCGGTGGCCCGTGCGCTGAACGGTCTCGTCGACGAGGTCACGAGCCTGCGGGCGCGTCTCGCCGAACTCGAGAGGCGTGCTACGCAGCGGGCGGAACGCGATGCCCCTCCGGCGGAGCCACCGGGGCTTCGGCTCGTCGCGACATCCGGGGGGAATGGCAGAGACGATGATTGAGAATTGGATCTTGGCCTCCTGAGGAAGAAACCATGAGGTTGAGCACCAAGGGACGTTATGCCGTCATGGCAATGGTCGATCTCGCCCAGCACAGCAACGGTGACCCGGTCTCGCTCGCCGAGATCGCCGAACGGCAGGAAATTTCGCTGTCCTATCTCGAGCAGCTCTTCGCCATGCTGCGCAAGAGCGGCCTCGTCAGGAGCGTACGGGGACCCGGCGGCGGCTATCTCCTCGCTCACCACCGCAGTGAGACCCGCATCGCCGATATTATCCTCGCAGTCGATGAGCCGATACGCGCGACGCGTTGTACCCCCGGCGCGCCGGTGGGCTGCCGCGGCAATCGCACCCGGTGCTCGACCCACGACCTGTGGGAGGAGCTCGGCAATCAGATCCATCTCTATCTGAGTTCAGTGTCTCTCGATGATGTCTGCGAAAATCGCGTGCTCGGAACCAGCGGGCGTGTCCATTGCGAGAGTTTTCGGCCCGCTGCCGCGACGGCAACGCGATGAATCCTGCTAATCCGCGCCGTATGGCTCGTACCGAGACTTACCTCGATTGGAACGCAACGGCGCCGCTTCGCCCCGAAGCAGGGGCGGCGATGTCAGCGGCGCTCGCCCGTTGCGGCAACCCTTCTTCGGTCCATCGCTGGGGTAGGGCGGGGCGGCAGACGGTGGAGCGCGCACGTGAGGCTGTTGCGGCTCTGCTCGGTGGCGCAGACCCGAGCAATGTGGTCTTTGTCAGCGGCGGCACCGAGGCGAATCACCTGGCTTTGCTCGGGGCTGGGCGCCAACGCGTCCTCGTTTCGGCAGTGGAGCACGATTCGGTCCGTCACGCGGTCCCCGGCTCCGAAGCGATCCCGGTGGATTGCGATGGCGTTGTGGAGCTCGACGAGCTCGACCGGCTTCTCGCCGCCGATATGCGGCCGGCACTGGTCTCGGTGATGTTCGCGAATAACGAGACCGGCCCTCGACGCCGGCTAGATCGGGTCCGATCTCTTTACTCTCTCGGCGCACAAGCTCGGCGGTCCGTCCGGCGTCGGCGCGCTGGTGATAACCGGCGGGCTGGATCTGGCGCCGTTGTTCCGCGGCGGTGGCCAGGAGCGCGGGCGCCGTGCCGGGACCGAAAACCTACCGGGGATTGCCGGGTTCGCTGCCGCTGCCGCTGCTTCTGTTGAGGGGATCTCGATCTACGATCGCGTCCGCGCATTGCGTGACGAGCTGGAGGCAAGCATTGCGGCAGTGGCGCCCGACGCAGTGGTGTTCGGCGCCGCTGCGCCACGCTTGCCCAACACGTCGGCGATCGCGATGCCCGGCGTCGCCGCCGAGACTCAGGTCATCGCGCTCGATCTCGATGGCGTCATGGTCAGTGCTGGTGCCGCCTGCTCTTCGGGCAAGGTCGGGCCAAGCCACGTGCTCGCAGCGATGGGAGTAGGTTCCGATCTCGCCGGATCGACGATCCGGGTCAGCCTCGGCTGGAGCTCGTCCGAGGCCGACATCGCCCATTTCCTGCGCGCCTGGACCGCCCTCTACCGGCGGCGCCGCGGCTTTACCGACGGAGCGCGCGCCGCATGACGCCGGTTCTCGCCCATTCGCGCGCACGGGAGGTCTCCGAGCCGGCGGCCAATACGCCGCCGATCTATCTCGACAACCAATCATCGACCCGGGTCGACCCGCGCGTGCTCGAAACGATGCTGCCTTATTTCACCGAGGATTTCGGCAATCCGCACAGTACGAGCCACGCCTATGGCCGCATCGCCGCCGAGGCTGTCGAGCGGGCGCGCGGCGAGATCGCTGCGTTGATCAATGCCGATCCTCGCGAGCTCGTCTTCACCTCGGGCGCCACCGAATCGAACAACCTCGCGGTCAAGGGCGCCGCGCATTTCGCACGCGCCCACCCCCAGGGTACGCCGCTCCGCGATCACATCGTAACCTTGCAGACGGAG